>SAMEA3387495__coassemble_1254_pt1 | contig 31421 bp, 24 predicted proteins | sample SAMEA3387495__metabat2_high_PE_036 | metagenome-assembled genome bin SAMEA3387495 (sample SAMEA3387495) | Felis catus | biome: Faeces | place: United Kingdom | collected 2012
GATTTAAGATTCGCAAAATACTTTGTCATATATTTTAAATTTATTTCGACAGGAAAAAAGTATAGAGGAAAAATTATGAGAACCGACACGTTGGAAATAAAAAAACAGAATAAAATCCGTATCCTTAAATATATTTCCAGAAAAGGAAGTACATCCAAATCCGAGATTTCCACAGATCTGAAGCTAAGTATGCCTACAACTTTACAATATGTAAAAGAATTGATGGAGTCAGGAATGATAGAGGAGACCGGCAGCTATGAATCCACAGGGGGGAGAAAGGCAAAGGCACTGTCGGTTGTGGGTGATCTGGGATATGTAGCCGGTGTGGATATTACTGCCAATCATCTGACCGTGGTGCTGGTAAACACCAGAAAAGAGATCGTTGCCTCTGAGCGTTTCCGAATGTGCTATGCAGGTGATATGGAATATAACAGAGCGGTCTGTGAAAAGGTTTTTTCTCTGGCAGAGCAGAAGGAAGTTCCCCGGGAAAAACTGATGGGTGTGGGATTTTCTTATCCGGGTATTATTGACAGTGATCAGGAGATTCTTTTGCGGTCTCATATACTGGGGATTTCAAATGTAAGTCTGAGAAACTGGAAGCCGCTTTTTCAGATTCCCTGCAGCTTTGAAAATGATGCCAATTGTGCAGCCTGTGCAGAGCTGGATGACGCTTCAGAAAATGCAGTGTATCTTTCTCTGAGCAATACTGTAGGTGGTGCGGTTTATATGCATGGGCAGCTGTTTCCAGGAGAAAATCATAAAAGTGCCGAGTTTGGGCATATGGTGATAAAAAAAGACGGAAAAACCTGTTACTGTGGAAAAAAAGGCTGTGCAGATGTCTATTGTTCAGCGGCTGTGCTTCAGAAAGCAGGAGAGGGTAATCTGGAGAACTTTTTTGAAAAGCTTCGGAGAAAGGATGAAAAGATCCTTGAAGTATGGAATGACTATCTGGAAGATCTAGCTGTGATGATCGTTAACCTCCGAATGGCTTTTGACTGCGATATTGTTCTTGGCGGCTATGTGGGAGGCTACCTTGAGGAATTTCGTACAGAGCTGGATCTGAAGATACTGGAACAGAACAAGTTTGACCTTGATACTTCTTATGTAAAGATTGGCAGATATAAGCTGCTTTCTTCGGCATATGGAGCTACACGGAAGCATATTGATTCTTTTTTTGAGACAATCTGATACAGAACAATTCTGAAATACAAAGAGAACAGATTTCTTATCATCGGAAAGATGAAAGAAAAAGGTTCTCTTTTTTTGTGCAGTTTTCATAATTCCGGGAAATAAAAATTGTGGATAACAGGGAAGTTTTGAAAATCTATTGACAAATAAGAAAAACAGGATAATAATATAATTACTTTAATAAAACAATTAATAAAAGATAATAAAAAAGGAGAGAAAGACAATGGAAGGTAAAATGAAAACAGCAGTTATGCTTGGTATCGGAAAAATGGGATTTGAAGAGCGTGACATCCCACAGCCTAAAGATAATGAAGTTCTGGTACAGCTGGAATATGTAGGTATCTGCGGAAGTGACCTTCATTATTATGAAACGGGAGCCATTGGAGATTATGTGGTGAAACCTCCTTTTGTACTGGGACATGAACCGGGCGGAACAGTGGTTGAAGTGGGAAAGAATGTAAAGCACCTGAAGGCAGGCGACAGAGTTGCACTGGAACCGGGCAGAACCTGCGGACACTGTGAATTTTGTAAAGAAGGAAAATATAATCTCTGTCCTGATGTGGTATTTTTTGCTACTCCTCCGGTAGACGGTGTGTTTCAGGAATATGTAGCTCATGAAGCAGATCTTTGCTTCAAGCTTCCGGACAATGTAAGCACTCTGGAAGGCGCACTGATCGAGCCGCTTGCCGTAGGATTCCATGCAGCGATTCAGGGAGATGCACATCTGGGACAGAAGGCGGTAGTCATGGGAGCAGGATGCATCGGGCTGGTTTCTATGATGGCATTAAAGGCAAGAGGAGTGTCTGAGGTATATGTGGTGGATATTATGGAAAAACGTCTGGAGAAAGCGCTTGAGCTGGGAGCAGCAGGTGTGATCAACGGGGCAAAGGAAGATGTGGTACAGAAAGTAAATGAAATCACAAATGGCAGAGGAATGGATCTGGTCATTGAGACGGCAGGTACAGAAATCACTACAAGACAGGCCATTCAGATCGCCAGAAAGGGCTCCAATATCGTTCTTGTAGGATACAGCAAAACAGGAGAAATGACTCTTCCAATGAGCCTTGTTCTGGATAAAGAACTTACCTTTAAAACAGTATTCCGCTATCGTCATATTTATCCAATGGCTATTGAAGCGGTAGCTGCGGGCAAGGTTGACCTGAAGGGAATCGTTACAGATATTTTTACATTGGATGAGGCTCAGAAAGCAATGGATTACAGTGTGAATAATAAGGCGGATATCGTGAAGGCTGTGATAAAAATTAAGTAATTTCCATAAAAAAAGAAAAGAACAGGAGTTATGATTATGGGAGAAAATACAAACGTTAAAGTGCCATTGATAAGCAAAATCGCCTATGGTATGGGTGACGTAGGCTGTAATTTCAGCTGGATGTTTGTAAGCAATTTTCTTATGATCTTTTATACAGATGTATTTGGGATCAGTATGGGAGCAGTTGCTGCACTGATGTTATTTTCACGGTTCTGGGATGCGGTCAATGATCCGGTCATCGGTGCCTTAAGCGATAAAACACATTCACGATGGGGAAGATATCGCCCGTGGCTGCTGATCGCGGCGCCTCTGACCGCAATCGTACTGATCCTGACATTCTGGGCACATCCGCACTGGAGCAGTACGGCGAAGATTGTATATATGGCAGTCACCTACTGTATCCTGGTTCTTGGTTATACCTGCGTCAATATTCCTTACGGAACCCTGTGCGGAGCAATGACTCAGAATATAGAAGAGCGTGCAAAGATCAATACCTTCCGTTCCGTCAGCGCCATGATCGCCATCGGTGTGATCAATATTGTAACAGTTCCGCTGATCACTGCACTGGGAAATGGAAACGATAAACAGGGATATCTGCTGATTGCCGTTCTTTATGGCTGTATTTTTGCAGTCTGTCATATATTCTGCTTTTCCAAAACAAAAGAAGTGGTGACGATTCCGGAAAAGGAAAAGATCTCTCTCAGGAGACAGCTGTCTGCAGTTATGAAGAACAAGCCCTACCTGATTGCAGCGGCGGGACAGCTTTTGTTTGGTCTTACTTTATATGGAAGAAATGCAGATGCTCTTTATTATTTTACTTATGTGGAAGGAGACAAGGCTCTGTTCAGTGTTTATTCTCTGTGCATTATTATTCCGTCCATAATTGGTGCAGCCTGTTTTCCTGTTCTGTTTCGTATTACTAATAATAAGGGAAGAGCGGCGTCTATTTTTGCATTATTTACAGGATTGAGCATGTTTGGCATGTATTTCTTTACGGTAAGGACTTCACCGGTTCCCTTTTATATTCTTTCCTGTCTAGCACAGTTCTTTTTCTCCGGATTCAATACAGCTATTTATGCGATTATTCCGGATTGTGTGGAGTATGGAGAATGGAAGACCGGACTGAGAAATGACGGGTTCCAGTATGCGTTTATCTCTCTTGGGAATAAAGTGGGTATGGCACTTGGGACTGCGCTTCTGGCAGCTGTTCTGGGTCATTTCGGATATGTGGCAAACCAGCCGCAGAATGCAGTGGTTACTGCTGTTATGAAACATTCCTTTACGACGATCCCGGGAGTTTTATGGATCATTACTGCGGCGGTTCTGTTTTTCTACAGACTGAACAAACGATATTACAATCAGATCGTAAAGGAAATTCAGGACAGAAAAAAAGCCTGAACAAAAACATCTCCCAAATCCTTCCTTGCCTGATCTCTGTGTCTGTGATATATTTGAATCATCAAATGTATATAAGGCGGGCAGATCGTGAAATCAGGATATTCAAAATGGAGAAAGCTGGATAATGCAGCGCTGGCATTTCCGCCGGCAACAGACAAAAATGATACCAGAGTCTTCCGGATGTACTGTGAGCTGACGGAAGAAATAAGCCCCCAGATCCTCCAGGACGCACTTGACAGGACAATGGAAAAATATCCATTGTTCCAGGTGGTTCTGAGGAAGGGGCTTTTTTGGTTTTATCTGGAGAGAAGAGACATCCGGGCAGTGGCAAAAGAGGAGAAAAAACCTCCCTGCAGCAGACTGTATATCCCGGATAAAAAGTCGCTTCTCTTTGAGGTTTCCTATTATGAAAACCGCATTAATTTTGAAGTTTATCATGCACTTACAGATGGAACAGGGGCAAGGAATTTTCTTCAGGAGCTGGTACAGAATTATCTGATTCTCCGGCATCCGGAGGCAGGACTTCCCTATATAAAAACAGAAGAAAAATCTACGTTCCGGGATCACGAGGAGGACAGTTTTTCTCAGTATTATTCCTCGAAAACACCTAAAAATAAAGATAAAAATCCACGGGCAGTGCCTCTGAAAGGAGCTATGCTCAGTCATGAGGAAATGGAAGTCCTGGAGATATCCATACCGGTAAAGGAGATTCTGGCAAAAGCCCGGGAATATGGAGCCTCGATCACTGCGTACCTGTCGGCGGTATTTATATGTTCTATCCATGAAGAGATTCCCAAAAACAGACAGAAGCGTCCTGTGACTTTGATGGTTCCTGTAAATCTGAGGAATTTTTTTCCGTCAGAGTCCATGGCAAACTTTTTTGGCTGGATCGAAGTAGGATATACGTTTACAGAAACTACAACCTTTCAGGATGTGCTTGAGGGTGTGAAAAAACAGTTTGAGGAAGAGCTGGTAAAAGAAAAGATTGCCATGCACATGAACGGCTATGTGCGTCTGGAAAAAAATCCTCTGATCCGTGCGGTTCCTCTTGAAGTGAAAAAGTATTTTCTGATGGTAGGCGCTGCCTGGGGAAGCCGCAGGATCACAACAGTATACTCCAATATTGGAGTGGTTCGCTTTCCAAAAGAATACGAACCCTATATCCAAAGATTTGGATTTTTTACCTGTACAGAGGCTTTGCAGCTCTGTTCCTGTTCCTATGGGGATGAGCTTCTTCTGGGCTTTACTTCAAAGATTCCGGGAGAGAGTATCCAGAGAAATTTCCTCAGATATCTGAGGGAAGATGAGATACCGTTCACAGAAGAAAGAAATGATTTTCCAGGGTGTCAGGAGGAACAAAAGCAGGAAGGGAAAAAAGCCTATCAGATCTTTTCTTTCCTTTGTCTTGCAGTGGCGGTAATCTGCGGAATGGTCAATTATATGATCTGGGATACGCTGAACTGGTTCTGGTTTGCTGCAGCGGGAAGCTTATGTGCATGGCTTGTTGTTTCCGTGGGATATACGAAACGGAGAAACATTTTGAAGAATGAAATGTGGCAGCTGATATTGATCACGACGATTGCTGTTTTGTGGGATAATTTTACCGGCTGGAGAGGCTGGTCGATTGATTTTGTGCTTCCTTTCGGGGCTATGGCTGTTATGGGCTCCATGCCGGTGATCGTTAAGGTGAATCATCTGGAAAAAGAGGAGTATCTGTTTTATCTGATCCAGGCAGGCATTGCCGGATGTATTCCCATAATCCTGGTGTGGATCGGACTGGTTCGTTTTCCGTATCCTTCGATAATTTGTGCCGGTATCAGCTTTCTGGTTCTGGCGGGACTGTTTATCTTTCAGAAAAAAAGTACGGTCAGGGAATTTCATAAGAAACTGAGAATGTAAAAATATTATAAAAAATGTTTCGCAAGGATGCGACCAGATGCATACTCTGTGTCAGGCTGTATCTGGCGAGTGAAGCGGAGTAAGTTTCTAAAAGATTGACGGACTTGCTCCGCGTTGTTCTGGAAATTAGCGTTGGGGTACAAGGAATTGGAGTGCTTCTTGCAGATCTATGCTTATACAATAGATGTAACCTCTTCATAGTATCTATCAGCTATATATTCTGCTGATTCTGCCCACAATCCATTTTCTGTTTCCTGTAGTGTCTTATATGTTTCAGACTTGTAAAATTTCAGTGCAGCTTCCTCAAAACTGATGTGGAAATATTGCTGCAGTAACTTTAATACATCTCTGATTTGTATACAAACATTCATAGTAATGTCTTTTCCATTAAAACTATATATCATTTCTGGCATAAGAATCCCTCCTTACTAACTGTAAATATTGCAATGCTTTTTCTGTGTGAAATGATACCTGATTATTTACCTTGCTGTATCGTAATCTTTCTACAGCTTCTGATACTGTTAAAATATTAGCTATATATAACTGAACAGTCTCCATTGTGTTATCATCCGCAACTGGTCCAATTACTACATCATAATCATGCTGTAATCCACCTCTGCTCCTGTTTTTTTTAATAAATTCCAGCCACTCCTCGCTTAAAGCATCAAATCTTTTCACGTTTAATACAGAATTTTCTTCAAATATATATTCATAAACAAAATATTTCTTCTTTTTTTCTCTTAATGAAAGTCTATATCCCCATTCTTTTGACTGAGATTGTAAAATCGTAGTATAAAATCCTTTTCCAAAGTCTCGTCTATTATGGGACTTATTAAAATCTATATTTTCAAATTCGCAGCAACTTCCATGATAAACTATCAATTCTTTTGAACCTTCCATGATAATTTTTTCTACATACTCGAGTACTTCTTCGAAGCTTATTTGATGTAGGTATTCATGTTGTATTATTATCTTTTCAAAAACCTGATTTTCATGAAATAATTCAACTACATTAGTTCCTGAAATATGGTGTTTTCGGGCATATGCTTCCATTGCCTGAACAGATAACATTTCACAATCTGTTTGTACGCTCATTGTTTATTACTCCCATTTTATGAAAATAGTTCTATCTTTTTCTATATATTGATTATAAACACATCATCTGTAGATACGCAATGAGATTTTTTCGACAAAACGGAAAAAAATTTCACATTTGTTTTTTTGTCATTTAGTACATGATTTTTGTCTCTTGTGTATACCGTGTTTACAATTTTAGGTATAATGATTATAGTAAAAACAACAGGAGAGAGTGGCTGAAATGTACAGAATTGCAGTTTGTGATGATGAAAAAAATGTCCGGGATGAGATCAGAGATTTTATTCTGGAATGGAATTCAGAAGTAGAGCTAAAGGTGTTTTCTTCCGGAGAGGATTTGTTAGAAAATTATCTGTCTTATGACGCAGTTTTTCTTGATATCGATATGCAGGGAATGAATGGTATTGATACAGGAAAGTCAATTCGTCTTATAGACAGGGATGTAAAAATTGTGTATGTGACGGCCTACAGGGATTATGTGGCAGGGGCTTTTGGAGTTCATGCATTTCAGTATCTTTTGAAACCTGTAAACAGACGGGAGATCGTAAATGTTCTGGAAGAAATATTTCGATATATGAAGACCGCGGACAAAAAGATTATCCTGGATTTTCATACGGTTGATGGAATCGTCTGTCTTTCGGTAGATACTATTTATTTTTTTGAGTATGAGAACAGAAAGATACGGATTGTGACAGATAAAGAAGAATATTATATGGTGGAGCGCATTGGAAATGTGGCAAGACGGATGGAGAATTTTGGGTTTTCCATGCCTCATCAGAGCTTTTCCGTGAATATGCTTCATGTGAAAAACGTAAAAGGCCAGCATATTTATCTGGATAATGGAATGGAAATTCCTCTTTCCCAGAAAAAACAGAAAATATGGAAACAGGAGCTGACAGCCTGGCTGTCGGCACGGCTGGAGCGCCGGGGAGGATGAAGGAAATGGATTATGTATTATATTTCTTTTTTCAGATCATTGAGCTGTTTATCCATACAGGAAGCTTTATCTGGTTTTTATATTCCATGCCAAGAGAGGAAGAGTCGAAGCCATGGGTAAGATACTGTGTCTGGGGAATCTTTATGATACTTACCTTTTTGCTTCCGGCATTATGGTGGAATGACATCATCACAATGTCTGTGCTTACGGCATACTACATTGTTGTCTGCTGGCTTTTCTATCACAGAAGCAGAACCTGGATCCTGTATTCTCTGATTTATGGAATGGCAAATTACGGAGCTCAGGTAATCGGTATTTACTTTACCGTATATATCAGTAAAAAATCTGGTTTTTATCAGGAGATGCTCTCCTATTATACGCTTGTACTGTCAAAAATGATATGTCTGTTTTCCGTGACTTATCTTATGAGGCGGATTGTTCGGAAACGTATGGTAAAAGACCAGACGGAACTGCATATCAGAGGAATGATCCTGGTACCTTTGTTTAGTATGATTCTTGTATATTTGTACTGTGTTTCCGGGGAAAGTTTTTTTCTGGAACATGGATTTTGGGGAGTTATTCTCTGCATGCTCCTTTTGCTGGCTATCAATATTTATTGTCTTTATGTGTGGTATGATCTGGCAGAAAACAGAGAGCTGAAGCACAAGGTAGAATTGATGAAACAGCAGAATGAACTGACACATCAGTATTATGAGGATATGGAAAATAATTATAACCGATCCAGAAGAATCATTCATGATATCAGGAATCATCTGAATATGCTGGAGCAGTCGGCAAAAACTGATAATACCGATTATTTTGAAGATGTTCATGGAATGCTGAATTCTCTGGGACTGAAATTTTATTCAGACAACAGAATGCTGAACATGATTCTGAATGACAAATTAAAAAAGCTGGAACCGGGACAGGCAGAATGCAATATGGGCGGTATCAGTCTGGATTTCCTGACGGACATGGATGTGACAACAATTTTTGCAAATCTTCTGGATAATGCCATAGAAGCAGGAGAAAATAAAAAGAATTTCTGGCTGAAGCTCAGAGGGGAACAGATCCAGGATTTTACAGTGGTAAAAATATGGAATCCATCTTCAGAGATGTACGCCCCGGGGCGTTCCGGTAAACAGGGGCATGAGGGAATTGGCCTGGAAAACGTGCGCCATACAGTAGAAAAATATCACGGTGCACTGAATATAGAAACAAAGGACGGGATTTTTTCCGTGACAGCGGTATTTCCGGGAGAATAAGGAGAATTATGAAATTTACGCAAACAGAGAAAAAACAGCTTCTGATCTATGTGATCATAGCATATGGAATCACCTATGTGCTGGGACTTCTGATGTGGTATGGTTATGGAAAAGGTCTTGATCTCAGCGCTTTTCCAAACGCGCAGATGCTGTATCCGGCAGCAGGTGTGATGCTGGCTTATTTAATTACCAGAAAGGGAGATAAAAATCTTCCAAAGGCTTTTTACATATTCTTTGTGGCACTTACGGCGGTGCTGGTTGTCTGTACGGCAGCTTCTGTTCTGGCTCCGAAAAATATAGATCTGATGGGCACGCCGTTTTCTCAGTGGATGCTGATTCTGCAGTACGTTATGATAGGCGGCAGCGTTATTTTCTGGATTCTTCTTCTGGTATCCGGTAAAGAAAAGCGCAGAGCCTATGGACTGAACAGTAGTCATTGGAACACTTCTGTTCTTATGATCCTGCTGTTTATTGGATTATATCTTCTCAGATTTGCCATTGCCAGCGCCCTGGGCGGCCAGCTTTCTGAATTTGGAAAAATAATGGCAAATCCGACTACCTGGATCATGTTTTTTACTGTTTTGGTGAACTTTTTCCTGTCAGTAGTGGCATTCTTCGGGGAGGAATACGGATGGAGATATTATCTTCAGCCTCTTCTTCAGAAAAGATTTGGACTGAAAGGCGGTGTGATCCTTCTGGGCTGTGTGTGGGCTGTATGGCATCTGCCTATTGACTTTTTCTATTACACTACGCCGGATATGGGACTGGCGGCTCTGGCAAGTCAGTTCGTTACCTGTATTACTTTGGGGCTTTTTATGGCATATGTTTATATGAAAACTCAGAATATCTGGGTTCCGGTGATCATTCATTTTCTGAATAATAATATGGTGGTAGTTTTTTCAGGAACATACTCTGCAGAGGTTCTTCAGAATCAGCAGATCCACTGGGGAGATATTCCTGTGGCGCTGGTAATGAATCTGCTGATCTTTGGATGGGTGATCTTTTTGAAGCCGTTTAAGGAGAAAAAGGAAAAATGCAGCCCGGCTGAATGAAATGCATGTTAAACATTAGAACAGCAAAATAAAAATGTAGGAGAGTCGAATGGTGCTGGAATTCTGACTCTCCTGTTTTTTGCATTTATTTCTATCCTGCAAAACCCTGTTGTGTGTTTGAGCAATATGAAGTAGAATAGAAGAAATGAAAAGGAGAAAGATAACTAGAAACACAGACACAGGAGAGAAAACATGGAATTTTATCAGCTTAAAATTATAAGAAAGGGAACAAAGCCGCCGGTTTGGAGGAGGTGCCTTGTTCCTTCCGATATTACTTTTGCACAGATGGCAGTGATTCTGGAAGAAATTCTTGAGTATACGTTTACAGACAAATATGAGTTTGAATTTTATCAGGAAAAGGTTCAGGTCAGAGAATATAAAGAAGGTGAACCCAAGGTGGATTCTTCTCAGTATGGTTCTGCAAGTGCCTCTGACACACTTGTAAATAGTCTTCTGGATAATATGACATGGTTTACCTTCCGGGTAAAGGACAAAGAACAGGAGATGCCGGAGTACAGAGCTGAGGTGGAAAAAAAGCTTCCTGTAGAGACAGGTGAGAACGTAGTACATTGCCCTTGCATTATTAAAGAAAAAACAGGTACAGAGGATGCTTTCTGGTCAGAGACAGAGAAGATAAACAAGCGTCTGGAGGAGCTGTTCAGCCTGGAAAAGAAAACTTCATCCAGAAGCAGAAACCCCAAAATTGCAGAGTATCTTCAGGCATACGACGAAGAGGATCTGGCTTTTCTTGCCGGAGAAATAGGGATTTCCGATGCAGAAGAACTGAAAAATCCGGAGCTTGCAGCCAGGTTTGCAGAGGAAGTTTTAAAACCGGAGGTTATGGAAAAAGAGATTCTGAGGCTGAATGAAAGGGAATTCCGGGCTTTTGAGAAAGTGACAAAAAAGGGCCTTTTTTATGTGGAGGAAAATGAATGGACAGATCTGGAATGGGCCAGTGATATTGGATATCTTGCAGTTTATGATGACGGATATGCAGAGGTCCCGGCAGAAGTTTCCGCTGTTTTTAATAAGATCTGTACACCGGAATTTTGCGAGCTCCAGAAAAAAAGAAGCTGGCTGACGGCATGTCTGGTTATGGTGGAATGTCTTTACGGTACAGCGCCGGCAAGAGTGGTATACAGAATGTACCGCAGGAGAAAAGAATGCAGAGTAAGCTTCGATGAATTTACAGAATTGTTCCGGTCTGTTCCGGAAGAGGAAAACCTCTGCGTGCTTGACGGGGACAGGATCAGCCTGAGGGGATTGCTGGAAGAAAAAGAAATTTACCAGATGCTTCTGGAACGTCAGGGAAACAGAGAGTTTTATATTCCTTCTGAGGAAGAGATCGCAGACTGTTCATATTATGGATATCCTTCTCAGGATCCGGTTTACAGAAGTATTTTTAGTCTTCTGACAGAGGAACTTGGGATGGATGCAGAGCTGGCAGAAGTCTATCTCTGTGAAATTTACAGAGTCTATTATACAGGCGGACTTATGTCTGAGGCCATGGATCAGCTGAACAAAAACGGTGTTATTTTTGAGACACAGAAGCAGGCCAGAGAGATGGCAGAACTTTTGATGGAGGCATATAACACAACCAGAAAAGTGGAATTGTGTGGACATACCCTTGACGAGGAAGGTATAGGAAACAGAAGAAACGAGACGATATTTCCGGGGATGTTCCAGAATAATATGCCGGTGAGCAGAAATAAAAAAGTTTATCCCAATGATCCATGCCCTTGTGGAAGCGGGAAAAAATATAAAAAATGCTGCGGGAGAAACTGAAAGTGACAGATAAAAAAATACGCAGACGATTCTGCTTTAAGGGACATGTCCAGGGTGTGGGATTCCGCTATAAAATGTATTATCTGGCACAGAAATATAATGCTACCGGATGGGTACAGAATGAATTTGATGGTTCTGTGACTTCGGAGGTTCAGGGTGATGAGGTTTCGATAGATATGATCCTTCAGGCACTTTTTAATGATCGGTATATCCGCATTGATGATATGGAAACAAAGGCTCTTCCGTTGGAAGAAAGTGAACGGGGATTCACTATGAGAAACTGAAAAGGGGGAATTGCTGTGATCTTTTATTTTTCCGGAACAGGAAACAGTGCATATGCTGCCAGTCAGATAGGTGAGAAAACAGGAGATCAGATCTGTTCAATGAATGAAAGGATAAAAGCACATAGATTTTATTCAGGAAAGGAACTGGAAACAGCTGTTTTTGTGGTGCCTACTTATGCATGGAGGATCCCAAGACTGGTGGAGCAGTGGATACGAAAATCGGTTTTTCCTTCCGGATTAAAGGCATATTTTGTAATGACCTGTGGTGACGGGATTGGAAATGCACCAAAATATATAAGAAAGCTGTGTATGGAAAAGGACTTTGTTTATATGGGCTGTGCCCGGATCATTATGCCGGAAAATTATCTTGCCATGTTTCCGGTTCCGTCAGAGGAAGAAACTTGCAGGATCATCCAGGATTCTCAGGAGAAACTTCAGGATACGGCGCAACGAATTGCTGAAGGGAAAGAACTGAATCCAGAAAAAGAAAATATAGCAGGCGCTGTGTGCAGCGGCCCGATCAATAAGATTTTTTATCCACTTTTTGTGCATGCAGGGAAATTTAATGTGGATAACACCTGTATCAGCTGCGGAAAATGTGTAAAAGTCTGTCCGCTGAATAATATCAGTCTGGTAAAGGGCAGGCCGGAATGGGGAAAGAAATGCACCCACTGTATGGCATGTATCACTCAGTGTCCGGCAAAAGCCATAGAATATGGAAAAAAATCTCTTGGAAAGCCAAGATACCGCTGTCCTTATGAGACACGGAATACCGGATCCGGCAAGAACCTATGATGCACTGCATCAGGAAATTTTATAACAGGAGAGATAATTAGTATGGAAGAATTATATAAGGCAATTGAAGATAAGATCAAAAGCTCCGGCTATCCAAGACCGATTTCCGGAGAGGCGGTTTATGAGGATATCTGCGATCAGATTGATGGGAAAGAGAACGGTTCCTATGTACTTTTGTCCAAGTTCGAAGATGACGTGATCTTTGAATATCATATTACAGTCATGGATGATGAGTTTAATCTGGGAGTGCTGACCATGCGGCTTTCGGAGGGTGTTTTTGAAGTGAATTTTGATGAATAAAAGGCAGAACCACAGCGCAGGATAAAGCGTTGTGGTTCTGTCTTTTTTACATAAATCATGCCAGTGGGATTTTGTCTGCTTTGCGGAAGAAGAAAATACCGATAAGGAACATAATGGAAAGTGCCCCTACACCCAGATTTACGCTGCCGGTGATCTGGCTGATCATGGATACAACCATTGTTCCCGCAAAGGAAGCGCCCTTGCCGCAGATATCGTAAATCCCAAAGTATTCGCCGGATTTATTTGCCGGGATGATCTTTACAAAATAAGACCGTGAAAGAGACTGGACCGCACCCTGGAAGATGCCCACAGCAATGGCCAAAAGCCAGAACTGATACTGTTCCTTAAGTATGATCCCGTACATGGCGATCAGGAAATAGGCGCCGATACAGACAGTGATCAGCTGTGAGGAATTGACCTTCCGGGATAATTTTCCGAAGATCAGAGCTGCCGGGAAGGCCACGATCTGGGTTACCAGAAGAGCCAGCAGAAGACCGGTAGAATCAAGTCCCAAAGCAGTTCCATAGGCAGTTGCCATGTCTATGATGGTATAGACGCCGTCAATATAAAAGAAAAATGCAATCAGGAAAAACAGGATTTTTTTATTCTGTTTCAGTTCAGAAAAAATCCCGCCCAGACGCTTAAAGCTTGCTGCAAGATTGTTTTTTGCGTTTGTTGTCTGGTAGTGAGTCTGCTCATAATGTCTGAGCAGCGGAAGACTCATCATGATCCACCAGATCGCTACCAGAAGAAAAGCCAGTCCCATGGCTGTTTTCATGGAAAGACCAATCTTGTCATAAAAAAGGACAAGAACAAGGCTCAGGATAAAGGGGATGCAGCTTCCGATATATCCCCATGCATAGCCCTGTGCGGAAACTTCATCAGCACGGTCTTCGGAGGTTACATCCGGAAGCATGGAGTCGTAAACTACGAGGCTCAGAGAGTAAGCGGATTTTGCGATGACAAAAAGTAGCAGGAACCAGAGCCATGACTGACTGAATCCAAGAAAGACACAGCCGATTGCGCCTATCAGAAGCGCGGCAAGGAAAATCTTTTTTCTTCGTCCTTTTGTGTCAGAGGCTGTTCCTACGATAGGACCCAGAACGGCAACGATGATTGTGGCCACAGAGACTGCGTAGCCCCAGTAGGCAAGGTAATTTATCTCCGAAATCCCTGCCTGATCTGCAAGATAGTTGAAATAAATGGGCATGATGGTGGAAACCAGAAGCGTAAAGGCAGAATTTCCCACATCGTACAGGATCCATTTCTTTTCCATACTGTTTAGCTTAAATTTCATAAGTATCCTCCTTGAAAAGCCGTGTTTTCGGAAGTCATCTGCAGCTTCCGGTCATGCTTTTATTTTATCAGATTTTTATAAGTATAGCACGCATATTTATTAGAATTATCATGAAAAAATCAAAATATAGTAAAATCCAAAAGACTTTCCTTGCTCTTTTGTTTTTGATATAATAATGAACGTTAAGTACGGTAGAGAGAGACAGGGAGGGACTGTGAATGCGGGAAAGAGAATATAATATGGATTATCTGAGGATTTTTGCCTGTTTTATGGTTATATTTCTTCATGTAGCTGCACAGAACTGGTCTTCGGTGGATGTGACAGGGAAACAATGGCATGTTTTCAATCTGTATAACAGTGCGGTAAGAAGCTCAGTCCCTTTGTTTCTGATGCTGAGCGGTAAGCTTCTTCTTTCCCATGGAGATGATTTCTCCATGAAAAAATTCTTCAGTAAAAATATCAAAAAGCTGCTTATCGTCTATCTTGTATGGGCTTTTCTTTATGCAGTGGATACAGTAGGAATTGCGGAAATCCTGAAAGGAAATTACCGTAATCTGATCGCCTGTGTAGTGGGATCTAAATTTCATCTCTGGTATCTGTCCACGCTGATCAGTATATACCTTTTGCTTCCGTTATTTATGGGGCTTATAAAATATCAAGGAGGACGTTATGTGCCTTATGCCTGTATCCTGTTTTTAATCTGGGGTGTGGGAAAAGAATTCCTGATGCTGCTGTTTTCTGAGAATCTTTATCTGAAGCGGATTTTTAAGGATTTTACATATGCATTAGGTGATTTGAGCGGATACTTTCTTCTGGGATATGCACTGGATAAATATAAGGACAGATTTGTGAAAATAAAGACGGGCTATCTGGCTGCAGCGCTGGCAGTTATTATCATGATCGCAGCAAAAGCAGGTGAGCTGGCAGCCCTTGCAGCAGGAAAGCCTAAGAGTATCTTTTTTGGATATCTGGCGCTTCCGGTGTGCGTGGAAGCAATACTGATATTTAGTATGTTTTTAAGGCTTCCTAAGAAACTGAATAATCCGAAAGCAGCCGGAATTGTTGCAAAATTATCAAAATATACCCTGTTTGTGTACCTGTTCCATATTTTTGTTATGGAACATCTGAATATCTGGTTCCATATTAATTCACTGATATGTGATCCATGGCTGTCAGTCCCGTTGTATTCAGTATTCCTGTTTGCAATCTGTATGGCAGGTGCATGGATCGTTGAAAAGATACCCATAATAGGTAAATGGATCATGTAATAGAAATGGAGTAAAATAAAATGGAAAATCAGTTTTCGAGAACAGAACTTCTTTTTGGAACAAGGGCCATGGAGAAAATTGCCGGAGCGCGGGTGGCAGTTTTTGGCATCGGCGGAGTAGGAGGATATACTGTGGAAGCTCTGGTGCGGAGCGGCATCGGAGAGATCGATCTGATCGACAGTGATACAGTAAGTCTTACCAATCTGAATCGTCAGATCATAGCGACAAAAAGCTCCATAGGAAAATATAAGGTCGATGTAATGCGTGAAAGGATCATGGATATCAATCCGGATGTGAAAGTCCATGTACACAAATGTTTTTATCTTCCGGAAACGAAAGATCAGTTTGATTTTTCTCAGTATGATTATGTGGTGGATGCGGTGGATACAGTGACGGCAAAGCTGCAGATTGTTGAAGAGGCGGAAGCGGCGGGAGTGCCTGTCATCAGCAGTATGGGAGCCGGAAACAAGCTGGATCCTGCGGCTTTTCAGGTGGCGGATATTTATAAAACATCCGTGTGTCCTCTGGCGAAGGTCATGCGCCGTGAACTGAAAAAAAGAGGGATAAAAAAGCTGAAGGTAGTTTATTCTCAGGAGCTTCCGGTGATGCCTGATCCGGAGCTTCTCAGTTCCTACAGTGAGGAAGTGTCTCCCTTGGCTCCTCAGAAACGCTCTGTGCCTGGTTCAGTGGCTTTTGTGCCGTCTGTGGCAGGACTGATTATTGCAGGAGAGGTGCTTAAAGATCTGGCAAAATAGAAAAAGTGTCTGGATCTGCAAATTGTATTAAATTTTTTTGGAAAATCTTCAAAATTTTTTACAGAAATCTGCTTGTACAATGCCATGCACCTGTTATAAAATAGATATATATTTCGTAAAATTTGAGGAGGAGAGTTGTATATGCGCAAAACAAAAATCATTTGTACTATGGGTCCGTCAACAGATAAAGAGGGAATACTTGAACAGCTTGCTATAGAGGGAATGGACGTTGCCAGATTCAATTTTTCTCATGGGGATCATGAGGAACAGAAAGGCCGTCTGGATCGTCTGAAAGCCATCCGTACAAAGATCAACAGACCCATTGCTGCGCTGCTCGATACAAAAGGACCGGAAATCCGTATCCGGGAGTTTGCCAAAGGAAAAATAACCCTGACAGAAGGTCAGAAGTTTACTTTGACAGCAGATGAGATCCAGGGAGATGAAGAGAGAGTTTCCATTACTTATAAGGAGCTTTATAAGGATGTGAAACCAGGGGACAGTATTCTTATTGACGACGGTCTGATCGGTCTGGAAGTAGAAGAGATCGAAGGCTCTGATATCCACTGTGTGGTCATTAACGGCGGTATCGTCTCCAATAAAAAAGGCATTAACCTTCCGGGCGTCAACGTAAATATGCCGTTTATCAGTCAGAAGGACAGAGAGGATATTCTGTTTGGTATCCAGGAGGAATTTGATTTTATTGCGGCTTCCTTTACGAGAACTGCAGATGATGTTCTGGAGATCCGTAAGATCCTTGACGAAAATGGCGGCCGTGATCTGAATATTATCGCAAAGATTGAAAACCAGCAGGGTGTAGACAATATCGACAGTATTATTGAGGTTGCCGACGGCATTATGATCGCCCGTGGAGACATGGGAGTGGAGATTCCGCTGGAGGATGTTCCGGTGATCCAGAAAGAGATCATCAACAAGGTTTATAATGCAGGAAAACAAGTAATCACAGCGACTCAGATGCTGGATTCCATGATGAAAAACCCACGTCCTACCCGTGCAGAGACAACGGATGTTGCTAATGCCATCTATCAGGGAACAAGCGCTATTATGCTTTCCGGTGAGACTGCGGCAGGCAAATATCCGGTGGAAGCGCTCCGCACCATGGTGAAGATCGCTCTGCGTACAGAAAGCGATATTGCATATAATAAAGAATTCAGTATTCTTTCCAGGGAACATGAATCTGTTATCAATATGACTACCGCGATTTCTCATGCAACCTGTATGACTGCTATTGATCTGGGTGCAAAGGCGATCATTACAGTAAGCCGTTCCGGAAATACGGCGCGGATGATCTCCAAATACCGTCCGGGCTGCATGATCGTAGGCTGTTCTCCGGAAGAACATACCTGCAGACAGCTGAACATGTCCTGGGGTATCACTCCGGTTCATATTAAAGAGGAGTACAGCATGGAAATCCTTCTGCTTCATGCAACAGAGGCGGCAGAGAGAGCCGGATATGTGAAAAAAGGCGATGTTGTGGTTCTTACCGCAGGTGTTCCTCTTGGACGTTCCGGAAATACAAATCTTATTAAGGCAACAGTCGTAGGAGAATATTAAAAATAATAAAAGCCCTTTCAAGGCAGTGTATTGACTGTCTGAAAGGGCTTTGGTTTTTTGGGGGAACTTGAGATAAATGTTATTCCGTATAGGTATTTCCGTTTTCATCTGTCCAGGTTCCATCTCCATTATCGGTATAGCCTACGCCATTTTCGTCACGATAAAAATAATCCCCGTTTGTGGTCTCTTTTATATTGACGGTGCCGTTGCTGCCCTGGAGTTTATGCTGCCCCAGCTGGGTTCCGAAATAGTAATCTTCGTCCTGCCAGGTATGGTAGGAATTTCCATTGGCATCTGTCCAGGTTCCCCCTCCCTGATAACTGTATTGAGTTCCGTAATCGTCGGAATAGGTTCCGTCTCCGTTATCATAAAGGACTCTGGATTCGTCATCGTCCGCACCTAGTGCTACGATTGATGCTACACCGGAAGCATTACTGAATCCACTGGTGTACGGCACGCCTTCTGGAAGAGTGTCATAATTTGATACAGACCCGTCACTGTCAGAACCACTGTCATAGTCTGTGGCTGAGTTTTCCTCTGAACTTACAGAAGTTTCTGTCTCTGCATTTTCTGCTACGGCATTTTCGGCCGGGTTCTCTTCAATCGGGGGCGCTGTGGTTTTCTGCATGTTTACCAGTTGAGAAAACGGCGCATAATCCGGTGCGTTCTTTTCTTCTGAATCTGTATTCTTTTCCAGAGCAGTTTTTTCTGTATTCACTGGTACTGCGGTTGTCCCGGCAGAAACATTAAATACCAGATTGCCGCCTGCAAGGAGCGCCGTCACAAGAATTCCCGGAAGGACTCCTCTGCGAAGCTTACGCAGGTTCACCATATACAGGATTCTGTCCTTGAACACCATTCCACTGTCATTGAGGCTTGCCGTCGCATAGGGAATCTGATTTTCCATGGCTACTGTCCGAAGAAGCAGTTGTCTGTAAAGCCTGTAATCTTTTTTGTTTACCCGGTTCACAACTGCTGTGTCACATAAATTCTCAATATCCTTATCCGCTTCTTTCAGCATAATAAGAAGGAACGGATTGAACCAGTATATTGATGCGCAGACTCGAAGAAGCATCTTATACCAGAGATCCCGGTGACAATAATGGGTAAGTTCATGATAAAAAATAAGTTTCCTTTCCTCTGCTGAATATCCGGTTGCCGGAAGATACAGCTTTGTATGAAAAAGTCCCGCAAGAAGCGGTGTGGTAAGACCTGCATTTCGCCTTAGTTCCGGCATTTTTCGTACATGCTTCCTCCGACATGCCTCTCTGTACATCTGAATACTCACCGGATCACTGACCTGAATACTCATCCGTTTCAGATTCCTCATGGAAAGATAATATGACAGCAGTTCGCCTGCCAGTTTAAGCGCTGCCACGCTCAGCCAGATTACTGTAACAATTACAGCTGCAATTCTTGTCCATTTACCTGACTTATAGGTGATATATCCTTTTGGTGCTGAGACCCCGGCTTGACTTTTCATATTATTGCTCACAGACGGCACAGCTTCTGTCAGCTGCTGACTCTCCTTGGGTCTGACAGCATGATTCTCTGTCTTCGGATCTTGCGCCTCCAGATGACTGCTTCTCTGCACTTTAAAATTTACCAGTGACAGAGTTGATGGCAGCTGTACTGGAATCATAAGACTGATTGTTACAAACAGCCAGGTAAAATATTTCCATCTGGCAGATACTTTACCTTTCGATAAAGCCGCAAACACTTTGACCAGCAAGATTACAACTGCTGCAATAATATTCAGTTTCAGAATATGCAGAACAAAAACTTCCATAATTAGTTATTCCTCCTTGTCCTCCAGTTCCCTAAGAAAATTACTGAGATCCTGGATTTCTTCTGAACTGATCTTTTTCCCATGATATAGTGTTGTTACAAATTTTTTCAGTGAATTTCCATAAAGTTTTTCAAGAAGACTCTGACTTTCATGGGTCTGATAATCCGACTGCGAAACCAGTGGTGTATATAGATTCATTTTTCCCTGTTTCGTTACTTTTACAAAATTTTTGCTCTCCAGTCTGGTCAGTAACGACAGGATCGTTGTTGACGCAAGCTTTTTCTTCGTATTGATTACTTTTTCAATCTCCGGTCTGGTCATTGGAGGAGTGCCATTCCAAAGAACAAGCATAATATCCAGTTCTGATTCGGGTAGCCTCTGATATGTTTTTTTCACCTTTTTTCAGCCCTCCTGTTACATATTCTCTATAAATCTAGTATTCGTTGTACTGGGAATAATTTTCTGATAATTTTATTTTACCATGATTTACGGAAATAACAAGGACTTCTGTATATTTTACAGAAGCCCTTTGTTTCAGCTGCTGACCGCTGTCAGTCTATCTCCGTATAACTGCTGCCGTTTTCATCGTACCATGTCCCGTCTCCATTGTTGGTAAATCCGGTGCCGTTTTCATCGGCGAAATAGTAATCGCCATTTGTAGTCTGGGTAACCGTTACAGTATTGCCCTCCACATCCTGAAGATGGTGCTGTTCCAGCGGATATCCCATATGATGTGTATCATCATTCAGAGCTGAATACGTATTTCCGTTTTCGTCCGTATAGGTTTCATCCCCATTATCGGTATATTTCATTCCATCATCACCACGATATTCATAAGAGTTGTCTTCGTAGAGAATATATTTGACTGTAATTGTATTTCCGTTACTGTCAGCTAATACCATAGGCGCAGTAGAAATAATAGCCAAATCATCACTGTTATCTTCGGAATTTGAAGAATTATTTTCTTCTGTATCGGAAGAATTTGAATCTTCTCCGGATTGCTGAGCGGAAGTATCAGTTTCTGCCTTATCAGAATCTCCGGCTGCATTTTCCTCTGCCTGTCTGGTAAAAGACGGGTTTCCAGGATAGGAGATATATTCTATAAATTTCCTCACATCACCTATATCAGCTGCGTCTTTTGCATATCCTACTGCCATATACAGGCTGTCTCCTTCTGAATAAACAGTCTGATAGCAGGCCTCATAAGTGTCGTTGCATTTGGCAATTCCTGTTTTGACATCCTCCAGCGAATATTTATAAATATTTACATAATCACTTCCATTGGTATAGCTGACATAAGTACCTTCCGTATCTGCATTCTCCCAGGCAGAACCAGTCGGCGGCTGCGTATAAAAATCATTATTTCCAGCTGCCATAACAGTTCCTGCTGAAAAAATCCCAAGTGTTGCTGCAGTCATAAGTGTCATAAACTTTGTTGTTCTTTTCTTCATAGTGGATTCTCCCTGAATTTTATTTTCTACATCTGTAGAAGTTGATTTTATTCTACATCTGTAGAAGATAAAAGTCAACCATTATTTCTACAAATGTAGAAATAATGGTTGACTAAACATTGACCAATGCCATGGGAAACGCAGCTAAAATATCCGAAGACACAGCAATACCGCAATTTACTTTGTCTGGCGATTGATATATTTCGCCTTATATTTGGAGTATACGATGGTCTGATTCTTGTATAATCCATAATAGCCGGATACGGCATAGCTGACAACCACGGCAATCAGATAGAAAGATACGCCCTCAAATCCAAACAGCTCAAAGGCAATAAGGATAGAGGTAATGGGGCAGTTAGTCACACCGCAGAACAGGGCGGCCATTCCGGAAGCGGCACAGAGAGACGGGGAAAGTCCCACAAGCTGTCCCATGACACAGCCGAAGGTGGCGCCGACACAGAAAGAGGGAACGATCTCGCCGCCTCGGAAGCCTGCTTTCATAGTAATGGCTGTAAGAAGCAGCTTCCAGAAAAAATCAAAAGGACGGGCCTGTCCTTCTTCTACAGCTAACTGGATCAGTTCATTTCCTGCGCCCATGAAATCCTTTGTCTGAAGAAGAACGGTGATCAGGATCAGAGCGGCAGAGGCGGCAAGGATCCTGAAATAAGGATTTTTCAGAAATCGCTTATAAAAATCTCCTATGCCTTTCAGGGTTACACAGAACAGAATACTGACAAGTCCGCAGCCCACAGCCACAAGAAGCATTTTTAAGCCGGTAAAAGCGGTCAGCTCCGGGATACCGTATACATGAAAGCTTTCCGGGTGTATGCCGATGCCGGCGGCAAATTTAGCTGCAACCAGAGAGGAGATCACACAGGGAAGCAGGGCAGCATAGTACATGATCCCCACACTGACGACCTCCAGAGAAAAAACGGCGGCAGCCATGGGAGTTCCGAAAACAGCAGAAAAAGCGGCGCTCATGCCGCACATAATAATCACATGCTGATCCTCTTCGTCCAGATGAAACCAGGAACCAAGCTGATTTCCGATACTGCCTCCAAGCTGAATGGCGGCTCCCTCACGTCCTGCAGAGCCTCCTGTCAGGTGAGTCAGAAGTGTGGAGACAAAAATCATAGGGGCAGAACGGAGACGGATATTATCCTGGGAACGGATGGCAGAAAGAACCTGATTGGTGCCGCCGTCGTCTTTTCCGAATTTCTGATAAAGGAATACAATGCATAAGCCTGCAATGGGAAGCAGAAGAAAGACCTGGAGATTTTCCATGCGGAACAGGGTGACTGCTTTCAGCGCATGAGCAAAAATACTATTTACCGCGCCTACCACCAGCCCGGTGACAACAGCCAGCGCCAGCCACTTAAGAAGATGCGCTGTGTACTTCCATATCTGGTTCCAATAGAAAAGGACCCGTTCCAGTCCTTTTCTATCGTGTATGTTTTGTTGTGTATCCATGATTACTCCTGTGTAATTCCGGTTACTTCATATCCTGCGTTTTTGATAACTTCGCGGATCTTATCCTCGTCCACACGCTCCGGCGCTGTAAAGACAGTCGTCTTTTTTTCGTGGGAGGAAACAACATCCTCCGCCTGAAAAGCGGCTTTGACAGCTTCGTTTACATGAGCCTCACAGTGCGGGCACATCATACCTTCTACATTTACAGTGATCTTTACCATAGTCTGATTCTCCTTTTCATTGTTATTTTCATTATAAGGGTTTTCTGTGTCAATGGAAACCATTTGTTTGATTTTTTTGTCTTTTGAGGCATCATGGATCTTAAAAAGATTCAGCCGCAGGGCATTTGTTACCACGCAGAAGCTGGAAAGGCTCATTGCCGCAGCTCCGAACATAGGATTCAGCGTCCAGCCGAAAATGGGGATCCACACACCTGCGGCAAGGGGGATGCCGATGATGTTGTAGAAAAATGCCCAGAAAAGATTTTCGTGGATATTGCGCAGGGTAGCCCGGCTTAAACGGATGGCGGCAGGAACATCGCTGAGCCGGCTTTTCATCAGAACCACATCTGCCGCGTCTATGGCAATGTCTGTTCCGGCGCCGATTGCAATGCCGATATCTGCTCTGGTAAGAGCCGGCGCATCATTGATCCCGTCTCCGACCATGGCAACCTTGCCTTTTTCTTTGAGGGAGCGGATCACACTTTCCTTTCCGTCAGGAAGAACTCCGGCGATCACCTGATCCACGCCTGCCTGCCTGCCGATGGCGTTGGCGGTTTTCTCATTATCGCCGGTAAGCATCACAACCCGGATGCCCATATTCTGGAGCTCCTTTACTGCCCGGGGACTGTCTTCCTTAATCACATCCGCAACAGCAATGATACCTGCCAGCTGGTTTCCTCTGGCAAAGAGAAGGGGCGTTTTGCCCTGCTCTGCCAGGTCCTCGGCTTTTTTGCGAAGAGAGGCGGGAACCGTTACCCGGCTGCTGATAAATTTCATATTTCCTCCGGTAAGTGTTTCTCCGTTTACTTTCCCGGAAAGCCCATTGCCCGGAAGCGCCTGGAAATCTTCTGCATCAGCGGCAGTGAGAGACAGGGCTTCTGCTTTTTTCAGAACAGCTCTGGCAAGAGGATGTTCGCTTTTTTTCTCAAGGGAAAGAGCAAGGGTGAGAAGCTCTTTTTCGGTAAATCCTTCAGCTGGAAGGATATCGGTCACTTCCGGCTGACCGCTGGTGATGGTGCCTGTTTTATCAAGGGCAACGATCTGAACTCTGCCTGTTTCTTCCAGAGAAACGGCGGTTTTAAACAGGATCCCATGTTTGGCGCCCATTCCGTTGCCAACCATGATGGCTACCGGGGTGGCAAGTCCAAGGGCGCAGGGACAGCTGATTACCAGAACAGAGATTCCTCTTGCAAGGGCATAGCCGAAGGTCTGTCCGGCAAGCAGCCATACAAGGGTGGTGATCACGGCGATGGCGATTACAGCCGGAACAAAGATTCCGGAAACTTTGTCGGCGATCTTTGCGATGGGAGCCTTGGTAGCGGCTGCGTCGCTGACCATTTTAATGATCTGGGAAAGGGTGGTATCTTCGCCTACATGAGTGGCTTCACAGCGGATGAAGCCGGACTGGTTTACTGTAGCTGCGGAAACCGTATCTCCGGCAGCCTTGTCAACGGGGATGCTTTCTCCTGTAAGAGCGGATTCATTTACCGCGCTGGAGCCTTCCAGAACAATCCCGTCTACCGGGATGTTTTCTCCGGGGCGGACAACGAAGATATCTCCTTTTCTTACCTGTTCAATGGGAACCGTGGTTTCCTGCCCGCTGCGGATCACCACGGCTGTTTTCGGCGCCAGCTTCATGAGATTTTTCAGGGCGTCGGTGGTTTTTCCCTTGGAACGGGCTTCCAGCATTTTTCCTACAGTAATAAGAGTCAGGATCATGGCGGCGGACTCAAAATAAAAGTCCATCATATAATCCATGACAGCGTCCATGTTGCCGTCCACCTGAGCCCTTGTCATGGCAAACAGCACATACACGCTCCATACAAAGGACGCCATGGAGCCAAGGGCTACCAGGGTATCCATGTTGGGGGCTTTGTGCCAGAGGCTCTTAAAACCGCTGATAAAAAACTTCTGGTTGATGACCATGACAATACCTGCCAGAAGCAGTTGGAGAAGCCCCATGGCAATGTGATTATCCTCAAACCAGGCAGGAATCGGCCATCCCCACATCATATGTCCCATGGAAAAGTACATCAGTACCAGCAGAAAGCCAACAGATGCGATCAAACGTTTCTTAAGCACAGGTGTTTCGTGGTCGGCCAGGGCTTCCGCAGCTTCGGAAGGGGATACCTTCTGACCGGCAGAGCCTTTTACAGAAGCGCCGTAGCCTGCTTCCTCCACTGCAGCGATGATATCTGCCTCAGAAGCAGTTCCTTCCACACCCATGGAGTTAGTGAGAAGGCTTACGGAGCAGGAAGTGACTCCCGGCACATGAGAGACTGCTTTTTCTACCCGGGAGCTGCAGGCTGCACAGCTCATTCCGGTTACATTATATTGTTCCATTCAGATTCCTCCTTTTCGGATTTTTATTTCATCAGCTTCTGCAGAGTTGTCATCAGCTCGTCAACGGTCTCGTCCTTTCCTTCCCGGATATCCCGGGCTACACAGGTATGGATATGTGCGGAAAGCAGCTCTCTGTTAAAAGCATTTATGGCTGCGTTTACGGCAGCGGACTGGATCAGGATATCGTTGCAGTAGGTATCGCTTTCTACCATTTTTATGATTCCCCGCACCTGTCCTTCAATACGCTTCATCCGGTTGATAAGCTTTTTTTTCTCTTCCGGAGAACGGTGGGTGGATCTGGTGCAGCAGCATGTGGTCTGGTCTGACATATGAGTTGCCTCCTTTTATTGAAATATACCCTATATGGGTATGTGTTTATGTGAATAATATATACCCCTATGGGGTATTTGTCAAGAGGGAAAACCATATATATAGTATATAAGCCTTATAGTTACTGTGAAGGTCGTGAACAGTAACGCCTTATAACACAGCTGAATAGCTTTATACAGAGCAGATATGGAAAAACAGAACATAAGTTTGCTATCATAATTCATGTAAAACAGAACCGGAACTGAGTTACAGGTAATAGAAAATATAATTTTGATAAAGGAGAACAAATTTATGAAGCAGAGAAGAAACAAAAATCGAAGAGAAATTGCAGATATGCGTACAGCAAACCGTAAAGTATTTGAGAATCAGGATCATTCCAGAACGGTGGAGATTTATCTGGAGCCGATTCACTACCAGGATCTGGACGGAGCCTGGAAAGACATGGACGATTCTCTGGAGGAGGATACAGATTTCCGTAACCGTAAGGGTGCGCTGGATATCTCCCTGCACCGTATGGCAAAGGAATCCCGCACAGTTTCCATGAAGAAGGAAAAGACCTCTCTTTCCTGGGGAATGGAGGGATGCCATGGGGCAAAAGCCCGGAAACAGCAGAAAAACCTGGTGATCTATCCGGAAATTTTTGAAGGAGCGGATCTTCGCTGCCGGATACATGGAGAAGGGGTAAAGGAAGACCTGATCCTTCATGATCCGAAAGCCGTCAGAGAAAGCTATCGTTATATTTACAGGATGAAAGGGCTGCAGCCGGTACTGAAAGATAATAGGGTATCTTTCCTGGACGATGAGGGAAATGAAGTCTTCTGCGTCCATGCACCCTGCATGAAGGATGCGGGAGGCGAAAAGTCAGAAGCCATCCGTCTTTCCCTGGAAGTACTTCGTACCGGTGATAAGGAGCAGGCAAAAGAATGCAGGATCACTTTTGTTCCAGATATGGCATGGCTGGGAAGTACGGCTCGTCTGTTCCCGGTTATCATCGACCCTGTTACCACCACTTCCAGGAAAAGAACAGATATTGCAGATGCTCATGTAGACTCTCTGTACGAGGAGGACAATTTCCAGCAGAGCATTATTCTGAAGACTATGGGAGGAGATAATGTACAGAGGAGCTTTGTGCGCTTTGATCTTCCGGAGATCAAGACGGGGGATATGGTGATCAATGCACGATTAGTACTGGTTTCTCTGGCACAGGATGGAAAAGAGCGTACCGTTGCCGTACACAAGGTTCTTCAGGGCTGGCATGACTATTCCATTAACTGGTATAACAAGCCTCTTTATTCAGACACCGTGGAGGATCTGTGTACTTATAAAGGAGATGCACAGAAATACATTACGCTGGATATCACCAGGATGGTAAAAAACTGGTATCAGAATGGCGGGAACTGCGGTCTGATGTTCAAAAGCAATAAGGAGCTGTCCGGATATACAGAATTCCTTTCTGCAGACTGTGATGACGGATATCAGGATATGCGTCCAAGGATTGAGATTTCCTATGTGAATTATTCCGGACTGGAGGATTACTGGAGCTACCACAGCCAGAGCGTGGGCAGAGCCGGAAATATCCATGTCAATGATTACAACGGAAATCTGATCCTGATCCATGATACTATGGCAACCGGAGGAAGTCTGATGCCTGTGAGCCTTTCTCATGTGTATAATTCCAATAACCGTACTGTGAATCTGGGATACGGCTATGGATTTGCACTCAGCTATCACCAGACCCTGAAAAAGCTGAAGATTGCAGGGACAGATTATTACCAGCATGTGGATGGAGACGGCACAGTTCACTATTTTTATTATGATACAGAAAAAAAGAAATGGCTGGACGAATCCGGATCCGAAGCCTATGTGACAATCCATGCAGATGCGGCAGAACAGCTTGTGATCCATGATAAGGAGAATAACCAGCTTCTGTTCCGCAACGGTTATCTGGTAAAAGTAAAAGACAAAAACGGAAATGTCCTGACAGTATCCTGGTCGAACAACAGGATTATCGGAATCACAGACGGGGCAGGCAGGAAGACGGTACTGTCCTATCTGAAGGACAGCAATGGAAAACTGACGTATCTTCAGTCTGTCACAGCTCCCTCCGGCAAAAAGAAACAGTTCAGCTACAGCGGCGGAAATCTGGTGGGCATCACAGATATAGACGGAAAAAGAGTATCCTATATCTATGACAGCAGACATATGCTTACAGATGCGGCAGACATTGACGGTTACCATGTAAAATATGAATATTATGGAACATCTCCCTATCGTGTGAAAAAGATCATAGAGTATGCAGGGACAACAGAGGGAAACAGCCTGACCCTGACTTATGGTTATAACAGTACAAAATTTACAGACAACAAAAAACGCGTCGAAATCTGCCGGTTTAATAACAGCGGCAACCTTCTCCATATCCATGACGGCTTCGGCCATGCTGCCAGTGCAAAATACAACCGCAGCGGAAACCATGTGAACTGCCTGGAAAATGCTACAAAGCTCCAGACTAGTGTGGTACAGCTTTTGAAGGACCCGATCATCCAGGCGGCAAAGACCGGATGGAACAAATACATTGGAACAGGCGGGGCAGGCTCTATTACCATCAACACAGATAAAGCCAACTGTAAGGTGGGAGACCGTTCTCTGAAGCTGGACAGCACTACACTGGATGGATATATCTGCTGGCTCCAGGATGTCACTCTGAAAAAAGGAAGCACATATACCTTTTCCATGTATGTAAAGACTGCGCTGAAACAGACCGCGTCAGACGGCGGCGCCATGCTGAGGATACGTTACATTAATGGCAGGGGAGCATGGATTCATGCAGACAGTGAGAAGCTGACTGGAACTACAGACGGCTTTGTAAGGCTTTTCCGAACCTTTACTCTGCCGGAGGACGCAAAGGATACCTCAGTCCGTGTATACTTCTACCTGAATCACGCCACAGGCACGGCATACGCCGATATGGCACAGCTGGAAACCGGAAGTACAGCCAGCCGCTGTAACCTTGTGGATAATGGAGACTTCCATTTGGGAAGCACTTATGGATTCAAAAAAACAGGATATTTTGAAGACGGACTGACTTCTGTAGGAACCTCCAATCTTCTTCCGATAAACCGTGCCATTACTGTTACAGCTGCCGGAACTCCTTATATTTATGATACGCCTTCCCTGAATGGAAAGAAGATAGCCAGCGCTGTGAAGGGAACCCATCTTTTTGCCTCTGTTTCCATGAAAAATGAGGGGCGTGAGTGGTACCGTGTAGAAAATGCAGCCGGGCAGAAGGGATATTTCCCGGGAACCCAGGCCCGTCCATACCTTTCCGGCAATAACGGGGACGATTGCGGAGCGGTAGGAATATCAGGAGCAATTTTACGTGCAGAGGCATCTGATACGGGCGCTGTTGTGGAGGAAGTGATCCCGAAAGGAACCGGCGTGGTGATCCGTTCAACAGTAAAAGATGCATCCGGCCGATCCTGGTATTATGTAGGAATGCAGATAGACAAGAAACGTTATTATGGATATATCAGACAGAGCTCCGTGATCCGTCTGTGCAGAAATTATCCTTTATGTACGATGAAACAGGCAGACAAGGTATTTTACAGTCCGTCTCTGTCCGGAACAGCAGCCTCTTCACTGAAAGAGGGACAGAAGATCCGTATCAGGGGTGTGCTGCAGAATGGAAATCAGAAATGGTATGCAGTGCTTCAGGGAAAGGAATTTGGTTTCCTGCACAGCCGTTACTGCCAGCTGAATATGGAGCCTGTGCTGGATAAGCTGATCTCACTTTCCGTTACATCAGGCGTTGGAGGCCTTGACAGTCATATCTTCCGTTTTTATGGGGATCCGCAGGCAAACAAACGCCTGACAAAGGTGCTGGATCTGACTGGAAAGAAAGGCGATACCTATATGGTAAATGCCTGGGGCAGGGGAACCTCCCTTCCGGAGACCGACAATGACAAGAACCGTCGCTTCGGTGTGGAAGTAGTGTTTGTGGGAGCTGACGGAAAGAACGACGTCCATTATACCAACTTCAGTCCGGACATCATGGACTGGCAGTTCCTTGGCGACGTCTATGTGGCAAAACAGGATTATACCAGTATAAAAATCTCCTATACTTACTGTAAAAATGCTAACATGGCATTCTTTGACGGTCTTTCCCTGTACAGGGAGGAATTTGGACAGAGCTATACCTATGATGACAAAAATAATGTGATCTCTGCAGTGGACGCCCAGAGGAATGCATCCCGGTTTGAATACAATGAAGGCAGCGACCTGACCGGCATTACAGACCCCCAGGGAAATAAGTTCAGGTACGAGTATGACAAAAAGCACAATGTGATCAAAGGAACCTCTGCCATGGGAGTGGTAAGCCGTCTGCGGTATGACGAAAAAGGAAATATCACCAAAAGCGGCACCGTACAGCCGGATGCCCAGGACAACGGGATCTGGGTCACAAGATCCTTTACCACAGACAAAAACCATGTGGCGGCAGTGGCTGATGCGGAAGGAAATGTAACCAGATACAGCTGGGATCTGGCATCAGATAGGCTCCTTTCCCTGACTGACGGAAGGTGGGGAAAACTGACTTATGGTTATGACAGTGCAGACAGGATGGTGTCTGTGGAGCAGCAGGTGACTGTGGACGGTGTGAAACAGACAGTAAAAAATACTTACGGATATACCGGGGATGACCTGACTTCCATCGACCACAACGGTTTCCGCTACGGATTTTCCTATGACGGATTTGGCAGTACCACTGCAGCTTCTATTGCAGGGAAACAGGTAGTCGGTTATACCTATGAACCGGGGAACGGAAACCTTGTGAAGACCACCTATGCCAATGGCCATGAGATCCGTTATACCTACGATGATCAGGACCGCATGACAGCAAGCTTTTTTAAAGCCTCCGCAGGTGCGGCAGAGCAGAAGATGAACACCTATGTTTATAACAAGGAGGGGAACCTCTGCCAGGTGACAAACCATATGTCCGGCAAGACTTACTATCTGGATTATGATCTTCTTGACAGACTGATGCGTGTCAGGGATGAAAAAGGCTCTTACTATGAGTACACCTATGATTCCAACAACCATATGAGAAAGCTGTTCCAGCAGGGAAGCCAGGGAGGGGCGGCTCATGTGACGACAACCTATTCCTACGATAAGGATGGCAGGGAGAAAGAGACCAGGGTATCCGGGAAATTCAGCCGTGTGACCGATTACGACAGTCTGGGAAGAGTACAGGGGCTGTATATGAACGTGAATAATGCATCGCTGGCTACTATATTTGAATATGGAAACAGTACAGGCAGCTCTTTGTCAGCACGGCCAAGTTCCATCGGAGTTAATGGAGAAAGGTATTTCTATGAATATGATGCAAATGGAAATATCACCAGTGTTGAATTTCTTCCGGCATTGAACAGCACGAAAAAACCATGGAAGGAAACCTACCAGTACGACGAGAGAAACCAGCTGATCCGTGAGAACAGCCAGCAGCAGAACAAAACCTTTGTTTATGCCTATGACCTGGGAGGAAACCTGACTTCCGTGAAAGAATATCCGTACACAGAAGGTACGATCACCGCAGCGCCGCTGAAGACTGAAAGGGGCTATCGGGAAATAAATAGTTCTAAATAAGGGCAGATGTGACTCGTGCG
>SAMEA3387495__coassemble_1256_pt1 | contig 31275 bp, 31 predicted proteins | sample SAMEA3387495__metabat2_high_PE_036 | metagenome-assembled genome bin SAMEA3387495 (sample SAMEA3387495) | Felis catus | biome: Faeces | place: United Kingdom | collected 2012
GTATTATTGTATAATGGAAACAAATAATCAGGAAAGGAGAGACAACATGGGAAATATTGAAAGGATTGGCAGTAGTCTTCGTAGTTTGCGTAAATCAAAAAAAATCACGCTTCAGCAGGTAGCGCAGGATACGGGATTGTCAACAGGATACCTGAGCAACATTGAACGAAATATGACCAGTCCGACTCTGGCTAATATTCAGAAGATTTGTGAAGTACTGAACAGTTCCCTGGGAGATTTGTTGGAAAGAAATGCAGAAGAAACAATTGTGATTCGAAAGAATGACAGAGAAATTATGGTTGATGAAAGCGGCATGCACATAGAGAATATAGACTTTGGAATACCGAATACAAGCTTTTTGTACGTGGAGATGCCGCCGAACACAGATACTCGCAATGAATGGTGGACACATGAGTTTGATGAGGTTGGAACGGTTTTAGAAGGAACGATGTGGATTGATATGGATGGAAATACTTTTGAACTGCATAGCGGTGACAGTATTTATGTGAAGGCGCATACCAGACATAATTTTTATAACAATAGTGAGACAGAAACAACCAGGTCATACTGGACGCGTATATGGATACCGGAAGAGGATTGATCATACATATAAAAAAGCTGCGGAATGAACTTTCGCAGCTTTTTTTTCCCAGGAAAGCAGTACATTCTGCAGTATTTTCATGGGGAATGAAAACACTTTATTATAAGAGCGTAAAAATATAGAGTAAAGTCTTATAAAAAATTATTGAACAAAAAATAGTATAAAAATTCTTACAATATGCTTAATTGACATTACAATTTCATAAATGTATAATTTTGTTATAAGTTTATGTACGTGAAAAAATATAAATAATTTCACAAGGAGGGAATTCGATGGAGCGTGTGGCAGAAAAAACAAAAGCAAAAACAAAACCAGCTGTGGGGATTGAGGTCTTCATTTTTCTGGCAATTTTTGTGGGAATTTTCCTGTACTTAGGAAAAGCTATGGGTGCTGTGAATATGCTCAATACGATGATGAACACAGGATATCAGCTGCTGATTGACACCGTATTGTATATTCTGGCAATTGCAGTACTGGCAGGGGCAATCTCCGGACTGTTCACAGAGTTTGGTGTTGTGGCATTGATTAACAAAATCCTTTCCCCGCTGATGAAACCGTTATACGCCCTGCCGGGGGCAAGCATTATTGGAGTGCTGGCAACGTATCTTTCTGATAATCCGGCCATTTTGACACTGGCAAAACAGACGGAATTTAAAAGATATTTTAAAAAGTATCAGTTTCCGGCGCTGACTAATATCGGGACAGCATTTGGCATGGGACTTGTGATTACCACATTTATGATCGGGATAAAAAATCCTGCTGGCGGAACCTTTATCATACCGGCTCTGATCGGAAATCTGGGAGCAGTGATAGGCAGTATTGTCAGCGTTCGTATTATGCTGTTTTTTACAGCAAAAACCTTTGGAAAAGAAGAAAGCTGTGTGCAGTCAGATATTGAACATCAGATGGGAGGCAATGAACGTGAGATCCGCAGCGGCTCTCTGGGAAATCGTATACTGGGGGCTATTTTGGACGGCGGAAAATCAGGTGTTGATATGGGGCTTGCAATCATTCCGGGCGTAGTCGTGATCTGTACTCTGGTTATGATGTTGACAAATGGTCCGTCAGCTTCCGGTGAATATACTGGAGCTGCGTATGAAGGTATCGCACTTTTGCCGGCGCTTGGAGATAAACTCCGTTTTATACTGGAACCATTATTTGGATTTACAAGTTCAAAGGGAGTAGCAGTTCCGATCACGGCTCTTGGAGCTGCCGGTGCGGCAATTGGACTGGTGCCGAAAATGGTTCAGGATGGAATCGCAGTGGGAAATGATATTGCAGTATTTACAGCTATGTGTATGTGCTGGAGCGGATATCTCAGTACCCATGTGGCGATGATGGATTCTCTGAAATGTAAAGAACTGACTGGAAAAGCGATTTTCAGTCATACCATTGGCGGATTATGTGCCGGTGTATCGGCTCATTGGATTTACCAAATAATTGCGACGATTTTTTAGAAATTTGTAAAATACTTACAAAAATCATTGCGATAAAATTAATTGTGTGATATATTTATAAGTGAAATAATCATGTGCGTGAAAAAAAGAAATAAGTTTTATGGAGGTGACCTTATGGACGCTATAAGAGTAAGACAGATAAAAGCCTGTGAAATGCTGAAGAAGGCAGGATTTGATAAAGCGATCATTGGAGACCCTATGGCAATGAATTATCTGACCGGAATAAATATCATTCCATATGAACGCTATTATAGTCTGGTGTTAGATGCAAATACGCAGGAAGCAGTGATGATCAATCCAAGTGTGGATACCGGCTGTATGAAGGGGACAATGCCGGAATATACATATACGGATGAAGAAGGTCCGGCAGCCACAATTAAAAAGGTTGTTGGCAATTGTAAAAAACTGGCAGTTGAGAAAAAATACTTTTCAATGCTGATCGGCGAGATTTTCTATTCCATTGGATGTGAAGTGGAAGATATCGGAGATTGTATTGCCCGTCTTCGTATGTATAAGGATGACTCTGAGCTTGAATTTATGCAGATGGCAGCGAAAATTGTTGATGAGGCGTTAGAGTATGTAAAAGGACAGATCAAACCGGGGATGACAGAAAAAGAACTGAATATGATGCTTTTTAGTTTTATGTCAAAATATCCTGGATTTATTACAGACGAACAGATTGTCTATGTTCTTGCAGCTGACAATTCCGCTAATCCTCATGGTGTGACAGGAGATTATGCATTCAAAGAAGGAGATATCGTACTGATGGATTTCTGTGCTTATTACAAGCATTACTGGTCTGATATTACACGCTGCTTCTTTGTTGGCAAGATCGGAAATCCTAAACTGGCTGAGATTTATGATATTGTACTGAAGGCAAATCTTGCAGCGATTGCAAAAGTAAAACCTGGCGTAAAAGCCTGTGAGATCGATAAGGCTGCAAGGGATGTGATCACAGAAGCTGGTTATGGCGAGCTGTTTCTCCACAGAACGGGACATGGACTTGGCCTGAGTGTTCATGAAGAGCCTTATATCACTGCAGTAAACGAGCTTGTTCTGGAAGAAGGAATGACATTTACAATCGAGCCGGGCATTTATATTGAAGGTGTTGGCGGTGTTCGTATTGAAGATGATATTCTGGTTACAAAAGATGGATGCAGAACTCTGACTTCCTATTCTAAAAAGCTGGAAGATCAGATTGTGCCTGTTAAAGAGTAATAAGGATATTAAGTGAATAACATACAGGGGGAAAACAAATGAGTAAAGCAGCTGAAGGCGGAAAGCTTAAGAAGAATTTATTTACATTATTTTTGCTGGTCGTTTCTGGCGCAATGGTATACTCATTGCCATATTTCAGAAGCTATTATTATGACACATTTTTGATAGAATTTGGATTGAATGACGTACAGATGGGAGCTCTTGGAAGTGCATACGGAAGTTTTGCCGTTATTGCATATTTCCTTGGCGGATTCTGTGCTGACCGCTGGCCGGCAAGAAAACTTCTGACACTGTCTCTGGTACTGACAGGTGTTCTTGGTTTAGTTCTTTTATTAAGACCAGGATACTGGGGACTGTTTGCAATCCATGCAATTTGGGGCATCACATCAATTCTGACTTTCTGGAACGCGTTGATCAAGGCGCTTCGTTCTATTGCTTCTTCGGAAGAACAAGGGCGGGTATTCGGATTGTTTGAAGGCGGACGCGGCGTTACAAACATGGTCCAGTCTGCACTGATCCTGGCGCTGTTTGGCATTGTGTCCAAAAAAATAAATGCAGGTGCTGGTCTTAATACAGTTATTATTGTTTATTCTGTTATCAATATTGCGCTTGGTGTTTTGATTTTCCTTTTCTATAAAGAAGAAGAGTTCAAGCGTGATAAAAAAGCGCTTATCAATGTGCCTGAATTAAAACGTGTTGTAAAGATGCCGGAAACATGGCTGAATACCTTAATTATCTTTTGTTCTTATGCTATGTGCTGCAGTTATTTCTATATTACACCATACGCAACAGAAGTTTTCGGTGCAACAGCGATTATTGGCGCGGCAGCAGGATATTTTTCACAGTTTGTTCGCCCGGTCGGATGTTTTATATCCGGTTTTGCAGCAGATAAAATTGGAGCATCCAAAGTATGTGCGATTTCCTTCTGTGTTATGATCGTGAGTATGATCGGTATCATTTGTACACCTGGTAAGATGTCTTTGATCTGGATCGTTATTATATCTCTTGCAGGTGTATATGCTTCTATGTATGCTTGTCAGTCCATGCATTTTGCAATTATGGAAGAAGCCGAATATCCGGTAGAACTGACAGGTACAGCAACTGCTATTCTCACACCGCTTGGATACAGTGCTGAGGCAATCGCTCCATTGGTAGCCGGTTACTGTCTTCAGACATGGGCAGGAGAAAAAGGATATAAAGTATTCTTTGTTATTTTGACAGTAGTTGCAGTTGTCGGTTTGATCGCTAACCTGATCTGGCTTGCCAGAACAAAAGAAAAACGTCAGATGCTTCATGCAAAGAAATAATTGACGGATATCTTGTTTATTAATTAGGTGTTATATATAATAGGAATTGTCGTAGAAAATCTGCGGCAATTCCTTTCTTTCATCAGAAAAGTAATACATTCTGTATTAATTTTCCAGGCTGACAGTAAACGCTTTGTGAGGCGGCAGACAAAGGTATGTGGAAAACAGAGTGTGGGAAAACTTCAAGGATTGAGAGATTCAGGAAACACAAAGCGGACTTAACCGTTTTGTTTTGAAACAGTTTACAGGAGACAGTGCGGGGATGGAAAATTACGATAAACGTGTGCTGGATGTGGCCATGGGCGCCGGAAGAATCCTGCTCCAAAGCGGGGCAGAGATTTTTCGGGTAGAAGAGACGATTCAAAGAATTTCGATTCACTATGGTGTGAATGCCCAAAGTGCATTTGTACTCAGCAGTGGGATTTTTTTGACCGGAGAGGATCAGGTGGGACAGATGTATGCAAACGTAAAGCATATACCGCTTCATGCAACACAGCTCAGCAAAGTGGATGCAGTGAATCGTCTCTCAAGAGATATTGAACAGGGGCTTTCTCTGGAAGAGGCGGAAGAGCGTCTTCAGTTTATTGAGACGATGCCGGGAAAAAAAAGCAAAACCCTCATTCTGGCTTCCGGAATAGGAGCGGGATGCTTCTGCTACATTCTGGGAGGCAGTCTGCTGGATTGTTTTGCTGCTTTTTTGTCCGGATGTATTCTGGCGGTTTTTCAGGAGCTTTTGGAAAGGCGGAAGCAGCAGACCTCGAAGCTGATCAAAAACCTTTTAGGTGCATTTCTTGCTACGGGGTGTGCATTAATGTTTTACTGTCTGGGCTTGGGGGATGATTACAAAGCGATTACCATTGGTGCGATCATGCCGATGCTCCCGGGAGTTTCATTTATGACGTCTATCCGAGATCTGACAGATGGCGATTATATTGCGGGAGCAGTGCGTCTGATTGATACCTTGCTGGTAACTGGCGGTATTGCTATGGGAGTAGGGCTTTTTTATCTGTTGTTGTCCAGACTTGTGGGAGGATTTGTCTTATGATCATCAATATAATCCTTCAGTTTATTGCATCTTTTTTTGGAACTATTGCATTTTCTGTTATGTTTTTGGTACCGAGGAAGTACTATCCCTGCTGCGGATTGATCGGAGGATTGGGGTGGATTACCTGTTGGATCCTCATGCATCCTTTTAGAATGTCTTATTTCACCGGAACAATTGTAGCGTCGGCAGTGGTTGTACTGCTTTCCAGGATCTGTGGTGTGGGGCTTAAGTGTCCGGCAACGCTTTTTATGCTGTCAGGATTGTTCCCTCTGGTTCCGGGAGTTGGTATTTACTGGACTGTTTATTCTGTGATAACCGGAGACCTTATGGAGGCTTCCAGATATGGAAGGCAGACTTTTGGAACGGCAATAGCTATTGTTCTTGGCATTTGTTTTGTATTTGAGGTTCCGCAGAAAACAATCGCAAAGATTGCTGCTGTTTTTCATATAAAAAAAATTTTTAAATGAAAAAGCTTATATTTGTTTTCTAATATAAATAATATACTTGAGCCGGGAAATGCCTGTTTTACAGGTTTTCCTGGCTTTTTCCATATTTGGAGAAAATAGTTGAAAATTTATTGTTTCAGGCAGAAACATAGGAAAAGCAAAAGAGGTTTGAAAAGAAAAATCCTATAGTTTTTCTGACCGAGATACTTATTTCTGTAAGAAGCTGAATTCTATTGACAAAGAATAAATTCTGATTTATTATAAAGGTAACCAATATATATAGAATACCTATATAAGGAGAGTGAATGATATGGCAATTGAGAAAGCTTTAGTTTCCGGAAGTATGACCCTGCTTATTTTGAAATTATTATCAGAAAAGGATATGTACGGTTATGAGATGATTGATACCTTACGTCAAAAATCTCAGAACGTTTTTGAATTGAAAGCAGGAACTTTATATCCGCTTCTCCATAGCCTTGAGGATAAGGGAGCGTTAGTTGTATATGAGCAGGAGGCTGGCGGAAAAATCAGAAAGTATTATAGTCTGACCAGGCAGGGAAGAGGCCTTCTGGACAAGAAAACAGAAGAATGGAGAGAGTATTCGGAAGCAGTATCAAATGTTCTTGCATTGGAGGTGTAGCTTATGGAAGAGTATCTGAAAATATTGCTGGAGCAGATCCGCTGTAAAAAGGCACGGCCTTATATACAACAGGAACTGCAGGATCATATGGAAGATCAGATTGAGGAAAATATTCAGTCGGGGATGAATTTTGAACAAGCAGAAAAAGAAGCTGTGAAAGATATGGGAGATCCGGTGGAAACAGGGATTTCTCTTGACCGCATCCATAAACCACAGGCTGCATGGAAGCTTCTTTTTATAGTGATCATGATCAGTGCTGTCGGTATTTTTGCGCAGATTATGATAGCAAGGCATGCAAAGGGAGAATATGTATCTGCATCCGGGAGATATGTAGTTCATGTTATGCTAGGAAGTGCCGTTATGATTTTTTTATATTTTTTAGATTACACGGTACTTGCAAGATTTTCCAGGATCATTGCCAGTGGGCTGATTGTTCTGTGTTTAGTGTCAGTTTTGTCCGGAAATATGGTCAACGGTATGATATATTATATTGCAATAGGAGGAAGACCGGTATCTGTACAGGCATTGATGCTGTTTTATGTTCCGGTTTACGGGGGAATTATTTACAAGTATCACGGATCGGGCTATGGGGGACTGATGAAATCGATAGCATGGATGATCCTGCCGGTCGTTCTTGTATTCCGCCTTCCGTCTCTGACAATTGCAGGTATGCTGATGGTATCTATGCTGGTGATACTGACAATGGCCATACAGAAAGGCTGGTTCCGTATACATAAGAAAAAAGCAATATGCGGGGTGTGGGGGATTTTTATGATCCTGCCGGCAGCAGCTCTTTTTATAATGTATTTTGGAAATGGTCTGATGCCTTATCAGAAAGAGCGTATTCAGGCATTTTTTGCTGGCGGAGGAGAGGAAAATCCTTTGAAAATCCTCATGAATGCAAATAAATTTGCAGGAAGCAGTGGTGCAGAGGTAAGCATGGTTCTGCCTGAGTTTAACAGAGATTATATACTGAGTTATTTATCCTCTGTGTATGGAATGATTGCCGGAATTCTTATATGCTGTGTTCTGGCTGTCCTGATCATTGCGGTTTTTAACACTGCTGTGAAACAAAAAAATCAGTTAGGTATGATAATGGGATGCGGATGTGGTATGATCTTTCTTGTAAGTTTTCTGGTTAATGTATTGGAAAATGTCGGAATACTTCCATCTTCTGCTGCATTTCTTCCATTTATATCTGCGGGGGGAAGCTATATTATTGTTTCCTATGGATTAATGGGGATTGTGCTAAGTATATACAGATATAAAAATGTTTATCCACGCCATGTAAAGATAAGTGGCCAAAAAAGGAAAACAACGGCAGGATTATAGGCTGACATTTCAGAGACCCTGTGAAAAATCTCTGTAAATTAAACAATACAAGGGTCTTCTATGATAAAATATTAAAATCATAGGAGGCCTTTTATTATGGCAAACAGAAAAAAAGAAGTTTACAAACCAAAACCAATGACCGAAGGAAAAAGAAATCTTATTCAGGGATTACTTCAGGAGTACGATATCCAGTCTGCTGAGGATATTCAGGATGCCTTAAAAGATCTACTTTCCGGAACAATTCAAGATATGCTTGAAACAGAAATGGATGACCATCTTGGCTATAATCGTTATGAAAGATCCGGTGAGCCTAACTACCGTAATGGTACGAAATCCAAGATTGTTCGTAGTAAATATGGTGAATTTCAGGTAGATGTACCTCAGGATCGTCAGAGTTCATTTGAGCCACAGGTGCTTCCGAAACGTCAAAAAGACATTTCTTCGATTGATGACAAGATTATCTCCATGTATGCAAAGGGAATGACTTCGTCAGTGGATGCCATATTTTTGCGCTCAAATTTATAATCATTGGAGGATAGACGGAATAAGTAATTGATCTTTTCCGTTTCCAGAAAATCAATAAATTCCATGGATGGATACCCCCTGTCAAAAATGACTAATACAGGCGGTTTGATATTCATGCGCTTTAAATGATCCAGGTTTTTCTTGGCAAGCTCTGTCTCACTGGTAGAAATATGTGAAATCTCGATATCCAAGTAAAATTGATTCAAAATGTCGTACATACCACTTACAAGTGCTCGTATCTGCCCAAGTTCTGAATGCTGATTATTACTTTTTCCAAAGCGTTCTCTGTTCTCCGCTGAATTCGGTACTTCTGCCTTACTTCCATCTATGGCCAGTAACAAAAATCCGTTCCAAAGTTTTTGCTCAGAGGAATGATAGAAATCAGCCAGATATTCATCATTCAAATAAGAAAACACTTCAGGATTCAGCCGTTTTCGTTGTTGTAAATACCCTTGTTTCGATATTTCCATGTAAAGATCACCCTTTTGTTTAAAATAATTTCTCAGTTCCAATGCAGTAGTAAGCCCTTTTTTAGAAAGACAGCACAGTAAAATATCTTTTAAGGACATCTTTCTATTTCGAGAAAAAGTATTACTGCCCATTTTTCTTGCATGCACTGCTAAATTAGGATCTGATAGTTTCTCAGAAAGTTTTTGGATTCTTTCAATATAACTTCCTCTCATATACACCCCTGCCTAAACTTTACCATAAATAAAAGAACCTGCCTATCTCTAAGCAGATTCTCTTAAGTTTATGATGTTGGGCTAAGCCGGTGGTCGTGATTTATCAGGAAAGTGGGACATTCTGTACTAACTGTTGAAACAGGGGATTTATTTGTCAGACGGCATGTGATATACTTTATAAGAAAGGCAATTACGGGAATGAATTTCAATGCAGCAGTGGCATTATATCCTGAGTGAGATAATTTAACAGGATTTTTAGGACAATAAGTGGGAATCCTCGGCAATTCAATTACCGAGATGAAAGCGCAGGCTATAATACAGGTGAAAAAAGTATATGAAATTTGAATTTGATAATGTGTTCTGTCAGATGATGGAAAAATGTCAGCTGGATACAGTGGTCCTTCTTGGACATATCAATCCTGACGGAGATGCATCCGGGTCGGTAATGGGGACAGCCCATTATATACATGCAGTATACCCGCAGTATAAGGTATATCCCTATCTGGAGGATACACTGGATAAGGGGCCGAAGAAAATGGTAACAAAAGATTCCGTGTTTGATCCGTTTATGTTTCCGGAAGAAGAGAGATACGCAGTGATCGTTTGTGACACTGCAATTTTAAAAAGGCTGGCAGGACGGGAAATATATGAAAATGCCGAAGCGTCTATAGTGATCGATCATCATGCATCGAATGAAGGGTATGGCGATGTGAATTACACCAGAGTTTCAGAGGCCTGTGCAGAAAATGTCTATGAGATACTGAACTGGAACAAATGGAAGAATGCTGTAAATGAAGAAAAACAACTTCATCCCAATGCAGCAGATTATGTTTATATGGGAATCCTTCATGATACAGGAAGTTTTGCCAGAGTTGGGGAATCTACCTTCCAGGCGGCAGCAGAACTGCTTAAACTTGGGGTGGATCATGAATACGTAATGCAGACAATGCATAATGATACTGTGTATGATCTGCAGAAACGTGGATATCTTTTCTCGAAGGTACAGAGAGCTGTGGATAACCAGGCCGCTTTTGTGATCGTGGATCGGGAAATGATTGAGAAAAAGGGGATTTCTTATGAGGACATTCATTCGGTCAGTGAATGTTTGCGGGACTGCGAAGATGTAAAACTGGGTTTTACTATGTATGAGGAAGAGCCGGGGCGTTTTCGATGTTCTTTCCGTTCAGATGGAAAATGGATAAACGTGAATGAACTTCTGGCACCGTTTGGCGGAGGCGGACATGCCGGTTCCGCAGGGGTACGGAAGCGTACGGAGGATCCCGGTGAATTTCTGAATCTGATCCTTCAGAGAATAGAGGAAATGAAAAATGATAAGAAAAATGAAAAATATGGATCTGGATGCTGTTATGAAGATCTGGCTGGATTCCAATAAGCAGGCTCATGATTTTGTGCCGAAAGAATACTGGGAAAATCATTTTGAAGAGGTAAGGTCTATATTGCCGGAAGCAGAAGTGTATGTGTATGAGTCAGAAGGCGAAATTCAGGGATTCACAGGTCTGATGGAAGACTATATTGCAGGGATATTTGTGGCAGAAAAATTTCGTTCAAAAGGAATTGGGAAACTTTTGATGAAGTATATGAAAGGGAAAAAACAGAAACTCAGGCTTTCTGTGTATGTAAAAAATCAGGCAGCTGTAAGGTTTTATCAGAGGGAGGATTTTCAGATCCGGACAGAAAATATAGATGAGGCTGCCGGTGAAGCGGAATATGAAATGATATGGGAAAGATAGGGCTTGTATTCTTCTTTTTTCTGTGATATAGTCAGAAAAGAATAAAAGAAAGGCGCGTAAGCGTAGGTGAGGAAATGTTCAGATAATCAAATTTGGTAAAAACAAACATGGAAGTGATACCTGGAAACAGGTCTGTTTGTGCATGCCGGATTTGATGAATGAATGTTTGCGAACCGTTAATGATATAAGGGTTCTGTTTGCATTTGTCTGTTTTCGGCTGCGAAAACAGACATTTTTTAATGCACAGGAGGAATGTATGTTACAGATCAAAAACTTAACGCTTACGCATAAGTATGACCTCAGAGTGATACTGAAAGATTTTCATCTGGTATTGAATCCAGGAGATAAGGCAGTTATCATTGGAGAAGAAGGAAATGGAAAATCTACATTATTAAAATGGATTTTTCAGCCGGAGCTGGCCGGAGATTATATGGAGGCAGAAGGAGAACGAATCGTTCATGGTGAAAAGCTGGGCTATCTGCCTCAGGAACTTCCGGAGGAAGACAGGGAAAAAACAATCTATGAATTTCTTTGTGAGGAGGAAATGTTCTGGGAGACGGATCCACGGGAACTGGCAGATATTGCGTCAGAGATGGGGCTGAAAGCAGACTTTTTTTACAGAGACCAGAAGATGCAGACGCTTTCCGGAGGTGAAAAAGTAAAAGTCCAGATGGCAAAATTACTTGTGGGAAAACCGTCAGTATTTCTGTTGGATGAGCCTTCTAATGACATTGATATTGAAACTCTGGAATGGATGGAAAAACTGATCCAGGGAACCCGGCAGGCAGTGCTTTTTATTTCTCATGATGAAACGCTGATTGAAAATACTGCTAATATGGTGATCCATCTGGAACAGATCTGCCGTAAAACAAAAAGCCGTTATACGGTAGTACATACGGGTTACAGAGACTATCTGGAAAGCAGAAATCTGAATTTTGAAAACCAGAGACGAAAGGCATTGAACGACCGGAGAGAGGAGAAAAAGAGACAGGAAAAGTTTAACAGGATACGGGAAAAAGTACAGAATGATCTGAATTCAGTTTCCCGTCAGGATCCCCATTCCGGTTATCTTCTGAAGAAAAAAATGCGGGCAGTAAAGTCTATGGAACGCCGTTTTGACCGGGAGGCAGAGGAGATGGAAAGACTGCCGGAGGAAGAGGAGGCAATTTTTTTCCGAATGAAGGACGTAAGCTTTCCGTCAGGAAAAATGCTTCTGGAGTATAAGCTGGATCGTCTGGAAACTCCTGACGGAGCCTTGCTTGCAAAGAATCTGCAGCTTACGGTCAAAGGGCCGGAAAAGATCTGCATCATTGGAAAAAACGGGGTCGGAAAGACGACTTTTCTGAGAAAAATAGCAGAACAGCTGATGGACAGAAAGGATATACATGCCGTTTATATGCCGCAGAATTATGAGGAAATGCTGGAGCTTTCCATAACGCCGGCAGAGTATCTTTCCGAGAATGGAGACAAGGAGGAGCAAACATGGATCCGCACCTGTCTGGGAGCTTTGAAGTACACAGCGGAGGAGATGGATCATGCAATTTCAGAACTGTCCGGCGGTCAAAAAGCCAAAATACTTCTTTTAAAAATGAGCTTATCAGGAGCAGATGTGCTGATCCTTGACGAGCCTACCAGAAATTTTTCGCCGCTGTCCAATCCGGTTATCCGTGAGATTCTGGCGGAATATCAGGGGGCAGTAATCAGTATTTCTCATGACAGGAAATATATCCGTGAGGTATGTGAAACTGTGTACCAGATGACAGAAAACGGACTTGTCAGGATTCGATAGATTATCCGGGAAGCAGTTTTGAAGAAATGATTAAAAAATCCTATTGAGGAGGAGAAGATGAAAAACCAATACAATAAAACAATTACAGCCTGCTTTGTGGGATATATCGTGCAGGCGATCATCAATAACTTTGTCCCACTTTTATTTCTGACTTTTCAGAGAACTTATGACATTCCGTTGTCTCAGATCACATTGCTGGTGACCTTTAATTTTGGCGTACAGCTCCTGGTGGATCTTCTTGCTATTGGATTTGTGGACAGGATCGGATATCGTGTATCTATGGTAATGGCTCATGTACTTTCTGCTGCAGGACTGATTCTCCTGACCATACTTCCGGAGCTTTTTTCTTCACCTTTTGCGGGAATTCTGATTTCTGTTATGGTGTATGCAGTAGGAGGAGGGCTTTTAGAGGTTCTGGTAAGTCCTGTAGTAGAAGCCTGCCCTTCTGATAACAAAGAAAAGGCCATGAGTATGCTTCATTCTTTTTACTGCTGGGGACATGTGGGTGTAGTACTGCTTTCTACTGTATTCTTTCGGGCAGCAGGTATTGAAAACTGGAAGATCATGGCAATTGTGTGGGCTGTGATCCCCATCTGCAATGCATTTGCTTTTACCAGAGTTCCTATGGCTTCTTTGATGGAGGAAGGGGAAAGCGGTCTTAGCCTGAAAGAACTTTTTGCTTCAAAAATATTCTGGGTGCTTCTGCTTATGATGGTATGTGCAGGAGCAAGTGAGCAGGCGGTAAGCCAATGGGCATCTACATTTGCGGAAAAAGGTCTGGAGATATCCAAGACAGCAGGAGACTTGGCCGGTCCTATGGCGTTTGCTGTTCTAATGGGGGCAGCCAGAGCCTTTTATGGAAAATATGGAGACAGGATACAATTGGATCACTTTATGATCTGGAGCAGTATTCTCTGTATTTTATCCTATCTGGGGATTGCGCTTTTTCCGTCACCTGTTCTCAGCCTGGCAGCCTGCGCAGTCTGCGGCCTTTCTGTGGGGATCATGTGGCCGGGAAGCTTCAGCAAAGCAGCGGCAGCCCTTCCAAAAGGAGGAACTGCCATGTTTGCGCTGCTGGCTCTGGGAGGAGATCTGGGATGTTCCGGAGGTCCTACCGTTGTAGGAGCCGTATCCAGTGCTATGGGTGAAAATCTGAAAATGGGTATCCTGGCAGCAATTGTATTTCCAGCACTTTTATTGACTGGAATCCTGGTCTGCGGTAGAATGAAAAAAGAATAAAGAACAAAATAAAATGTCTGGAAACAGGCATTTTATTTTTATAAAGGAGAAAAGAAAATTATGGCAAAAATAAGGATTATTAAGAAGAACGATGAGTACAGTTCCGAATATGAAGTAGGAGACATTTTTGAGATCCAGGGGAGCTGGTACGGAGGTGTTCATATTTCCGGCAGAACCGGAATTCCGATATCCCTTGACAAAGAGGAATATGTGGAGCTGAATACAGAACCGAAAGCTCCTCCGGTAACAGATGCGGCAGCAAAAAGAGATATCCGCCCGGGAGATATCGTGCAGCACTTTAAAAGAGAATGGGTGGATAAAAATACTTCAGAATATCTTTATAAGGTTCTTGCCTTTGCAGAGCATACAGAAACAGGAGAAAGACTGGTGATCTATCAGGGAATGTATGCCCCCTTTAAGATCTGCGCGCGGCCCTTTGAGATGTTTATGAGCCAGGTGGATCGGGAGAAGTATCCGGATGTGAAGCAGAAGTGGAGATTTGAGAGGGTGTAAAAGCATCCTTTCCCCTCTAAAATCTCTTGTTCACAATATCACTTTAATGTGATATAATAATTGCGATTATTTTTTAGGAGGGGAAAGCAGTGAAAGAAAGAGAAACTTTTGGTTCGAGACTTGGGTTTATCCTGGTGTCTGCAGGGTGCGCCATTGGTCTTGGAAATGTATGGAAATTTCCATATATGGCAGGTCAATACGGAGGGGCAGCATTTGTCCTGATTTATCTGGCATTTCTTGTGGTGCTAGGGCTTCCGATTCTTGTCAGCGAGTTTGCTGTAGGCCGCGCCAGCAGAAAAAGTACAGCAAAAGCATTTCATGAACTGGAACCACAGGGATCTAATTTCCATAAATACAGCTACATGGGAATGATTGGCAATTACATGCTGATGATGTTTTATACCATGGTTGCAGGATGGACCATGTATTATTGCTATGTAATGGCAACAGGAAAGCTTGCAGGTGCTGACACAGAGCATGTGACAGAGTTCTTTGGAAATTTTCAGCAGTCCACAGGCACGATGACCTTTTGGATGATACTGGCAGTTCTTTTGGCATTTGGAATTTGTTCTTTGGGTCTTCAGAATGGTGTAGAAAGAATCACCAAGGTTATGATGTTATGCCTTCTGGCATTGATTGTAGTGCTGGCAGTTCATTCAGCGACGCTGGACGGCGCTATGGAAGGAATTAAATTTTATCTGGTACCGAACTTTGAGAATATAAAAAGGGCAGGTATCGGAAATGTTATTTTTGGTGCCATGTCTCAGGCATTTTTTACGTTGAGTATTGGAATTGGCGCCATGGAAATTTTTGGAAGCTACATGAAAAAGGATCTGACTCTTGCAGGAGAGAGCCTGAACATCCTTGTTCTGGATACATTTGTTGCGTTAATGGCAGGTATGATCATTATTCCGGCATGCTTTGCTTTTGGCGTGGAACCGGGAGCCGGTCCGGGTCTGGTGTTTATTACGCTTCCCAATGTATTTAATCAGATGATGGGCGGAAGAATCTGGGGAGCCTTGTTCTTTCTGTTCATGTCATTTGCTGCACTGTCCACAGTAATTGCGGTATTTGAAAATATTCTGTCGTTTGCCATTGATTTGTGGGGATGGACACGTAAAAAAGCAGTAATGGTCAATATCGTGCTTGTGATTATATTGTCTATGCCGGCAGTTCTGGGATTTGGTCCATGGTCAGGAATTCAGATTCTGGGTGAAGGAACCAATATCATGGATCTTGAAGATTTTATTGTGTCTAATAATATTCTTCCTCTTGGTTCTGTGCTGTTTGTATTGTTTTGTGCATCTAAAAATGGCTGGGGCTGGGAAAACTTCCTGAAGGAAGCCAACACCGGAAAGGGAGTGAAGTTCCCAAAAGGAATACGCCCGTATATGATGATCGTGCTTCCGGTAGTAGTTTCTATTATTTACCTGAAAGGTTATTATGATATGTTCAAACCTAAGGGAATGACATACTTTGTTCCCTGGATGGCTGTTGGTGTAGCGATGCTTGCTCTTGTAGGCTGGATCGCATTTGGACATAGTAAGAACAAAAAAGACAGGAGCTGACAGACATGATAGCAGAAAAAATGATTCCATTTGTACAGAATAATTCTGCAATCCGTACGATGTTTGAGGAGGGAAACCGTCTGAAGAAAAAATACGGAGCAGATAAGGTATTTGATTTCAGTCTGGGAAATCCCAGCGTTCCGGCGCCGGACTGTGTGAGGGAAGCAATCATCGATCTGGCGAACAGTGAGGATCCTGCGGTGCTTCATGGTTATATGAACAATGCAGGCTTTGAGGATGTAAGAGAAGTAATTGCACAGTCTTTGAACCGCCGCTTTGGAACTTCTTTTTCTGCAAAGAATCTGATCATGACAGTAGGAGCTGCAAGCGGACTGAATGTTATTTTGAAAACAATCCTGAATCCAGGAGAGGAAGTGATTGTTTTTGCACCGTATTTTCTGGAATATGGAGCATATGTGAAAAATTATGACGGCAGGCTTGTAGAGATTTCACCAGATACAGATACGTTTCAGCCAAATCTTCAGGAACTAAAAGAGAAGATCACTGCCAATACCAGAGCGGTGATCGTAAATACGCCTCATAATCCAACAGGAGTCGTTTATTCGGAGGAGACAATCCGGGAACTGGCTGCTGTTCTGGAGGCAAAGCAGAGAGAATACGGGAATGTGATCTATCTGATTTCGGATGAGCCTTACCGGGAACTGGCCTATGATGGTGTAAAAGTGCCCTATCTGACTAAATATTATAAGAATACAGTAGTAGGCTATTCTTATAGTAAATCTTTGTCTCTTCCCGGAGAGAGAATTGGATATCTGGTGATTCCGGATGAGTTGGAGGACAGTGGGACAGTAATCGCTGCAGCCGGGATTGCAAACCGTATTCTTGGAAGTGTAAATGCACCTTCATTAATGCAAAAAGTGATTGCCCGCTGCGTGGATGCTGAGGTAGATGTGGCAGCCTATGACAGAAACCGTCTTGATCTTTATAATGGACTGATGGAATGTGGATTTCAGTGTATCAAACCGCAGGGTGCCTTTTATCTTTTTGTAAAATCTCCGGTTCCAGATGAAAAAGCATTTTGTGAGGCAGGTAAGAAATATAATATTCTTATGGTTCCGGGAAGTTCCTTTGCATGTCCGGGATATGTAAGACTTGCTTATTGTGTTTCCCATGAGACAATTCTTCATTCGCTGCCGGAATTCAGAAAGCTGGCAGCAGAATATGGTCTTAGTGCAAAATAAAATACTGTTCTGATATGGAGAAAAGTACAAAGCGGATCGATTCCTTAAATGATATAAGGAATTGATCCGCTTTTTGTGGTGAATTTGTTTAAATTTTATCAATCTTCTTTCGGATCTTCAGCATTTTCTGATCCAGAGAACGGATCACAGAGGCGCACTGCTGGAGCTCTTCGTCAATTAACTGTGCGTCTTTTTTTCCTCTTTTGTATCGAAGCTGGTGATCCAGATTTGCCCAGTAATCCATAGCTGCAGTCCGAAGCTGCAGTTCGATTTTTATCCATTGGATATCATCCTGTTGAGGAATAGCAGCTTCCAGGATCAGATGCAGGCTCTGATAGCCTGATTTTTTTGGCTCTTTAATATAATCTTTAGTCTTGATGATGCGGATATCTTTCTGTCTTCCTAATAATTCCGCAACCTGATAAATGTCATCCATATAAGCGCAGACAGCCCGTACACCGATCAGATCGTTTATTTTTTCCAGTGCAAGATCAAAATTCAGTTCCAGACCTTTTTTCTGCATTTTTTTGTATACACTGTCAAATTCTTTGAGGCGTCCGGTTTGTGACTGGATTACATTTCGTCCATATTTCATGGTGAGTATGGTATTTATGATATCAAGCTTTGTCTGCATCAGACTGATGGCGCATTTTCCTTTCATCTGAAATTCGCTTCCGTTCAGCAGATACTTAAATTGTTCTTTTTTCTTCAATCTTTGTCTTTCTTCTTCAATCTGTGTATAAATAGTTTTCTGATCGTTTCTTACTGCAATGCAACTGATCATGATTTTACGCTCCTTATGATAAATAGAAAAAAAGCTTCTGTTAATCCTGGGTTAAATTTTATGGAAAAGCCCCGTATTATACAGACATTTATTTATTTTGGGGTCACATCAATTAAGATATGCGGAAGAAAGGAAAAATATTCCAAAATACTTTTTGTGTATTATTGATAAAAAAATAATAAGAATATTTGAAAAGTTGGTTAAAAACCATGATTGACAAATGATTAACAAACTTTTATAATGACAGTATCAAGTTTGATAAAAAATTAACGTTAATTGATTAACAGAATTATTTGACACATTATCAGGCAAAAGCAAAAATAAAAGGATAACAAGGAGGATTTCACATGGCAAAAACAGAAACCCACATCCCGGCTGTGATCGACACTGCAGAAGCACTGGAAGCAAAGATGGCTGCGATGAAAGAAGCACAGAAACTTTTCGCCGCTTATACACAGGAGCAGGTAGACAAAATTTTCAAGGCTGCAGCTACCGCTGCTGACAAAGCACGTATTCCCCTTGCAAAAATGGCTGTTGCAGAAACTGGCATGGGTATTGTAGAAGATAAGGTTATTAAAAATCATTATGCGGCAGAGTATATCTACAATGCATATAAAGATACAAAAACCTGCGGAGTGATCGAAGAAGATCCGGTTTATGGAATCAAAAAAATTGCAGAACCGATCGGACTGATCGCGGCAGTTATTCCGACTACAAATCCTACTTCAACTGCTATTTTTAAAACTCTGATTGCATTGAAAACAAGAAATGCGATCATTATCAGTCCACATCCTCGTGCAAAGGCATCTACCATTGAGGCTGCAAAGATTGTACTGGAAGCTGCTGTGAAAGCAGGAGCGCCGGAAGGGATCATCGGATGGATCGACGTGCCAAGTCTTGAGCTTACTAATCTGGTTATGAAAGAGGCAGACATTATCCTTGCAACAGGCGGTCCTGGAATGGTAAAAGCAGCTTATTCTTCCGGAAAACCGGCACTTGGAGTAGGTGCAGGAAATACACCGGTTATTATTGACGATACAGCAGATGTACGTCTGGCAGTAAACTCCATCATCCATTCCAAGACCTTTGACAATGGTATGATCTGTGCTTCTGAACAGTCGGTGACAGTTCTCGAAAAAGTGTATCAGGCTGTTAAGGATGAGTTTCAGTACAGAGGCTGCTACTTCCTGAAAAAAGACGAACTGGATAAGGTAAGAAAGACCATCCTTATCAATGGCGCCCTGAATGCAAAGATCGTAGGTCAGAAGGCTGCCACAATCGCAGAAATGGCAGGTGTAAAGGTTCCGGCTGATACAAAGATACTGATCGGCGAGGTGGAATCCGTAGATATCAGTGAAGAGTTTGCTCATGAGAAGCTTTCTCCGGTGCTTGCCATGTACAAGGCAAAAACTTTTGACGAGGCGATTTCAAAGGCTGAACAGCTGGTAGCGGACGGCGGATACGGACATACATCTTCTCTTTACATTAATGTAAATGAAAAAGAAAAGATGGAAAAACATGCAGCGGCAATGAAAACCTGCCGTATCCTTGTAAATACACCGTCTTCTCAGGGTGGAATCGGCGATCTTTATAACTTTAAGCTTGCTCCTTCTCTTACACTTGGCTGCGGTTCCTGGGGCGGAAACTCTGTCTCCGAAAACGTAGGAGTGAAGCACCTGATCAATATTAAGACTGTTGCAGAGAGGAGAGAGAACATGCTCTGGATGAGAACACCGGAAAAGGTTTATTTCAAAAAAGGCTGTATGCCGGTAGCACTTGATGAACTGGGAACTGTTATGGGTAAGAAACGCTGCTTTATTGTAACAGACTCCTTCCTCTATAAAAACGGATATACAAAGAGAATTGAAGACAAGCTGGATCAGATGGGAATCGTTCACACCTGCTTCTCTGATGTAGAGCCGGATCCGTCTCTTGCATCTGCAAAAGCCGGTGCGGCAGCAATGCGTGCCTTTGAGCCGGATTGTATCATTGCTCTTGGCGGTGGTTCTGCAATGGATGCCGGTAAGGTTATGTGGGTGCTTTATGAGAATCCGGATGCAGATTTTGATGATATGGCAATGGATTTTATGGATATCAGAAAGAGAATCTATACCTTCCCGAAAATGGGTAAAAAAGCTTATTTTGTAGCAATTCCTACTTCCTCTGGTACAGGCTCTGAGGTAACACCTTTTGCCATTATCACAGATAAAGATACCGGTATCAAATGGCCGCTGGCGGACTATGAGCTTATGCCGAATATGGCGATCGTAGATACAGATAATATGATGAGCGCGCCAAAAGGACTGACCTGTGCTTCCGGTATCGATGTTATGACTCATGCCATTGAGGCTTATGTTTCTGTTATGGCTTCTGATTACACAGACAGTCTTGCACTGAAAGCAATCAAACTGGTATTTGATTACCTGCCAAGAGCATACAGAGACGGAAATGACGTAGAGGCAAGAGACCATATGGCAAACGCTTCCTGTATGGCAGGTATGGCTTTTGCAAATGCGTTCCTGGGCGTAAATCACTCACTTGCCCATAAGCTTGGCGCTTTCCATCATATTCCTCACGGAATTGCAAATGCGCTGGTTCTTACAGATGTTATGCGTTATAATAGTGCTGAAGTACCAACAAAGATGGGGACATTCCCGCAGTATCAGTACCCGCATACACTGGCGCGTTATGCAGAGATCGGACGCTTTGTAGGACTTACCGGAAAAGACGATCAGGAAGTATTTGAGAAGCTTCTTGAGAAGCTTGAGGAACTGAAAAAGATCATCGAGATTAAGCCGACTATCAAAGACTATAATGTAGATGAAAAATATTTCCTGGAGACTCTGGATGAGATGACAGAGCAGGCATTTAATGACCAGTGTACAGGTGCGAATCCGAGATATCCGCTGATGTCCGAGCTGAAAGAAATCTATCTGAAGGCTTATTATGGAAAAGAGTCCAAATAAAGAAAAGGGAGGGTATTTACCATGAATCTGAAAGACAAAAAAGTTTTTTTGACACGTCCATATAAGGTAGTCTATAAAGACGGAAACCGTATCATCAAGGTATTTACCAAAGAGCATGGAAAGGCAAATGTCTTTAACGAGGCTCTCTGCCAGGCTCGCGTAGAGGAAAGTGGACTGGATATTCCTAAGGTGCTGGAAGTAACACAGATTGATGGAGAATGGGCGGTTGTGATCGAGTATGTGGAAGGCAGAACTCTGGAACAGCTGATGCAGGAGAATCCGGAGAAGATGGAAGAATACATGGAAAAATTTGTGGATCTTCAGCTTTCCATGCATGAGAAAAAAGCACCCCGACTTACACTTCAGAAGGACAAATTTGCCCGTAAGATCGAGAGCGTGAAGGACAAGCTGGATGCGACTGTACGCTATGAGCTTCTTACAAGGCTGGATTCCATGCCAAACCACACCAAACTTTGCCACGGAGACTTTAATCCAAGTAATGTGATCGTTGCAGAGGATGGAACTATGAAGATCGTAGACTGGTCTCATGCAACTCAGGGAAATGCCAGCGGCGATGCAGCAATCACTTATCTTGAGTTTGCTCTCAAGGATCAGAAAACTGCAGATCTGTATCTGAATCTTTTCTGCAGGAAGAGCGATACTGCAAAACAGTATGTACAGAAATGGCTTCCTATTGCAGCAGCAGCGCAGCTGACAAAAGGTGTGAAGGATGAAGAAGAATTCCTTCTCCGCTGGGCGGATATCATTGATTTCCAGTAAATTTTATAGAAAAACCATTTGAAACAAATCCCTTTATTATTTATACAATCCCCGAGCCGACTGTGTCGGTTTCGGGGATCAGATTTTTATTTCTTCTATAATTCCTGCATCTATACGATATACTTTATCACATAATTCATGAATATCTTCCTGCATATGACTGGCAAGAAGAATAGTTTTTCCTTCATTGCGAAGCTGCAGAAAAAGTTTTCGCATTTGCGAAGCGCCCTGATCATCTAATCCATTCATAGGTTCATCCAAAATAAGGATTTCCGGGTTTTCCATAATTGCCTGTGCGATTCCCAGACGCTGTTTCATACCCATAGAGTATTTTCCAACAAGCTTTTTTGCTGCAGAAGTTAAACCTGTTTGTTCTAAGACTTTGTAAATTTCCTGATCATTAATTAACTTCTGGATTTGACTTAAATATTTCAGATTTTGAAAACCGCTTTTGTATGGAAGGAAAACCGGTTTCTCAATTAGAATTCCTGTGTTTTTAGGAAATTCGTTTTTCTTTCCAAGCGATATTCCATTAATAGTTACTGTGCCAGTGGTTGGTCTAAGAAAACCGCTTATTATTTTTAATAAAACTGTCTTTCCAGAACCATTTCTCCCGATTATCCCATATATTTTTCCTTTTTCAAAAGAGATACTAACAGGGTGAAGAACAATATCGCCAGAAAATTCTTTCGAGATATTATCAATTTCTATAATTGCCATAGCTATCTCCTTGTTTACCAGTTTTTTTGGCTCACTGCTATATTGTAATCAATATGACCTGAGATTTGAGTTAGAATGGATAACAAAATTGCATTGCTTAATAAAAATAATGAATAGCTTTCTGTAAAAGATAACATTTCTTTTCCCGGAATATGAAATTGCATTATTCCATGTGCCAGCATAGCAGGATGATATAAGGGAACAAAACCAGACATTAGCAGCATGCCTGAAAAATGAATTCCTATTGCAAAGAGCATTCCTAACGGAAATCGGGAGCTTAAATTGCCGATAAAAATTATGATTCCTAAAAAGGAACAATAAAGAGATGTTAATAAAAAACTATGAAAAAGAGCTTCATTTACGCTGAAAAATCTTAAAATCCAACTATTTGGTATAGGAAGACTGTATTCAGTCATTGCAATCTGGGGTGTTGCGCCAATCAGTATTTGTATAGTATCACTCCATTCAAAGGTAAAATTTCCATTTATAAAAATTGGAAATATGCAGCCCATGATAATAATTGCCTGGTATATAAGAAGCTGTATAAGCAAATAAGATGTCATGGATAGCCGCCAGAGTAATCCACTGCTTCTTATTAATGTAAAATAAGTCATAGAATTCACAAAAGGCGCATCGGCAATTATTATAAAAAATCCAATTACAAGAAGAGTAACCTGGAATATATCATTATATAGCAGGAGAAAAGAATCAAAAATTCCCACTGTATTTCCTGCTGCAAATTGTAAATAACGTATCGAAATAGATAAGCCAAGCCAGAATCCATAGATATATCCAGCCCAGATTCGGGGGATAAGAATGGAAGACTGAAGCTTTAATTGTATTAATATTAATTTATGCTTATCCATGTTTCAGCCTTCCTTTCAATCCTATCCAGTTTAGTACACATACTATAAAAAATATAAATGTCTGGATCAGAACTGGCTGCCAATAAGAAGTATATCCCCAATCGCCTCGCAGTAAATATACGGGATTCCAGACATTGGCGGACAGTGCCTGCCATAAAAATTGATATATAATAAAGGTTCCGATAAAAGCTACATATCTGTTTAAAAATAAAACAGACAGAAAAAGGCAGATATTACTCCATACAAGTCCGAATAAAAAAGCAAGAGTAAGTTTCAAAAGAAGGACAAGTCCTCCTCCCCATATTGCTGCAATAGGATACCAGAGAGTGTTAAGATAAAATTCTGAAACATTTTCAGCTGTGGTCGGGACGCCAATTAAAAAAGCGATTAAAAAAATAAATCCATATGACAGAATCATCATAATCCCCCCTGATAACCCTACACTAAATATTTTTCGCAAAATATATTTTCCTCGTGTACAGCGGATGAGTACAAAACGAAAGAAAGAAGTATTATAATCTTCTGTAAAGCTCATTGCATGAGGAAAAGCCGGGAAAATTGCTGCAAAAGGATTGAACATCGACATTGCCATAGGAAAGGTAAGAAGATGAAGTACATCTGATTCTTTCCAATGAATATCGGAGGTGATATAGGTGTGTCCCATTATACCTATTGCAATAAGCAGGGAAAGTACCATTCGTTTATTTATAATGCAGTTTTTTTCCATAAATTTGCTCCTATGCAATAACTTTTACTAGTACTCCAGTTACAGCATTTATGTAGAAAAGATCATCAGCATTCTGCCCCCACATGAATTGTGAGCCATCAATAAGAGAGGGTACCTGGAAATTCCAAACCGGGAAGAAGCGGGGATGTCCAGACGTCAATTCGATATAATAACCCAGAGAAATATTTGTTATGGACATATGATCTGGTATCTTAATATATCCTGCCTCTGCGTAGAGCTGTACTTTATCGAGAATTTCTTCGAAATCCAGTAAGCCTGCTTTTTCTTGATTTTCAATATGCAAATTATTTCCATATTGCAGATAGCTGTAGTTTTGTCCGGTGATTTCAAGGCTGCCTATGGAAGGGACTTCTGACATATAAACAATAGGTATATCTTGGATTTTTCCTCGTAGCACATAGCTATAAATACCTTTAGGATCATCATATTCTGCAACGGGCCCCTGTACTTCAGCATTGAGTTCTAACAAATTAACAGCTTCTGTCGCTAATTTATTTGCTGCTTCTTCACCAATATCATGAGCTTCAGGGATATTATCCGGTGTATCAAAATAAAACTGGTGCGTATCATTCAGCTTATACAGATATATACTTTCTTCATTATATTTTAGAGATTCTGCATCTTTTATTTCATCTGTAAATTTCCATTTTTCGATATCGCCATACAAAAGTTTTCCTTTTTCTAATGAAATATCTGAAAAAATCACGGTTCCTGTGTAAACGTCGCTGGAAATGACTTTAACATCTGCATCAATACGGAATTCCTCCTCTTTTCCTTTGTATATTTCAGTGATATGTTCCGGCAGGTCATAGGCTTTGGAGTCGGCGTTTACAATAGATGCACCGCAGGATACTGTTGCTATGACAGCAAAAAACAGTATCGGATTTGGAAGAAATTGAGAAAACTGTTTCATGGCGTCACCACTTTCTGTTTGAGAGTCGTTTTGAGGAAATTGGAATTATTTAGATGTATATAATAGCATAATTTTTAAAGAGGAACATGTGAAGGGCGAAATTTATATAGTTTTCGGCGAAAATAAAAAAGGAAGTGACTGTTACTTCCTCTTTGAAAAATTATTTGGTTTGAAAAAGCATTGCAGATATATAAAAATGCTTATCATCCCAGCTTGTTTCTAATACTCCGCCAGTTTCTGCTACGATTCGTTTTACACTTTGAAGGCCGATTCCATGGCTACCTTTTTCTTTTTTTCTGGTAGTTAGATTTCCGTTTTTGTGAGAAATAATACCGTCATAACTGTTTTCAATTTTTATAAGCAGCGCATTTTTTGTCTCCATCAGTTTAATACTTAAATATTTTTCTTCTGAATTTTGTGAAGCAGAAATTGCATTTTCCAGAAGATTTCCAATCACAACACTCGCATAGAAGCTGTTCAGATTCAGCTCGTTGGAAATTCCAATATGTACATGAAGCTGATCTAAAGATTCTTTGGCTTCATTCAGGAAATAATTTAATATACTGTCAATTTCTTTGTTTCCAGAAGAGGCATATTCTTCCGGATTGCAGATATGACGTTCCATTTGAGCGATATAATTCAGAACTTCTGCTTTTTGATTATTCTGAATGAGATGTGTAAGCGAAAAAATATGATGCTTCAAATCATGACGTATTTCTCGGATCTGCGCATAGGATTCCGTCATAATATTCAACTGCCGGCTGTATCCGGATACCAGCTTTTCCAGATTCTCTTTATCGGCTTTTTCTTTATAATAATTCTGCAGAGCATCATATAGATATATAATTAGTACATTAATAATTAAAATACCTAAAATAAGTTCTGTTACAGATTCGCCGAAACTTCTTCTGATCATTGTTATTTTTAGCATCATGGCAAAGCTTAGCAATGGAATTAAAAGAACGCTTCCCCACAGATATACAGGAAGTTCCATATTTTTTGTCCGCAATTCGATTGTTTTTTCATAAAGGACAGAGATTGCCAACATTCCCATTCCCATAATACATTGGAGGATTCCTTCCATAACTGAATCTTGTCCGGGATATGATGCAGGCATAAATAATAATAAGCTTTCTGTCATAATGTTGACTACATAGATACTGGTAACTACAACAAATTTTTTCAGGACAGTGCCTGTGTAACACAAAGAAATTATGCTCAGAGAAAGAATATTCAAAGCAAATGTTATATAAACCTGATGTACAAGATAATATCCTGCGCTTGTAAAAAGAATGAAACAAAAATAAGCTGAAATTTTATGCCGTCGAAGTTCTTTTTTTGAATCAAAAAGTACCTCCATTCCACGATATATAGCATATACTCTTATAATATTTCCTATAATTCCTAATAAGATTCCTTCCATACCTTATTCCTCAAAGCAGTTCATATTGCATAAATTTTGTCTTTACCTCTTTTTTCTTTGACGGAGAAATTCCAAGTACGGTTCCGTCCGTCATTTTTACTTTGTCAGCAGAGTATTCTGATATGTAATTAAGATTTATCAAATATGATTTATGTATTTGGATAAAGGTTGTATCTGGCAGTTTATTTGCAGTATCGCTGAGTTTGCCTCTAAATCGAATACGTTCTCTTGTGTGAAGTGTCATAGTAATTTGTTTATTTTCGCTGATGCAGTACATAATATTCTCAACAGGTATTCTTTTTATAGTTTTATCTGATGAATATACAAATATTTTCTTATTGATTATATGTCTTTTTTTCATAGTTTCCAATGATCTGGAAACTTCTGAATATTTAAGTGGCTTTACAAGAAAATCTAAAGGTCTGCATTGGAAAAGATCCATGGCATAATGTGTTTTGGAGGATATATACACAATTTCTACCTGTTCGTCTTTCAGATTTTTTCGGATGTAATTTCCGATCTCTATTCCGTTGGAGGATGTTAGCTCTATGTCAAGAAATAATAAGTGAAACCAGTTTCCCTGATCCAGATAATCCATAAAAATATTTCCAGAATAGAAAATTTCTATTTCCGTTTTTTCCCTCTGGATATCAAAGAAATGACGAGTCATTTTTTCCAGTTCTTCGCAGGTTCCTTTTTCATCATCACAGATTCCGATTCTATACATAGCGCTACTTCCCTTCCATATAACTTCCATTTTATTCTATCATAAAATCCGGCGTATTATGAGGAAATATGTCGAAATAATTATTGTTTTTTGTATGCAGGAGATAATGCGGAAGTTTAGTGATAACAGTGTTGTAGAGAAACGCTACTCTTTTCTTGGAGATGCAAAGAGGGATTACCTTCCGCATGGAGTTACTGTAAATGAGTTTTTGGAAATAATGGATTTCGAAGAACTGGAAGAAATACAGAAAGATATCGCATACTGTATGATCTGTCGAAAAACCTTCGATAACGACAGAGTAATGAAAAAGTGGCAGATTCTCATTGATGATACAGAACTGTTGGACGGCAACTAACGAAACCAGAAGATATAAAAGTAGAACTGCATATAGCAGAACTAATTAGAGAATTTTCTAAAAATTTGGTTGGATCCCCAATAGAGGTTTTAGCCTTGTAGCTTTACTAAAGGACATTGCCCTTGAACAGTAACTTGATTTACCTTTCAAAACGGACTTCCGCCAGTCTGGCGTTGGCACATTCTCGGAATTGTGGTAGAATGGAAATAATAAAGTGACAAATCAAAAATTGCAGTACATGAATAAAACATAAGTGTTATTTAACAGTCTTACGCAGGAGTATTTTGGATAGACAGGGGGGATTTGATGGCAAAAATGACAGTATACCATGGTGGGTTTATGCCGGTAGAGCATCCGGAAATCCGTATCGGGAGGAATACGAAAGATTTCGGAACAGGATTTTATTGTACAATTATAAAAGAGCAGGCACAACGGTGGGCGAAACGATATGATACTAAAGTTGTGTCTATATATGAGGTACGTTTGAATTCAAATTTACGGATAAAAGACTTCAAAGATATGACGGATGAATGGTTGGATTTTATAATTGACTGCAGGAGTGGAAAACCTCATGATTATGATATTGTAATCGGGGCAATGGCAAACGATCAGATTTATAATTATGTATCCGATTATATGGAAGGGGCTATTACCAGAGAGCAATTCTGGATATTGGCAAAATTTAAATATCCAACACATCAGATAAATTTCTGTACAAATGAGGCACTGAAATGTCTGGAATATAGAGGGGCTGAGGAGGTGTTGTAATGACGGAAAATAATGGAAGAGAAGCGGCAAAAGATAACGATTTATTTTTTACCTGTAGCCTGATTGATTATATTGCCAGAAAAACTCAGAATACGCGGGCAGATGTCGTAAATATGTTAGGGGCGGAAAAAATTGAAAAAATTTACGATTTAGCAGACATATACCATAGTGATAATATAGAACGTGTCAGTGATGATTTTATACGGGAAGCAGGTATTAGAAACGGTGAATTTGATAATGTAAAAGAGTGTAATTATGCAATTCCATCACATTGGGATATTGGAAAAGTGTATAAAAGATTGATAAAAGCTGTAGCTGAGCACGAAAAAATCGGAATTATTGAAGCATTGTTTAAGGTATACAATTCATTTCTAAGTACTAAGATTGATGATTATAACAGCAGTATGTATTACGAGAATCCAGCTTATTTACTGGAGTGTTACCTGGAAAGTAGAGTTATTTAAGAAAAATGCAAAAATACTAAATACTGGATACCAGGTTTCGAAAGAAATTGCATTTGCAAAAGTAAAGGAAATGAAGTTATTTTTCATTCGGCGTATAAAAAAAATTAACGTTCCGTTTTTGTCCGAAATATTTGTTATCTACATAAGACATATCCAGAATATTAAACAATACATAGGTTATCGGGAAATAAGTGGATATGAGGGGCTGGTAGCCTGTGGCGAACGTTTTATGAGCTATAAAGAATTCATGTTGTATGCAGTCGGAAGAAACATAAGAATCTCCTATGGAAGGTCAGGTATACAAATACTGATTCCTACAGGAGATTTTTTATTTTAATATTTAGACGCTAAAAAACGGTATTTACAGACAGGCTCGTTGTATTTTTTGTAAAAAATAAAAACAAAATGCAACATAAAGTGAAAAAATACGTCTAATATAATATAAGGGAATAAATGAACAGGAGGCGTTTATGGAAGATACAGATATCATCAGATTATTTTTAAACAGATCTGAAGAAGCAATTCGGCAGACCGATATAAAATATTCAAAACTCTGTTTTGGAATCGCATGGAATATTTTGTTGAATAAAGAGGATTCGGAAGAATGTGTAAACGATACATGGTTAATAACATGGAATGAGATTCCTCCTAAAATTCCGAAAATACTATCTGCATTTGTTGGAAAAATAACCCGAAATCAGGCAATCGACTGTTTGCGAAGAAAAAATGCGTTTAAAAGAGTGGACACACATATGGCAGATATCAATGGTGAGTTGGAAAGACTGGAAGAAACGGTACAGTATTCGCTGGAACATAATATAAAACGCCAGGAGATTTTGGAGGTGTTGGATGAATTTTTGAAAGGTCTAAAAGAAGAGGACAGAGACATTTTTGTGCGGCGCTATTGGTATATGGATGATATTAAGGAAATTTCCAGAAGACATTCTGTTTCAGAAAGTAAGGTGAAATCCAGTCTGTTTCGCAGCAGAAAAAAACTATGGAAAAAGGCAGGTGATCTTCTATGAAGTACAATTATATATTTCTTGAATTGTTTGGAGATATTGATGAAAAATTTATTTATGAGGCTTCTCGTCCATGGAAAAAACGGATAATCGTAAAATACAAATTATTAAAAATTGCTGTAGCGGGATTTATATTACTATTTTTAGCAACAGGTATCATTACACATAAGGAAGAGGTAAAAGCAGCATGGAAACAGTTTGCTTCATGGATCGGAACAGCACTGGGTCTTTCTGAGGATGTCAGCAGTTATACAAATATTATAGGGCAAACAATAACCAGAAAAGGAGTTTCGGTTACCCTTCATGAAGTGGCAGCAGACAAAAATGATCTATGGGTGGCTTTTTCTGTTACTTCTGATTCAGAAAAAACAGAAGAACCAGTTTTGCTGACAGACGTGTTTATCAATAAACAAGAAATACAATTGAGCGAAAGCTATCCTGTACTTATGGAAAATGAGGATATGCAGGGAGAAGTTTTTCATTATATAGCAGAAGATAATATTTTTACAAATGAGGAAGTAGATGTAAAAATAAGAGTGTATACAACTTTGCCGGAAGAGATACAAAAAATAGACGAAATTTCGAAGTTGGATGAATATGTTTTTGAATTTAAAACAGATTTAAATGAATTGGAGGCAGATACTGAGATAATTAATATAAATAAACAGATTAAAATAAATGAAAATCAAAATTTGACTGTTTCTCAAATTCGACTAAATGGTTTTACAAGTACGATTTCAGGAAAGATGACAGATTTGAGAGGATATGATGAATATTACTTAATAGGAGAAGATAATCTAGGCAATTCTGTTTGTTATCGGCTTGCAAACTATAATAAACCTGAGATATTCTTCCAACAGGATAGATTTTTCCAAAGATATGCAGGTATTTCCCCAAATGCAGAATCTGTAACTCTTCAGTTGTATGTTGATAAGATAAATAATGCAACAGAAAATAAGCGTTTTTATGAAACAGGTGAAGAAATTACCTATGGAGAGGGAGTTGGTAATGAGTATGAGTATAATGTGGATTTAACGGAAATATATTGTGCGCTGGGGAATGAAATTGAAATACAGCTGCGGTAATAAAAGGACAATTTTTAATTGCATCCTGGTTATCTGCAGACATAGCCAGAATATAAAATAACAAATCCCCCTGCATGATTCATATTGAACTGCTTCCCGTCAAGTAGACAATCAAAAAAATATAAAGTTTTTTCTGCCAGTAGGTATTACCTGCTGGCAGATTTTTATGCTGCCTGCAAATATGTTTCGTGTTTTTCCATTGGTGTTAATACGCCAAGATTTCTTTGTAAGCGTTTGTTGTTATAGTAACTGATATATTCCTCAATCATTTCTATAAGAGATTCTGATTATACCGGCACCCTTTGAGCCACCTGTCCGGAGTTTGAGAGCCACCCTAC
>SAMEA3387495__coassemble_1272_pt1 | contig 30156 bp, 32 predicted proteins | sample SAMEA3387495__metabat2_high_PE_036 | metagenome-assembled genome bin SAMEA3387495 (sample SAMEA3387495) | Felis catus | biome: Faeces | place: United Kingdom | collected 2012
CTCCTTGATAAACAGTTTTATTATTTTAACTGTCTACCTAGAAGGGAGCATATCATATGGGTCATACAGGGGGATGATGTATTTCAGAAACAACATTTACGATAGTGCTTCAGATGATTTTAGTTTTTCTTAAAGCCTGCACGCTTTCTTTCCCTTGGATCGAGAATTCTCTTACGGATTCGAAGACTGCTGGGTGTTATTTCCAGAAGCTCGTCATTGTCGATAAACTCAATAGCCTGCTCAAGGCTTAATACCTTAGGAGGTGTCAGTTTCAGAGCCTCGTCAGCGGAAGAGGAACGTGTGTTGGTCAGATGTTTGGTTTTGCAGACGTTCAGTTCGATATCTTCTGCTTTTCCGTTCTGACCGATGACCATACCGCTGTAAACCTTTGCTCCTGGTCCGATAAAGAGAACACCGCGTTCCTGAGCGGAGAAAAGTCCGTAGGTAACAGCTTCGCCGGCTTCAAAGGCGATCAGGGATCCCTGTTTACGGTACTGGAAATCCCCTTTGTATGGAGCGTAGCCGTCAAAAATTGTATTCAGGATGCCGGTTCCCTTGGTGGAAGTCATAAAATCGCTTCGGAAGCCGATCAGTCCACGGGAAGGGATATGGAATTCCAGACGGACAGAACCGTCGCTTGCAGTACTCATTCCCTGGAGCTCGCCTTTTCTTTCGCTGAGTTTCTGGATCACTGTACCGGAAAATTCCTCCGGGACATCTACATAGGCAAGTTCCATAGGCTCCAGCTTTTTGCCGCGTTCGTCTATATGATAAAGAACCTCTGGTTTGCTGACTGCGAATTCATAGCCTTCACGGCGCATGTTTTCAATAAGAACAGAAAGATGAAGCTCTCCACGGCCGGAAACCTTAAAGCACTCAGTGCTTTCCGTATCCTCCACACGAAGGCTGACATCAGTGTTCAGCTCTTTATAAAGACGGTCGCGAAGGTGGCGGGAGGTGATGTATTTACCTTCCTGACCAGCCAGAGGACTGTCATTTACAAGGAAGTTCATGGAAATTGTAGGCTCGGAGATTTTCTGGAATGGGATGGATTCCGGCTTGTCTCCGCCGCAGAGGGTATCTCCGATATGGATATCTGCAATACCGGAAACAGCCACGATAGAACCGATGGAAGCTTCCTTTACTTCAACTTTATTTAAGCCGTCAAATTCATAAAGCTTGCTGATCTTTACTTTCTGGCGTTTGTCAAGGTCATGATGGTTCAGAAGTGTCAGCTCCTGATTTACTGCGATTTTACCATTTTCTACTTTACCTACGCCGATACGGCCCACATATTCATTATAGTCAATGGTACTGATGAGAACCTGTGTATCAGCATCAGGATCTCCTTCCGGAGCAGGAATATATTTAAGAATAGTTTCAAAAAGCGGCTCCATGTTTTCCGGTGTATCGGAGAGATCCAGGACAGCATGACCTGCTTTGGCAGAAGCATACAGGAACGGACAGTCAAGCTGCTCGTCAGAAGCCTCCAGATCCATGAGAAGTTCCAGAACCTCGTCAATGACTTCATCAGGACGGGCTTCCGGACGGTCAATCTTATTGATGCATACGATTACATGGAGATCCAGTTCCAGAGCTTTTTTCAAAACGAATTTTGTCTGCGGCATAGCGCCCTCGAAGGCATCGACAAGAAGAATTACACCGTCTACCATTTTCAGTACACGTTCCACTTCTCCTCCAAAATCAGCATGTCCCGGAGTGTCAATGATATTGATCTTTACGCCCTTGTAATGGACAGCTGTGTTTTTGGACAAAATTGTGATACCACGCTCGCGCTCGATATCGTTAGAGTCCATAACACGTTCCTGTACCTCCTGGTTTTCACGGAAAACACCGCTCTGCTTCAGAAGCTGATCCACCAGAGTGGTTTTTCCATGGTCAACATGGGCGATAATGGCAACGTTGCGTACATCTTCGCGTTTGGTCTTCATAAAAATCGAAATCCTTTCTTTTTTCTTCTATATTAATGTGTTTTATTCACGGTACGACATTCCAGTTTACCACATTTTTCAAAGAATACAAGGTGTTCCAAAAAAAATTTTGAGATTTAGGTTCTAAACTTCCGGACAGGTACATAGGCTAATATAGACAAAATACCCAAAGAGGAAGGAGAACTGTATTATGGCAGACAAAATCATTGAAAACAATCAGGTATCGATCATGGGGAAGATTGCTACCGGCTTTACATTCAGTCATCAGGTATTTGGAGAGGGATTTTTTGTGATGGATCTGATTGTAAAGCGCCTAAGTGATTCCGAGGATCGGATTCCGGTAATGGTATCGGAACGTCTGGTGGATGTAACGCAGGATTATGTAGGTGAATATATAGAGATCAGCGGTCAGTTTCGATCCTATAACCGTCATGAAGAAAAGCATAATCGTTTAGTACTTTCCGTATTCGCCAGAGAAGTAAGATTTATAGGTCAGGATGAAGATGTGATCCCTACCAATCAGATTTTTATGGACGGGTATATCTGTAAACCTCCGGTTTATCGGAAAACTCCTTTGGGAAGAGAAATCGCAGATGTGCTTCTGGCAGTAAACCGTCCTTACGGAAAATCAGATTACATACCTTGTATCTGCTGGGGAAGAAACGCACGTTATGCGTCCGCTTTTACAGTTGGGGGACATGTTCTGATCTGGGGAAGGATCCAGAGTCGGGAATATGTAAAAAAATTAGGTGAAAATCAGACAGAGCGGCGCACAGCCTACGAAGTCTCTGTAAGCAAGCTGGAATACCTGGAATAAACCGAAATATGCTGCGGATCATACAGCCGGAAGCCATATAAATATAAGTACCTGGCCGTATAATCTGCCGTATGCCGGCAGGGAAAGCAGGGGGCGTGTCGAGAAGAGCCGGGGCTCAGAGGCGATATGCCTGTACATAAACAGGCTAAATATATAGCTGGGTCTTCCAGAGTAATACTTGCAATTTCAGAAAATCTGCGGTAAGATAAGGACATTAAAAAAAGATGCAGTTTCATCAATATAAAGAGGAATTGTCATGGAAAAAGAATTAATAGAAGCATATTGCGGAAGCGCGAAGGGGAAGACGACATTAGGACTTGGACAGAGTCTTCGCGCAGCTGCTGAGGGAAAAAGCGTTATCATTATCCAGTTTCTGAAAGGACGGGAACGGCGTTCCGTGGACTTTTTAGAACAGCTGGATGATCTGGACATCAAGATTTTCCGTTTTGAAAAACAGGATTGCTGCTATGATGATCTTACCGATGAGGAGAAAGAAGAAGAGCGGGCAAACATTCTTAATGGATTAAATTTTGCAAGAAAAGTAGTTGTTACACAGGAATGTGACTTTCTGCTTCTGGATGAAATACTGGGAGTGATAGAGCAGGGAATTGTTTCCGTGGATACAGTTGCAGAGATCCTCAGACAGAGAGACCGGAGTATGCAGATTGTTATGACCGGTACGAATCTGCCGGAAGGACTGAGACCGTATGTAGATACAGTAATAAAACTTACGGAAGATACAGTTGAGGAAAATGATTCTGAGATACAGCCTGAGTTCTAAGACGGCAGAGCTGTTAGTTGCATAATATAGTACAGAAGGATAAAGGAGGAACTGATATGGCAATTTTTAAGGGAGCAGGTGTTGCAATTATTACACCTATGCATGAAGACGGAAGTGTGAATTATGAAAAGCTGGAGGAGATCCTGGAGTATCAGATCGCTAACAGTACAGATGCCATTATCATTTGTGGAACTACAGGAGAGTCATCTACCATGACTCATGGAGAGCACCTGAAAACCATCAAGTTTACTATTGATAAGGTAGCAAAGCGTGTTCCTGTAATTGCCGGTACAGGTTCTAACTGTACAGAAACAGCAATCATGCTGTCAAAAGAAGCCGCTTCTTACGGAGCAGACGCACTTCTGGTCGTAACTCCTTATTATAATAAGGCCACTCAGAAAGGTTTGATCGCACATTATACTGCTATTGCAGAAGCTGTTCCGGAAACACCGATTATCATGTATAATGTACCAAGCCGTACAGGCTGCAACCTTCAGCCTGCAACTGTGGCTGCACTTGTAAAAAATGTTAAGAATATTGTTGGAATTAAAGCTGCCAGCGGCGATCTTTCTCAGATTGCCAAGACAGTGGCTCTTGCAGGAGAGAAACTGGAACTTTATTCCGGAAATGACGATCAGGTTCTTCCTGTGCTGTCTCTGGGCGGACTTGGAGTTATCTCAGTTCTTTCCAATGTTGCTCCTAAGCAGACTCACGATATGGTCATGAAATTCCTGGAGGGAGATATTAAAGAAGCGACTAAGCTTCAGATCGAGGCTATTCCTCTTGTGAACGCCCTGTTCTGTGAAGTGAATCCCATTCCGGTAAAAACTGCTATGAATATGATGGGAATGGAAGTGGGACCTCTTCGTATGCCTCTTTGTGAAATGGAAGAGTGTAATAAAGAAATCCTCAAAAAAGCAATGGTGGATTACGGGCTGAAGCTGGCATAAACACGCACAATGAGGAGGAAACACTCAAGAGTGTACCTGGATGTGCAAAAACACGCACAATGAGGAGGAAATTATGATAAAAATTATGATGCACGGCTGCTGCGGCCATATGGGGCAGGTAATCTCCGAACTTGTTGAGAAAGACCCTGAGGCACAGATTGTAGCCGGAGTGGATATTGCAGACAGAGGAAATACTTCCTATCCAGTATATACAGAGCTTTCTGCATGTCAGGAAGAGATTGATGTGGTGATTGATTTTTCATCTGCAAAAGCAGTGGATGCGCTTTTGGATTACTGTGGAGAAAGGAAGCTTCCAGTTGTTCTCTGCACTACAGGGTTAAGTGAAGAACAGCTTGCAAAGGTTGAAGAAACTGCAAAGAAAACTGCAGTTCTGAAATCCGCAAATATGTCTCTGGGAATAAATACACTTTTGAAACTGATCCAGGAAGCTGCGAAAGTTCTTGCGGCAGCAGGATTTGATATGGAGATCGTGGAACGCCATCATCGTCTGAAGCTGGATGCTCCAAGCGGAACTGCTCTTGCTCTTGCAGACAGTCTTAATGAGGCAATGGGAAATGAATATAATTATGTATTTGACCGCAGTCAGAAAAGAGAGATGCGTTCAGATAAAGAGATTGGTATTTCTGCTGTCAGAGGAGGAACGATCGTAGGAGATCATGAGATAATTTTTGCAGGTCCGGATGAGGTGATCGAGTTTAAGCATACAGCTTATTCCAAGGCTGTATTTGGAAAGGGCGCTGTAGAAGCTGCCAAATTTCTTGCAGGGAAGCCGGAAGGAAAGTATGATATGGCAGATGTGATCGAAGCAAAATAAAAGGATACAAAAATATCTGTTTGCAGGACAGGGAAGGAGTTTTATTTCTTGTTTCCTACAGACGGTGCATATGAAAAAAGGCAGATCATGCGCTCCGTTTTCCGGGGCACATGACCTGTCTTTTTCTTTGGAAAAAATTTCCTTTAATATTATTCTGCAAACTGCACATATTATCTGTATCAGATATAAAATTCAAGAAAAGGAGACGGATCAGTATGAAAAATTTAAAAAAGATTATGACAGGTATGATGCTGGTGCTTGTCCTGGGGGCATTTACAGCCTGCGGAGAAAACACAGATAATAATGCAGACGAATCAGGAACTATGACAGACAATAAGGGGAATGCTGACAGTATGGATCAGGGCAGCACGAAACCGGAAGATGCAAACAAGGATAAAGAGGAAGGTAATGACACTGTAAATGAAAACACGGAAAACAGCAGTGAAAATACAGCCGATGGCAATACAGCCTCCGAAAATAATGCTGCAGATGACAATACAATTGCCGGAGACAATACAGAAGACAGCGCAGACGGTACGACAGATGAAAATAACAATACTGACAGAAACGACGATACCATTTCCGGTGAACTTGGCAACAGTGTGAAAGATCTGGGAGATGGGGTAGGAAATGCAGTAAAAGATATGGGAGATGCTGTAGACAATGCAGCAGAAGGAAGATAAAAGTTTTGGCAAATAGATAGCAGGAGAAATTTTTTGTGGCCTGCTGAAGTAAAATAAAGTTGCACAGGAAATAAAATCATAATATGATATCATCATATCGGTAATTTAATACAGGATATGGGGAATGCGTCCAGATGCAGCCTGCCTATGGCAGCCTGCATCTGGCGAACAAAGCGGACTTGTCCGCTTTGTTCTATGTAGATACAGGAGAAAGGACCGTCAGACAGTTGTCGGGAAAGAAGAGGAGGGAGCAGGATGCGATTTCATCCATGTATTGACATACATAATGGAAAAGTGAAGCAGATTGTAGGAGGAAGCCTGAAGGATGCCGGAGATCAGGCGCGTGAAAATTATGTTTCGGAACAGGATGCTGCTTTTTATGCATCTCTTTACAGAGAAACTAATCTCCGAGGAGGACATGTGATCCTTTTGAATCCGAAGAGTTCTCCGTATTTTGAAGATACAAGGAAACAGGCGTTAAAGGCTCTGAAAGCGTTTCCGGGAGGTCTTCAGATTGGAGGAGGGGTATGCCCGGACAATGCACAGCAGTATCTGGATGCAGGGGCAAGCCATGTGATCGTAACCTCATATGTGTTTCGAGATGGGAGACTGTGCTGGGAAAATCTGGAAAAAATGAAAAGCGAAGTAGGAAAAGAGCATCTTGTTCTGGATCTTAGCTGCCGGAAAAAGGACGGCGCATACTACATCGTTACAGACCGCTGGCAGAAATTTACAGATGTGGAAGTGACGCCGGAAAGGATGAGGGAGCTTGGCAGCCACTGCGATGAGTTTCTGATCCATGCAGTAGATGTGGAAGGTAAGGCTTCCGGTATAGAGACGGAGCTTGCAGAGATCCTTGCGGAATATGGAGAAAAACCGGTTACCTATGCAGGCGGAGTAGGCTGTATGGAGGATATCCGGCTTTTGAAGGTGCATGGCAGGGGACGGCTGGATGTAACCGTAGGAAGCGCCCTGGATCTTTTTGGAGGGAGTATTCCCTTCTGCGAATTGAAGGAATTAGACAAAATGCTTTGAATGATAAAAAACTAAACACTGCACTGCTTTTGTTTATGGAAAAAAGTATATTTCCGCCTATAATGAAAGCTATACAAATTGATAAGTAAAAACAGGTACCGTTTTGGAAGCGTACATTACAGGGAGGAATTGCAGATGAGCAGAATCGCACACGCAGCAGGCAGAAAAGTTTTTTCAGGAATCGTAGAGCATGAACTCAGTCAGATCAATAAAGACCGTCAGGGCGCTTATGAAAAAATCCTTGACACTGCGGAAAAATATATGAATGAATTTGATCTGGGGATCAACTGGGAGTATTTGAGACGGGTGACTTTAAATCCGGAATATACACTGAATCGTTATGTAAGCTCTATGGTGGAGGAACTTCATCCCAATGTCCTGAAGACGACTCTTGTGAATCTGGGATATGAGGCGTTTTATCATGGCACAAAAACCATTCGTGAAATGAGAAAAGTACATAACTGCAATATCCCCTGGATCATTCTTATGGATCCTACCAGTGCGTGCAATCTTCACTGTACAGGATGCTGGGCGGCAGAATACGGAAACAAGCTGAATCTTACCTTTGAAGAAATGGATTCTGTCATTACTCAGGGAAAAGAGCTTGGTGTGTATTTCTATATGCTGACAGGCGGAGAACCGATGGTACGTAAAAAAGACGTGATCGCACTCTGCAAAAAGCATAACGACTGTGTATTCCTTGCTTACACAAATGGTACTCTTGTAGACGAAGAGCTCTGTCATCAGATGCAGGAAGCAGGAAACCTGTTCCTGGCGCTGAGTCTGGAAGGAAAGCCGGAAGTAAATGATCTGCGCCGTGGTGAGGGTGTTTATGGAAAAGTCATGCATGCTATGGAACTTCTGAAGAAGAACGGTCTTGTTTTTGGTACCTCGATCTGCTATACCAGTCAGAATATCGACAGTGTGACAAGCGATGAGTTTGTAAATATGCTGGTGGAAAAAGGCTGCCGTTATTCTCTGTATTTTCACTATATGCCGGTTGGAAACGATGCTTCTCTGGAACTTCTTCCAACAGCAGAACAGAGAGTTTATATGCATGACAGAGTAAGAGAAATCCGCAATATGGAACATGGGCCGGGACTGTTTACCATGGACTTCCAGAATGACGGAGAGTTTGTGGGAGGATGTATTGCAGGAGGCAGAAATTACTTCCATATTAATGCCAATGGAGATGCGGAACCCTGTGTGTTTATCCATTATTCCAATGGAAATATCCGGGAAAATACCATCCTGGAGATCCTGAAGCAGCCGTTATTTATGGCATACCATAACAATCAGCCGTTTAATGAGAACATGCTTCGCCCATGTCCGATGCTGGAGAATCCGGAGATCCTCCAGAGACTTGTAAAAGAATCCGGAGCACATTCCACAGACCTGCAGTCTCCGGAAACAGCAGAGCATCTTTGCGGAAAGTGCACCGCATATGCGCAGCAGTGGACACCGGAAGCGGACAGACTGTGGAAAGAAACTCAGGAGAAAAAAGCTGCAAAGGCAAAATAAAAACGATACGTCAGAAGCAGAACAGATATTTGAACAGCCGTATGGTCAGTTGGGAAAGAGATGTTTTCCCGGCTGACTGTATGGCTTTTTATCTTTTGGGGTTTTCTTTTGAACATATTTGTATTAGAATGAAAAGGACATAAAGATCAGACGGACAGATAGAAATAAAGGAAGATGGGAGAATCTATATGAAGGTTGTTATTCTGGCAGGAGGATTTGGAACAAGGATCAGTGAAGAAAGTCATCTGAAGCCCAAGCCAATGATCGAGATCGGAGAAAAGCCTATTTTATGGCATATTATGAAAATGTATTCTCATTATGGATTTAATGAGTTTGTGATCTGCTGCGGTTATAAGCAGCATGTGATCAAAGAATGGTTTGCAGATTACTATCTGCATAACAGCAATATTACCTTTGATTTTACGCAGGAAAACAAAATGATCGTCCATAACAATACCCTGGAACCCTGGAAAGTTACGCTTGTGGATACAGGCTTGTACACCATGACAGGAGGCCGCATCAAGAGGGTGAGAGAATATCTGGATGGAGATACCTTTATGCTGACCTACGGGGATGGCGTGGCGGATGTGAATATAAAAGAACTTCTGGACTATCATAGATCTCATGGCAAAATGGCAACAATCACCGCTGCTCAGCCGGGAGGACGCTTTGGAATTCTTGATATCTGCGAGGATGGAACTATTACAAATTTCAAAGAGAAGAAAAAAGAGGACGGAGGCTGGATCAATGCCGGATTTATGGTACTTGAACCGGAGATTATGGATCTGATAGAGGGAGATTCCACAGTGTTTGAGAAGGAACCGCTTGTAGAGGCAGCCCGCAGCGGACAGTTGAATGCATACCGTCATAAAGGATTCTGGCAGTGCATGGATACGCTCCGGGAGAAGAATTATCTGGAAGAGCTGTGGCAGAAAGGAAATGCACCCTGGAAGGTATGGGAATAAATTATAATATAAATCAGAAAGAGAGGATACTCTATGAATCGAAAAAAAGAAGCATGTCATTGTAAGAATATTACGTATGGAATGATTGAAGATGCCATCAAGGCAGGTGCAAAAGATTTTGATGAAGTACAGAAGGCTACCGGATTTGGGACAGGATGCGGAAAATGCAGAGATTTTATCCGCTGCCTGGTGAGGGATATTTTGGAGGAAAATGCCTGAAAAAATCTGTGTTTTTTGTATAGCACAGATATTATGAATAAGAAAAAGCCATAGTTTCCAACATTACGAAAATGTCAGAAGCTGTGGCTTTTTATGATGCCGGAAAAAGAAGATCAGGCCCGGGCAGGAGTGATCCGGTCAAGGAACCGGCTGGATATTTTTTCAAAGATCTGTCCGTAAACAGAACCAATAAAGTTATTGGCAATCCGGAAGAGGATAGCTCCGGGAAGACCAAGAATACTGGTGGCGATCGCCATGGCGCCCAGAGAATTAAATACTGCCTGCCACTGATAGGTAGCGGAAAGCCCCACGCCGATGCCTCCGATTACACCGATATAAGGAAAGACAGAGGCAGGAAGGAACAGGCAGATGCCAAGGAAGACCACTGCGCCGATAATATTTCCGGGAATACGTCCTTTGACTCGTTCCTTCATATCTGTGCGGAAAGGAAGAAGTACGGACATGGCAGCAATTCCGATCCACATAGTTCTTGGAATATGAAAAAGTCCCCCGAGAAAAACAGCAGTGGAAACACCGAAGGTTACGGTCAGCTGCCAGCGTGTCCGAAGAGAAGTCAGCCGGAACTCTTTTATAACATCACGGAGTTTTCTTTTGTAGCTTAGTTCTCGGTGGTTTCTGTAAAAGACAAGTGCAGTCAGAACAGCGCCTGCTCCTATGGCAGCCAGTCTCATCAGGTAAGTTTCTCCTGTGGTATCATAGCCGTAAAGCAGGAGATAGCCAAGAACAAGAGTGGAATGATTTGCCATCATAACATTATGACAGCCCAAAAGCAGAAGGGCAAAGATGCAGCCAGCGTTGATGACCAGTTCTCCAAAAAGTCCGGCGGCGTTTGCCAGTCTGGGTCCAAATGCAAGAATACTGAAAATAATGGCAAGGGATGCCAGAGATCCCGGCATCTGCATTCCGAAATCGGCATACCGGAAGACCATGATACAAAGAAGAACAATAACGCCTACGATACTGTTTTCGTCTCCGAAGATTTTGCTGTAGCCCATAACAAAAGCCATGCAGAAAACCATGGTAATGAGAATCTTGAACAGATAAATAGAAATATGGCGCAGCTTTTCGCCAGTGGTGGATGAAGCTTTGATGATTGCCTTAGAACCCTGCTGGTTCAGCTGCAGCTCCTGATAAAATGTCATAGAAACGCTCCTTTCGGTTGAGATATCGGGGAGGAATTATAGCATTGCACATATACTTTGTCAAATAAAATTTATACAAAAATTGGTATAAAAAACGGCACAGCCCAAAGGCCATGCCGCTGAAAAGATCAGTAGATGCTCAGAATCATATAAATAAATCCTGCTGCCAGCATATCTACCGGAATCCCCCGGAAGAATTTTCCGGTACGGGCAAATTTTAAAGTCTGTTTTACGGAAAGGAACAGAAGAAGGGGAACAGCGATCACCCATATGGTTCCCGGAATCCCTGCAAAGCTTTCTACTGTAAAGGGATGAAAAAGAAACATGGCGGGAACTACAGGGAACAGGCTGTTCATTCCTTTGCAGTCTTTTTTCAGGATTCCGTTTACGGATGCAAGGACAAGTCCCGCCTCCATGAATGCAAAGGTGGTATTCAGGAAGGCTTTGGACTGGAATGCTGCCGTAAAGACGGTATTTCCGAAGATGCTTCCGCTGCCCAGAAATTCGCGGAAAACAGTAAACAGGATCCACAGTCCCCAGATAAAGGCGGATTCCAGAAGGAGTTCGCCATATTTACCGTCTGTATTTCCGGAAAGTGCATGTTTTCCGCAGAGAAGTCCTACGATAAAGACCATGATCCACAGTTCTGTAGGAAGAACAGTTCCCAGAACCGCAAAGCCTGCAAGAAAAGCGGAAGCGCAGACAGAACCGGAGGCAATGTAGACACAGAGCTTCAGGCTCCATGTGGGAACTGCCTTTTCCAGAAGATTCTTCAAAAGTTCTGCAAATACAGAAGTGAAGATCACCAGGATCCCGGCTGCAAAGGCTTCCTTCATGCCTGCGGAAAAAAGAACGATCCCCAGAGCAAAGGCTTCTGCCGGATATCTTAACTTCATATTGAAACCTCCGTTTTCTTATTTCACTGTCTGTAAGAAATTATATGCTTCATTAATGCCGGTTACTGCTGCGGTAGAGGACATGGTTGCACCGGAGACAGCGTCGATCTCAGTTCCGGCCATATCTGCAGTTTTCTCAGAAGCAGCTTCTTCTTCCGGAGCTTCTTCTGTTTCCGGCTGGGAAGCCTGAATGCCGGAAGCCTCTTCCAGACATTTGGTTGCCAGATCGATAAAGCCGTTTACGGAAATGCTTACGCCGGAAACAGCGTCAGTCTTGCCTTCTGCGTCTGTATTAAGGAAGGAAAGAGACTGGTTCTCGATCAGAGCGGAAGCAAGAGCTTCAGCCTGCTCTTTCCAGGTAAGTCCGTCCTCAGTCATGGTGTACTCGCCGTTTTCAGACATGATGCTTTTTTTGCTGCCGTCTTCGGTCACTGCATCCCAGCTTGCTTCTGTAATAGCACCGTCTTTTACAGTAAGAGTGACTACATCAGTGAATCCATTGGAATCCGGAGCTTCTGTTGTTGCTTCATAGGTACCATCTGTAAGAACAGCACCGGCAAAAGGATCTGCCGGGGCAGTTTCCAGACCTGCGGCCTGTTTCATACACTGTGCTGCCAGATCAATAAAGCTGTTTACAGAAATGCTGACACCGGAAACAGCATCGGTTTTGCCTTCTGCATCTGTGTTCAGGAAGGTAAGGGACTGGTTCTCGATCAGAGCGGAAGCGAGCTTTTCTGCCTGCTCCTTCCAGGTGAGTCCGTCTTCAGTCATGGTGTACTCACCGTTTTCGGACATGATACTTTTTTTGCTGCCGTCTTCAGTCACAGCATCCCAGCTTGCTTCTGTAATAGCGCCGTCTTTTACAGTAAGAGTGACTACGTCAGTGAAACCATTGGAATCCGGGGCTTCTGTTTTTGCCTCATAGGTACCGTCTGCAAGGGAAGCTCCCTCAAGGACGCTGAGATCCTCAGATTCTTCTGGAGCGGCTTCTGCTTCTGTACTGTCAGTTCCAGTGGAAACATCCATGCCCGGAAGATAAACAGGCGCTTCAACGCCTTTGAACTGATCCAGGAATTCAGCTTCCGCGATTTTTGAGCCAAGACCGTCTGTCTCAGACTGCTCGATGACCTGAACGCCGGTGATTTTAGATGCAGACTCGTCAAAAGCCACATCCATTACGATGTCGCCTACATATCCTTTAGCTCGTACGGTAACCAGATAGCCGTCAGCGGTTTTGGATGCTTTTTCAATATTTTCTGCGCCGCTTACATCAAGCTCATCTAGAGCTTCTGTACTCTGAGCAGCAGAATCGCCGCCTGCGCTGATGGCCAGGGATCTTGAACCAATGATCACGCCAAAAGAAAGCGCGGTCACGACAACAAGGGCCAGAATTCCTTTTACTTCTTTATTTTTCATGAATATTCCTCCAAATTAAGCTTTTTTTACGCCGTATACATGTTTTTTATGGAGCATAGACAGTGCACCGGCAAGGCAGTTGGCTGTCAGGATACCGAAGCAGATTCCCTCCGGATAAAAACTGAAGATACGGATGGCCGCAGTAATGACTCCGGCGGTGACTGCATAAAGCAGACGGCCTCTTCTTGAGGCAAAGGCGTAGTCTGTAAGCATATAGCATGCCCCAAGGATCAGACCGCCGCCAAAAAGGTTCAGAAGGATGTCTCCTGTAAAGAGTCCGGAAGGTCCGAATACAAAGGTCAGAAGAACCACTGTACCGATATAGGTAAGTGCCGCCTCTGCATTTACAATTCCCATAAAGCACATATAGGCAAATCCTGCCAGAAGAAGGAGTTTGCTGGTCTCACCAAGTGCGCCGGGGGTTTCCCCAAGGAACATCTGCAGATAGCTGTAGCCTGCTTCTCCGCCGTTTTTTACAGCGCCCAGCACTGTGGCTGAGGAAACTGTATCAAAACCGGAGACTGTCAGTGTTCTGGGAGCGACGTACTGCATAACGGTTCCCGGCCATACCACCATGGTCAGAAGGCGGCCCATCAGTGCCGGATTGGCAAAGTTGCATCCGATACCGCCAAACATCTGCTTGACTACAAGAATACTGAAAATATCAGCTGCAACGATCACCCATAAAGGTGCGGTGACCGGCATGTTAAAGGCAAGAAGGATACCTGTGACTACAGCACTGAAATCTCCTGCAGTGACCGGTTTTTTTGCCAGCTTCTGCCAGATATACTCTGTCAGAACGCAGACAGTTACGGAAAGTCCGGTGATGTACAGTGAACGGATCCCGAAAAAGTAAATGGAGCCTAAGAGGGCCGGCATCAGAGAAACAGCAACATGGAGCATGATGTTCCGTGTTGTATTGGCTGTGCGGATATGGGGGCCTCTGAAGGTTTTTGTCTGGTTCATGATTTTTTTACCGCCCTTTCCCTCATTCTCTGTTTTACAATGTCTCTGGCTTCTCTGGTTCGTACAGAAAGTTCCCGTCTGGCAGGACAGATATAGGAGCAGCATCCGCAGGCGATACATTCGCTTGCATAAAGCTTTTCGCAGAGATCATAGTCCTGATCAAGCAGTGCAAATTCGATCTTATAGGGAACCAGACCGGCAGGGCAGACACTTTCGCAGCCGGAGCAGCGGATACAGGGCTGCTCTTCATAGCCAGGTTCCGGAAGTACAAGGATTCCGGAAGTGTTTTTTGTTACATGGAAAAGTTCGTTTTCTCCGTTCCAGTTATGGGCAACACAGGGACCAGTCATAGGACCGCCTGCAATGATGCGGTTTTCTGACGTTGTTACTCCGCCGCAAAACTGGATCAGTTCTTTTGCCGAGGTTCCTACAGGAACCAGATAATTCCCCGGATTTTTTACAGATCCGGTGACAGTAACGATTCTTTTTGTCAGAGGTGTATTACCAAGGATCATGTCTGCAGCAGCCTTTGCTGTTCCTACATTGGAAACGATCACACCTACATCTGCAGGAAGTCCGCCCATGGGAACTTCGCGTCCAAGAACCCCCTGGATCAGCTGACGTTCGCCGCCTTGAGGATATTTGGTGGGAAGTACACGGATCTCCAGATTTTCTCCTTCAGACATCAGACCGGAAGCGGACATTTCTGTGAGAATCTTCTGGAGATTCTCTGCTGCCAGAGGCTTGTTGTCCTCCATACAGATATAGGCTTTTTCGGCACCGCTGCCTTTTAGAAGAAGTCTTACACCGTTAAGGAGAGAGTAGCCTTCTTCCAGCATGAGACGGTAGTCACAGGTAAGGAAAGGCTCACATTCCGCGCCGTTGATGAGAAGATCAGTGATTTTTTTGTCAGTTTCATATTTTTTGTGAGTGGGGAATCCTGCTCCGCCCATTCCGGTCAGACCGCCATCGCGAATTCCAGTCAGGATTTCTTCTCTGGAAATAAGGCCGATATCAGCAGTTCCTTTTTTATAGGAAGCTTCTGCTTCTGAAACCGGAGATTCCTCTCTTTGCAGGATACACGCCATAAGTCTGCGGCCCTGTTCTGTGATTTCTTTTACAGCAAGGACTTTACCGCTTACGCTGGCGTGGAGGGGAGCGGCCATAAAGGCTTCAGGCTTACCAATAAGCTGGCCTTCTGTTACATACTCGCCGGGCTTTACAAGGAAACTGCATTTTCCGCCAAAAGACTGTTCCGAAAGAATCGTGACAGTTTCAGGACGGTAAGGCATTACTGCGCAGTTCATGGAGAGAGCCTTGTCAAAGCCGTCGGTAGGATGTACGCCGCCGGGGAATACAGATTTTTGCATTTTCTGCATATCCTGGTCTCCTTTGCTTTTGAAAATATTTCTTGATTCGTTAAAAGGTTAACAACTTACACAGCATATCATATCAGTAGGAATTAGGCAATAAGGTTTTAAAAAAATTTGATTCCTTAATTTACTATTTGCATTCATCTGTGATAAGATGCATACAGAAAGAAAAAGAATGATATTTTAAATCAAGGAGGTGAAATGTGTGAGTGCGGCAAGCTGCGATTATTGTGCCAACTATGTGTATGATGAAGAAACAGAAACTTATTATTGTGATGTAAATCTGGATGAAGATGAATATTATCGTTTTTTAACCAGTAATGTAAAGGAATGTCCCTACTATCGTTCTGGAGATGAATATAAGATAGTGCGCCATCAGATGTAAAATAAATCAGAAAGTACAGAGAGATATATATGGTAACAATGGAACTTGATAATTTCAGTCTGGAGCAGATATGTGACTCCGGACAGTGCTTTCGTATGAAAAAGATCGGAGAGCACACCTATTCTCTTGTAGCGGGAGATCAGTATCTGGAAATCACACAGAAAGGTACTATTGTGGATTTCCACTGCAGTGATGTAGAATTGATATGTTTCTGGGTTCCTTATTTTGATCTGGATACCGATTACAGTGAATACATACAAAAAGTAAATCCAAGAGACCGGTACCTCAGTGCGGCAGCAGAAATGGGAAGCGGGATCAGGATACTCAGACAGGATCTCTGGGAGATGATCATTACATTTCTGATTTCTCAGCAGAATCACATTACCAGGATCCGGGGATGTATTGAGAGACTCTGTGCCTGTTACGGAGATAAAAAGGTTTCCCGGGAGGGGGTGGAGTATTACAGTTTTCCAGGACCGGAAGCACTGGCACTGGCTACAGAGACGGAACTGAGAGAACTGGGCATGGGATATCGTGCCAGGTATCTTGTGGAAACGGCACGAAGCATTGCAGAAGGAGAGGTTTCTCTGGAAAAAATTTTTCAGATGAGATATTACAGCCGGGCAAAAAAGGAACTGATGAGGCTTAGTGGTGTGGGAGAAAAGGTTGCAGACTGTATCTGTCTGTTTGCCCTGCATCATATGGATGCTTTTCCTGTGGACACTCATATCCGTCAGGTTCTGGAGATCCATTATAAAAGGGGATTTCCAAACAGGAGATATCATGGTATGAGAGGAATCATGCAGCAGTATATTTTTTATTATGAATTAATGAAAGGGAGAAAATAATATGAGCTTTAAATTTGTACATTACAATTACAATGTGGTCGATCTGGAAAAATCTTTAAGATTTTATGAGGAGGCTCTGGGTCTTAAGGAAGTAAGACGCAAGGAAGCAGAGGACGGAAGTTTTATCCTCTGCTATCTGGGTGATGGAGAAACTGATTTTCAGCTGGAGCTTACCTGGCTTAGAGACTGGGAAAAAGATCACTATAATCTGGGGGACAATGAGATTCATCTGGCATTTTCAACAGATGATATGGAAGCCTCTCACAAAAAACATCAGGAGATGGGCTGTATCTGCTATGAAAATCCGGGCATGGGAATTTATTTTATCAGCGATCCGGACGGATACTGGCTGGAAATCGTTCCAGCCAGATAATACCGCTTTTTATTCAGACTTTTTCCTTCCGGTCACTGCGGCCAACCAGATAGTCAAGACTGATATTATAGTAATCTGCAATTCGGATAAGCATTTCGACAGGAATATCCCGGGATCCTGTTTCGTAGTGAGAGTAGGTGCGCTGACTGATATGGAGTATCTCTCCAATTTGTCTCTGTGACAGGTCAGAGTCTACGCGAAGATCTTGAATCCGCTGAAATTTCATGCCTGTACCTCCTTTTTTCAGAAAGTATAGGTCGGAACGGAATGGACTATTCGGTTTTGGAACAAAATGGACTATATAATTTTGGTCTGTAGGAAAAAAGAAACTAAAATTCCCCCATCCCCATAAACAGAAATTGAAGTTTAAGGAAGATTTGATTATAATAGAAAAAGAATAATCGAAGAAAGGGTGGTATTGGAATGAACTATATGGTTTCAGTGATCGGGAATGTGCTTGGCGTTCTTTATCAGAACTGCGGTGCATCGCTGGTAATCGCCGTTCTTTTTATGAGCGTATACATGCAGATAAAGAAAAAGGGCACGGAAGCGGTGATACGGACCTGGATACAGGAATTTCGAACCAACAGGCAGTTTCGCAGAGAATTTCTCCTGGTATTTTATGGATGCCTGGTTCTGTTCCGGACACTTTTCTGCAGGACCATCTGGGGAAATCCCCTGGACAGTGTTCTGGGAATCTGGGGATTACATAAGGCGGATGGAAGTATTTATACAGAAAATGTGGAGAATCTTATTATGTTTCTGCCGCTGCTTCCTCTTTTGTACCGGGTATGGGAACATAAGACAGATTACAGGAAGAAAAAGGTACAGGAGGTTCTGCTGAACAGTCTCTGGATTGGTTTCTTTTGTTCGTTGTGTATCGAGAGCTGTCAGCTTTTTCTGAAAATTGGAACTTTTCAGCTTACAGATCTGTTTTTTAACAGCCTTGGAGGTGTGCTGGGCGGTGTTCTTTACTGGGGCTTTGACCGAAGCAGAAAATATGTTGTAAAAAATGTCAGAGAATTTGGCGGCTGGGATGTGGAGCCCTGGAAGGGATACTCTGAAGTGGACGGAGAGAGCAGAAAAGCGGAGAAACCTGAAGTTCCGGAAAATAAGCCGGCAGAGGAAATCCTGGTGACAGAGGAGATGGCGCCAGGAGAACCGTCTGTGGAAAGCAGTACGGATATAGACTATCAGGCGATAGAAGCTGTTGTCCGTAAAGCCGGTGAGAAGCTGAGAAATGCAAAGCTATCAAAGGAAACAATCCATAAAAAAGAGGGACTTGCCAATTTTTGTACGGATTTTGACACAGAGATCCAGCGTTTTCTGATTCGTGAGTTGAGTGCGATCCTGCCGGGAGCTGTTTTTTTCGGTGAAGAGGATACAGAGGGAAATCAGGGAGCGGGAGCTTCCGGAGAATATACGTTTTATATTGATCCTATAGATGGAACCACAAACTTTATGTTTGATTATCATTTCAGCTGTATTTCTGTGGGACTGGCACACCATGGAAAAATGGAGGCAGGATGCGTATATGATCCTTATATGGATGAGATGTATATGGGAATCCGCGGCAAGGGAAGTACACTGAACGGACAGAGGCTGCAGATGGAAAATATTTCTGTTACAGAAGGAATTGCAGCTTTTGGATGTGCAAGATATAATGAAGATAAAATTGATATTCTTTTTCAGACAGTGCAGGAACTTTATATGAGAAGTCTCTGCATTCGGAGCGGAGGATCTGCTGCACTGGATCTGTGCAGAATCGCTTCAGGAAGAAACGCAGTTTATCTGGAAATGAAGCTTAATCCATATGATTTTGCAGCGGCTTCGTTGATCATTGAGGAGGCCGGAGGAATGGTTGGACAAATAGACGGGACTTCCATTACGCTGGATCAGCCCTGTTCCATGCTGGCAGGAACAAAAAAAACAGTGGAGGAAACCAGAGAACTTCTGCCGCATTGATATCAGAAAGGTGATTTAATGACAAAAAAACAGAAATTCGGGATGAGTACAGCCGTAGCAGGCATGGTACTGACAGGACTTGTTTTCAGTCCCGTTCAGGCAAAAACTCAAAAATACACGAATACAGATTTTGCCATGAATACGGTTGTTTCGGAAACTTTGTATACAAAGGGAAAAGATCTGAATCCTTCCATCGGGAAGCTTCTTAAAAAAACGGAAGACAAGATTCTTTCATGGACAGAGGAAGACTCTCAGATCGCGCAGGTGAATCATGCCGGAGGGGAAACTGTTGAGATTTCTGCCGAACTTGCTGATTATCTGCGAAAAATACAGCAGCTTGCAGAAGATTCACAGGGCGCTTTTGATCCGACACTTGGCAAGGTGATACGTCTCTGGGACATTGGAGGAGAAAATGCAGGGATTCCTCAAACGGGAGAATTAGAATCGCTTCTGAAAGAAACCGGATATGAAAAGCTGGAACTTGATGGAAATAAAGTTACATTAAAAGACGGCGCTACCATTGATCTGGGGGCAGCAGGAAAAGGGATCGGCTGTGATCTGGTCATGGACTTTTTAGAACAGGATAAGGATGTTTCCGGTATGATCCTGAATCTGGGCGGAAGCAGCGTGATGGCTTACGGAGAAAAGCCGGATCAGTCAGACTGGAGGGTGGCAATACGGGATCCAAGGGAACCGGAGGGAGACTACCTGGGAGCCGTTACTTTGAAGGGCGGAGAATTTCTTTCCACATCAGGGGATTACGAAAGATATTTTATGGAAGATGGAAAAAGATATCATCACATTCTTAATCCGGAAACCGGTTACCCTGTATGGAATGGTCTTACTTCCGTAACAGTTGTCTGTGACAGCGGACTTTTTGCAGATGGACTTTCTACAGCGTGCTTTGTGCTGGGAAAAGAAAAAGCGCTTCCAGTTCTGGAAAAGTATGGAGCAGATGCAGCTTTTGTGGACGAGGCTCATAAGGTATATCTGACAGAAGGAATGAAAGAGCGCTTTGAACTTCTGAAGAATACTTATGAAACAGAAATATTGAAATAGAAAAAAGAAAGGATACGCCTTTTTCTTTACAGGCGTATCCTTTTTGTGATTTCTCCGGTAAGAAATCCGATCAGAAGTCCGGTTGCAACTCCGGAGATCAGAAGAACCGGAGCATAATAAAGAAGGCTGGTGTTTTCCACAATAAGAGAGGCAACAATCAGCTGTCCGATATTATGGGAAACCCCTCCGGCAACACTGACTCCAAGGATGCTGAAACCGGAAAAATTTTTCATGAGGGTCATGACAGTGAGACTTAATGCGGCTCCTGCCAGACTGTAGAGGATGCTAAACATATTTCCAAAAAGGAAGCCGATCACCAGGATCCTTACTGTGGAAACCAGGGCGGCTTCCTTCCAGGAATATTTTTCCAGAATAAAAAGAACGGCAAGATTGGCCAGCCCCAGCTTCATGCCGGGTATTCCTGCAAAAAATGGGATCAGGGATTCCACATATCCGAAGATAATGGCGATTGCAGCAAAAAGTCCCAGATATGCTGTTTTTTTATGGTTCATAATTTATACTGCCGTATCAAATTCCGAAGAGATATCTTCAGAGCCTGCGGCTTTTACTCCTTCTATTACTACTTTGTTGGGAAGGCAGACGATGGTTCCTCCAGAACTTCCCACTGCTTTCTGCTTTATACAGAGGTGGTCGGGACAGTCAGCCCCGGTCATTTTTATTTTGCCGTCTTTGATCTCGCAGACATTGGTCTCTCCGATGGAGATCACCTGATCCTGGGAAAGAGAGTAAGTTCCATATTCTTCCCCATTTACCGTGATCCTTACAGAACCATAGTCCCCTTTTCGTAACAGGAACATAATACCCCACAGGAGCAGGGCCGAGATAAGAATGGAGATGATAAAGACAAGTTCCTTTTTTTTCAAATCAGAGTCCTTTCTTTTATAAAAGTGGATATGCCGACATTCAAAGAGAATGTAAGCCTGTTTTCATAGTTCGAAGCTAATCATAGCATAAGGGGAAAAATCTGACAAGCCTGAGAAAAATCATTGTTTTCCCATTAAGAAAGTGATAGAATAGAATAGATTTCTTGTATTAACTAAATTACGGAGGATTCCGTAGAACAGATTTTTTATAGAATAAAACAAACAGGAGTATATTTATGAACGTGTTTTCAAAATTATTCGGGACACACAGCCAGCGTGAAGTTAAGCGTATCATGCCGCTTGTAGAAAAAACAGAGGCACTGCGTCCGGAAATGCAGAAATTAACGGATGAGGAACTGAGGGACAAAACAAGAGAATATAAGAAGCGTCTGGAAGAGGGAGCAACTCTTGATGATCTGCTGCCAGAAGCTTTTGCAACTGTACGTGAAGCAGCGAAACGTGTTCTTGGAATGGAGCATTACCGTGTACAGATCATCGGCGGTATCATTCTTCATCAGGGACGTATTGCAGAGATGAAAACCGGTGAAGGTAAAACACTGGTATCCACTCTTCCGGCATATCTGAACGCACTGGAAGGCAAGGGTGTACACATTGTTACAGTCAATGACTATCTGGCAAAGCGAGATGCCGAGTGGATGGGTAAGGTTCACGAGTTCCTTGGACTGACAGTTGGCGTGGTTCTGAATGATATGAAGCCGGAGGAACGCCGTGCGGCCTATGGATGTGATATCACCTATGTGACAAATAACGAGTTGGGATTTGATTACCTGCGTGACAATATGGTCATTTATAAAGAGCAGCTGGTGCAGAGAGATCTTCACTACTGTATCATCGATGAGGTTGACTCCGTACTTATTGACGAGGCACGTACACCGCTGATCATTTCCGGACAGAGCGGCAAATCCACCAAGCTTTATGAGGTCTGTGATATTCTGGCACAGCAGCTGGAGCGTGGTGAGGCCAGCCATGAGATGACCAAGATGGCAGCTATTATGGGTGAAGAGGTCATTGAGACTGGAGATTTTGTAGTAAACGAAAAGGATAAGATTGTAAACCTTACAGAGCGTGGTGTAAAAAAGGTTGAGAAATTCTTTAATATCGAAAACCTTGCAGATCCGGAAAACCTGGAGATCCAGCATAACGTTATTCTGGCACTCCGTGCTCATAACCTGATGCACAAAGATCAGGATTATGTAGTAAAAGATGATGAGATTCTGATCGTAGATGAATTTACCGGACGTATCATGCCGGGACGCCGTTATTCTGACGGACTCCATCAGGCTATTGAAGCTAAGGAGCATGTAAAGGTAAAACGTGAGAGCAAGACACTTGCCACCATTACTTTCCAGAACTTCTTTAATAAATATGACAAAAAAGGCGGTATGACTGGTACTGCCCTTACTGAGGAAAAAGAGTTCCGTGACATCTACGGAATGGACGTTGTGGAAATCCCTACCAACAGACCTGTACAGCGTAAAGACCTGGAAGATGCTGTATATATGACAAAGAAAGAAAAGTTCAACGCAGTTGTTGAGGCTGTAAAGGAAGCTCATGAGAGACAGCAGCCGGTTCTGGTTGGTACGATTACCATCGAAACATCAGAGCTTCTCAGCAAGATGCTTCGCCGTCAGGGAATCCAGCATAATGTTCTGAATGCGAAATTCCATGAACTGGAGGCTGAAATCGTTGCTCAGGCAGGTCAGGCCGGAGCAGTTACCATTGCGACCAACATGGCAGGTCGTGGTACGGATATTAAACTGGATGACGTGGCAAGAGAAGCCGGCGGTCTGAAGATTATTGGTACAGAGCGTCATGAGTCCAGACGTATTGATAACCAGCTTCGTGGACGTTCCGGACGTCAGGGAGATCCGGGTGAATCCCGCTTCTATATTTCTCTGGAGGACGATTTGATGCGTCTCTTTGGTTCTGAGCGTCTGATGAAGGTATTTACTTCTCTTGGAGTTGCTGAGAATGAGCAGATCGAGCATAAGATGCTTTCCAATGCGATCCAGAAAGCACAGGAGAAGATTGAGTTCAATAACTTTGGTATTCGTAAAAATCTTCTTGATTACGACCAGGTAAATAACGAACAGCGTGAGATCATTTACAAAGAGCGTCGTCAGGTTCTGGATGGAGAGAACATGCGAGATTCCATTTATAAGATGATCACTGATATTGTGGATAATACAGTGGACAGATGCTTCTCAGATGATGTAGATGCTGTTGAGTGGAATCTTGAAGAATTTAACACAATCCTTCTTCCGATTATTCCTATCCAGGCTCTTACTGAAGAAAAGGTAAAGGGAAAGAAGAAAAATGAGATGAAGCATATCCTTAAGGAAGAAGCTGTGAAGCTTTATGAGACCAAGGAATCTGAATTCCCGGAACCGGAGCAGCTGCGTGAGCTGGAACGAGTAGTTCTTCTGAAGTGCATTGACAGTAAGTGGATGGATCATATCGACGATATGGAAATCCTCCGTCAGGGTATCGGACTGGTTGGCTACGGACAGAGAGATCCGGTTGTTGAGTATAAGATGAGCGCTTATGATATGTTCAATGAGATGACCAACTCCATTCAGGAGGATACAGTACGTATGCTGTATCATGTTCATGTAGAGCAGAAGATCGAGCGTGAGCAGGTTGCCAAGGTTACCGGAACCAACAAGGATGATTCCAGTGTTCGTAAGCCTGTTCAGAGAAAAGAAGAAAAGGTTTATCCGAATGATCCATGTCCGTGCGGAAGCGGCAAGAAATACAAACAGTGCTGCGGACGTAAGGCAATGAAAGCATAAAACAGAAGGGCTGTCAGAAATTCACTGAAAAAGAGAATCTGGCAGCCCTCTTTTGTTTTTCAAGGACTGAAGGAGTTTGAGTCGGACTTGTCCGCTTTGCTTATGACAGGAGATTTGATATTATGATAAAAATTGACTTGATTACCGGCTTTTTGGGAGCGGGAAAAACAACTTTTATAAAAAAGTACGCCTCCTATCTTTTAAAACAGGGACAGAACATCGGAATCATAGAAAATGATTTTGGTGCAGTGAATGTGGATATGATGCTTTTAAAGGAACTGGAAGGAGAAAACTGTGAGCTGGAAATGATCGCAGGAGGATGTGACAGAGAGACACACAGAAGAAGATTTAAAACAAAACTGATTGCCATGGGAATGTGCGGATATGACAGGGTGATCGTTGAGCCTTCCGGGATCTTTGACGTAGATGAGTTTTTTGATACACTTTATGAGGAGCCGCTGGATCGCTGGTATGAGATTGGAAATGTGATCGCAGTGGTAGATGGGGGACTGGAAGAAAAGCTTTCGGATCAGGCAGAATATCTGCTGGCATCAGAGGCGGCGTCCGCAGGCTGTGTGGTTTTGAGCAGGTGCGATGAGGTTTCAGAAGAACAAAAAAGAGCAGTGACAGAGCATCTGGAGCGGGCAATAGAAAATGTCCGCTGCAGACGAACTTTTGAGGGAGAGATTCTTTCAAAAAACTGGGAAAAACTGACCGATCAGGATTATGACCGGCTGCTGAAGTGCGGATACCACTCCATAGCCTACGAAAAAAAGCACTTTTCAGAAGAGAAATTTACTTCCCTTTACTTTATGAACCTTGTATTTCCGGCAGAAGAGCTGGCTTACAGGGCGGAAAAGATCATGGCTGACCCGGAATGCGGTTCTGTTTTTCGAATCAAAGGATTTGGCAAAAACAGGGAGGGACAGTGGACGGAACTGAACGCCGCCCGTGGAAAAGTCACTCTCCGGCCGATAAGTGAAGGCCAGGAAGTTCTGATCGTTATCGGTGAGAACCCTGTAAAAGAAAAAATCGAAGCATATTTTGCAGAATGAGAGTTCAGAGATACCTGTTTTTATGAATAGAAGTTAATTTTTTTGCTTTTTACTTAACATCTGTTCAGTTGTGAGAAGATGTTCTCTCTGCTATGATAAAAGAAGCAGAGGCCGATGCGGAAAAAAGCAAAGGAGATTATTTTATGAGAATCGGTGAGGTTATCAGAACATACAGAAAAAGCAGAAATCTGACGCAGGAGGAAATGGCGAGACGCCTTGGTGTGACGGCTCCGGCAGTGAATAAATGGGAGAACAATGTCTCTCTGCCGGATATTACGCTTCTTGCCCCAATTGCAAGGGTGCTGGAGACAACGCCGGATACGCTGCTGTCTTTCCGGGAGGAGCTTGCACAGGAAGAGGTTCGTGCGATCGTTCTGGAAGCAGAAGGAAAATTTCAAAAGAGCAGTTTTGCGGAAGCTTTTGATTTTTGCAGGAAAAAAATCTGTCAGTATCCCGGCTGCAGCAGACTGATCCTTCATCTTGCCATGACGCTGGATGGATGGAGGATCCTGAAAGGGACTTCAGATCCGGAAAAAATGAAAGAATATGACCGGGAGATTCTGGGATGGTATAAGCAGGCGCTGGAAAGTGAAGATTCTGAGATCCGGGAACGGGCGGCTGATGCACTGTTCAGTTATTATTACCGTAATGAGGATTATGAGAAAGCAGAAGCCTGTCTGAAATATTTTTCCCGGATGGACCCGGTGAAAAAGATCCATAAGGCACAGCTCTGTGAAATAAAGGGAGACCGAAACAGTGCCTTTAAAGAATATGAAGAACTGCTTTTTCAGACAAATAACGTAGCGGAAATGGCACTGGGCGGTATATTTATGCTGGCAGAAAAGGACGGAGACTTTCAGAAAGCCAGAAGGATCACAGAAAAAATGACAGGGCTTGCAGAGCTTTTTGAATCTGGAGAATATCATAAGATCTCCGCACAGCTGCAGATTCCCCTGATGGAAAAAGACAGGGAAAAAGTCAGAGAATACATGAAAAAATTAACAGATGCCGTAGAGGAAATGGATGCATACAGACATTCGGAGCTCTATGAACATATGGAATTTAAGGAATTGAGTCCTGAATTTGTGGAACAAATGAAGACCACTCTGTCCGAGAGCTTCCGAAAGGATCCGGTATACGGCTTCGTATTTGAGGAGGAATAACCGTGGGAAAACACACAAAAATTTTATTTACAGATCTAGATGGTACGCTTTTAAACGATCAGAAGGAAGTAACTGCAGGAAATCAGGCTGCTATTGACCGGGCGCTGGAACAGGGGCATAAGATTGTGGTAACAACAGGAAGACCCCTTGCCAGCGGCGTTCATATTGCGGAACGGATCGGGCTTACCAGGGAAGGCTGCTATGTGATCGCATTTAACGGCGGTCAGATTTATGATCCTTTTCATAAAAAGACCATTTACGGAAAAACAATTTCAACAGAAGTGGCAAAGCCTTTATTTCAGGAAGCATTGAACAGAGGACTTCATGTGCAGTCCTATTCTGATACCAGTGTGCTCGCAATGGAGGATCGCCCGGAGCTGCATTATTATATAGACAGATCCACCGTTCCTTACGAGATCGTGCCGGATGTGGATGCGGCATTTCCTTTTGATCCATACAAGATCCTTCTGGTAGGGCTGGACAATCGCCCGGAACTGGAAAAATACCAGAGAGAATGTGTGGATCCGCTGAAGGGAACGGTGCGAAGCTTTTTTTCTACAGAGTATTATCTGGAGATTGCACCAGAGGGTGTATCAAAAGGATTTGCAGTAAAATGGATGTGTGATCATCTGGGTATCCCGCTGGAAAATTCTGTGGCTGCCGGGGATGCTCCTAATGATGTGGAAATGCTCCAGGCGGCCCATGTGGGAGCAGTTATGTGTAACGCCTATGAAGGTATGGCTGAGCATGGCAATTATGTGACTGAACGGGATAATAACCATGACGGAGTTGCAGAAATTATTGAACATTTTCTGCTGAACGCATAAGGAGATTTTGAACAGGAGGAAAATATGGATCTGAAAACCCTGAAATCTGTTCTGGAAATAGGAGAGACTATTGCAGTAGAATTTAAACGATGTGGAAATGGAATTGAATCAGATACATATGAAAGTGTCTGTTCTTTTCTTAACCGATTTGGTGGAGATATTTTTCTGGGGTACTGGATGACGGAACTGTTTGCGGTATCTCGCAAAATGCAGCTCAGGATATGATAAAAAATTTTATCAGTGTGATTGGAAATCCGTCGATGATTTGACAGATTTAAGGCTTGATCTGCTTCCGAAAATACGTTTGATGGCAAAAAATCATGCGGGCGGCAATCATCCATGGGTATCAATGAGTGATATGGAATTGCTGAAAAGCGCAGGACTATATGGACGTTATATGGTAACGGGGGAAGAAGGATTTAATCTTGCGGCAATTATGTTATTGGGAAAGGATGATGTGATATTAAATATATCTCCGGCTTATGTGACAGATGCAATTGTACGTAAAGTGAATAAAGATCGTTACGATGACAGAGAAATTATTAAAACGAATCTGATAGAGAGTTATGAACAATTGCTGGAATTTGGAAAAAAGCATCTTCCGGATAAATTTTTTCTTGAAGATACGGTTAATATAAGTCTCAGGAATATTATTATCCGTGAAGCGGCTGCAAATACTCTGATGCATCGAGAATATTCCAGCACCTATACAGCAAAATTTGTTTAAATATTCAACTCTGTATTCAGGAAAACAGCCGGAGTTTAAAGAAGGTGATGTATTCCGGATAATTGTTCCACTGGATGAAGCTTATTCGTTTGATATTGCCGCAAAGCAAAGAAATGCCGATAAAGTGTCAGAGAGTGCCGATAAAGTGATAGAGAGTGCCGATAAAACTGTTTATAAAGATTTTTTGATTCCGGATAAAAATGGAAAATCATCGATATCGATAGAGAAAGAAACATGGACGGATCAGGAAAAAATTCTTATTGCTTATCTTTGTGAATATGATAAAATTACGTCCGGAAAAGCAGGAGAATTGTTAGGCGTAAAACAAAGAAGAGCAAGAGCCATTTTAAAAGAAATGGCAGACCGAAATATTTTATCAAAACAGGGTGCTTACAGAAATACTGAATATATCCTGAAAAAAGGTGATGAGTGATATTAGCGAAAATCATGTATATATAGCCATTGATCTGAAGTCCTTTTATGCTTCCGTGGAATGCCGGGAGAGAGGACTGGATCCCATGAAAACAAATCTTGTGGTGGCAGATGCCAGCCGTACGGAAAAAACTATCTGTCTGGCAGTATCTCCATCCATGAAGGCATATGGCATTCCGGGCCGCCCCCGACTTTTTGAGGTGGTACAGAAGGTGAAGGAAGTCAATGCCAGAAGGAAAAAGCTTGCTCCGGGAGGAGAATTTTCCGGTTCTTCTTATATGGCAGAGGATCTGGAGCGTTATCCGGAGCTGGAGGTCAGTTATATTGCCGCTCCGCCCCGGATGGCTTTTTATATGGAATACAGTACCCGGATCGTAGACATTTACCTGAAATATATTGCAATGGAGGATATCCATATTTATTCCATCGACGAGGTTTTTATTGATGCCACACATTATCTGAAAAGCTACGGCCTTACCGCCCGGGAGCTTGCCATGAAGATGATCCGTGATGTTTTGCAGACAACGGGGATCACGGCAACGGCAGGGATAGGCACAAATCTTTATCTTTGTAAGATTGCCATGGATATTGTGGCAAAGCATATCCAACCGGATGAGTATGGAGTGCGGATCGCAGAGCTTGATGAAATGTCCTACCGGAGACTTTTATGGGATCACCAGCCTCTGACGGATTTCTGGCGTGTGGGAAAGGGTTATGAGAAAAAACTGAAAGCCAATGGTATGTTTACCATGGGAGATATTGCCAGATGCTCCCTGGGCGGCCCGGGGGATTTCTACAACGAAGATCTTCTTTATGAGCTTTTTGGCATTAATGCAGAGCTTCTGATCGATCATGCCTGGGGATGGGAGCCCTGCACGATTGCAGACATCAAGGAATATAAACCGTCCACCAACAGCATTGGATCCGGACAGGTACTGCCCTGCCCCTATACATTTGAACAGGCGCGCCTGGTGATCCGGGAAATGACGGATCTTCTTGTTCTTGATCTGGTGGATAAACGCCTGGTCACAGATCAGCTGACACTGACAGTTGGGTATGATATCGAAAATCTGACAGATGCCGGTCGGAAAAAGGATTATAAGGGTGAGATTAAGGTGGACCGCTATGGCAGAAAGATTCCCAGACATGCTCATGGAACAGTAAATCTGGACAGTCAGACTTCTTCCACAAAGAAGATCACCGATGCGGTGATGGGACTTTATGACCGGATCATGGACAAAAAGCTTCTGATCCGCCGGATGTATCTGGCTGCCAATAAGGTAGTGCCGGAAACCGCAGTGAAACAGAAGGAAACCTTTGAGCAGCTGGATCTTTTTACAGACTATGAAGCCCTGGAAAAGCAAAGGCAGAAAGAAAAGGAGCTTCTGGAAAGAGAGCGTAAGATGCAGCAGGCCATGCTGGATATCAAGAAAAAATTCGGGAAGAATGCCATATTAAAGGGAATGAATCTGCAGGAAGGGGCTACCGCCAAAGACCGCAATTCCAGGATCGGAGGGCATAAAGCATAAATAAGATGAAAAATTATTTTGGAGAAAGCCATAAATATGATGATATCATCCATCTTCCCCATCATGTGTCAGATAAACGGCCGCAGATGCCTGTTCTGGACCGGGCAGCTCAGTTTGCACCGTTTGCCGCTCTGACAGGCTACGGAGAGGCGGTAAAGGAAACGGCAAGGCTGACAGAACGCAGGATTCAGCCGGATGAGGAGACTTTGGATATTCTGAACCGGCGTCTGGAATTTATCAAAAAGCATATCAGTGAGCAGCCGGAGGTTTCCGTTTGCTTTTTTCGCCCGGATCCCCGCAAGGATGGCGGCGCATATGTGACGGTAAGCGGAACTGTAAAAAAACTGGATGAGTTCCGTCACAGGCTGGTCCTTGCAGATGAAACCGAAATTCCTTTTGAGGATCTGTGGGAAATCGTATTTATGGATACCGCCCCTTGACCATAAAAGGAGGATGGCGGTACAATAGGATATAAATTAACTCGTTGTGCTAGATAAATAAAGAAACTTCAACAAAATGTGCTA
>SAMEA3387495__coassemble_1288_pt1 | contig 29074 bp, 27 predicted proteins | sample SAMEA3387495__metabat2_high_PE_036 | metagenome-assembled genome bin SAMEA3387495 (sample SAMEA3387495) | Felis catus | biome: Faeces | place: United Kingdom | collected 2012
ATTACTAAAAGAAAGGAAAAGGTGATGTTTTAGCTTCTATAAACATCATACAAGAGATAAAAATGGCAGTATCAACTTTTGCGGCAATCGATATCGGTTCCTATGAAGTCAGTATGAAGATTTTTGAACTTTCTAAAAAAAGCGGACTTAAGGAACTGAACCATGTGAGATACCGTCTGGAGATCGGTAAGGGAGCATATTCTTCCGGCCGGCTGGACAGGGAAATCGTAGATTCTATCTGCGAAGTTTTGAAAGATTTTCGAACCATTATGATGGAATTTGGAACAGAAGATTATCGTGCCTGTGCTACCAGCGCATTTCGTGAAATGGTAAACCCGGTGATCATTCTGGAGCAGATTTACCAGCGTACAGGAATCAGAGTAGAAATCTTAAGTAACGCAGAACAGCATTTTCTTGGATATAAATCCATTGCAGCGATTGAAGCAGGATTCAAAAAAATGATCCAGAAAGGCACTGCGATCCTGGATGTGGGCGGAGGAAGTCTTCAGGTATCCCTTTTTGACAAGGATGCTCTGGTGACGACCCAAAGTCTAAAAATGGGAAGTATGCGTATCCGTGAAAGATTAAAAGAACTGGAAAAATCACATACTCATTATGATCAGCTGATCCAGGAATTTATCCGTAATGATCTGACTGCTTTTCAAAGGCTGTATCTGAAAGACAGGGATATAAAAAATGTCATCCTGATGGGTGATTTTCTTACGGATACTATTTTCCGGGAAGAAATTTATGACAGGATCATTACCATGGCGGAATTTAACAATCGTTATGAGAATACGGTTTATAAAACAGAACAGATGCTTTCTTCAGAAATGGACATTAATCCGGAATATGCGTCTCTGGTAGTGCCGACAATGGTCATCTGCAAAAATTTTCTGGATGTATTCCAGGCAGAGTCAGTGTGGGTTCCGGGCGTATCGCTTCTTGATGGTATTGCTTATGATTTTGGAGAAAAGAAAAGATTTATTAAAAGCGCTCATAATTTTGAAAATGATATCCTGGTGGCATCCAGAAATATTGCCAAGCGTTATTCCAGCAGTAAAGAGCACATTCAGGGAACCACATCTCTTGCCCTTGCGATTTTTGACAGTATGAAAAAAGTTCATGGTATGGGAGCAAGGGAAAGACTTCTTCTTCAGATCGCTGTGCAGCTCCATGACTGTGGGAAATACATAAGTATGGCAGATGTAGCGGAATGTTCTTACCGGATCATCATGGCAACGGAGATCATAGGACTTTCTACGGAGGAACGCCAGGTGATCGCCAGTGCCGTCAGGTATAATACGACGGAATTTGTATACTATGAAAATTTTGATGACGGATCAGGTCTTGACAGAAACCGTTATCTTCTGGTTGCCAAGCTTACGGCAATCCTTCGTCTTGCAAATGCTATGGACAGAAGCCATTATCAGAAAGTCCAGGGACTCCGGGCAGTCCTCAAAGATAGAGAACTGAGTCTGATCATTGATTCCAGCAGAGATATATCGCTGGAGCTTGGACTTTTGAAGGACAAGGTGGAATTTTTTGAAGAAGTATTTGGAATCCACCTTAGTCTGAGAAGAAAAAGAAGAGTATAGAAAAACATGGAAAAAGTATTTGAAGCAGGATCAGATAAGATCCGGGGAGGACATTATGGATACTAAAAAATTTGCAAAGCCGGAATATTTTGTAAACAGAGAATTAAGCTGGCTGAAATTTAATGAGAGAGTATTAAGTGAGGCCAGAGACAAAAATCTGCCTCTTTTTGAAAGACTGAAATTCCTTAGTATCACATCTTCAAATCTGGATGAGTTTTTTATGGTACGGGTGGCATCTTTAAAAGATCAGGTTCATGCAGGCTATGAGAAAACGGACATTGCAGGTCTGACTCCGAAAGACCAGCTCCGTGAGATCAGTACCCAGACACATGAACTGGTAAAAGTTCAGTACAGTACGTTTACCCGCTCGATACTTTCACTGTTGGAAAAAGCCGGACTTCATCTGATCCTGGCCCATGAGGAGCTTTCGGAAGCCCAGAAGGAATATGTGGATCGTTATTTTGAAGATAATGTTTATCCGGTGCTGACGCCTATGGCAATGGATTCTTCCAGACCGTTTCCGCTGATCCGGAATAAATCTCTGAATATTGGCGCGCTGATTTCCAAAAAAGACCGTAAAAAAGGAAAAGAAGTCTTGGAGTTTGCAACTGTGCAGGTTCCGTCTGTGCTTCCGAGGGTTGTGGAAATACCCTCCGGAAAATCTGGAAGCAGGGCAGTGATCTTTCTTGAGGAGATTATTGAAAGAAACATCGGCAAGCTGTTTTTAAGCAATGATGTGGTGTGTGCTCATCCATATCGTATTATGAGAAATGCAGACCTTTCTATTGACGAGGATGAGGCGGAAGATCTTCTTGTGGAAATCCAGAAGCAGCTGAAAAAACGACAGTGGGGAGAGGTTATCCGTCTGGAAGCGGAAGAAAAGATGGATAAGCGCCTTCTGAAGATCCTGAAGACGGAGTTTGATATTAAAAATGAGGATATTTTTAATATTGCAGGACCTTTGGATCTGACTGTGCTTATGAAAGTATACGGACTGGATGGTTTTGACGCCTATAAGGCAAAAAAATATGTTCCGGCTCCGGTTCCTCAGTTTCAGACTGACAAAAATATTTTTGATGTGATCCGTGAGGGAGATGTGTTCCTTCACCATCCATATATGAGTTTTGATCCGGTAGTGAATTTTGTACGTCAGGCAGCCAAGGATCCGGGAGTACTTGCCATTAAGCAGACACTTTATCGTGTCAGCGGAAACTCTCCAATTATTGCTGCTCTTGCCCAGGCGGCCGAAAACGGCAAGCAGGTAACAGTCCTTGTTGAACTGAAGGCGCGTTTTGATGAGGAAAATAATATTGTCTGGGCGAAAAAACTGGAAAAAGCAGGATGCCATGTAATTTATGGTCTGGTAGGGCTGAAGACTCACAGTAAGATCACTCTCGTGGTAAGACGGGAGGAGACAGGGATCCGCCGGTATGTTCATCTTGCGACAGGCAACTATAATGATTCTACAGCAAAGCTTTATACAGACTGTGGTATTTTTACATGTGACGAGCACTATGGAGAGGATGCAACCGCTGTATTTAATATGCTTTCCGGATATTCAGAGCCGAAACGCTGGAATCGTCTGATTGTTGCGCCGATCTGGATGAAAACACGTTTTCTGGAAATGATCGAAAGAGAAGTGGAAAATGTACAAAAGGGAATTCCAGGTCATATTATGGCAAAAATGAATTCGCTCTGCGATCCGGTGATTATGCAGGCTCTTTATTATGCTTCTTCCAACGGTGTACAGATCGAACTGGTGATCCGCGGCATCTGCTGTCTGAAAACAGGAATTCCGGGAATCAGCGAAAATATCCATGTGCGCTCTATTGTAGGCGATTTTCTGGAACACAGCAGGATTTTCTATTTCTATAATGGAGGAACGGAAGAAATCTATATGGGAAGTGCGGACTGGATGCCTCGTAATCTGGACCGACGGGTGGAGATTGTTTTCCCCGTAGAAGATGAAATGATCAAAAAACAGATCATGCATGTGCTGGAGCTGGAATTTAAAGATAATGTAAAAGCGCATATTCTTCAGCCTGACGGAACTTATGAGAAGCAGGACAGAAGAGGAAAGCAGCCTGTAAATTCCCAGATGGAGTTTTGCAGAGAAGCACAGGAAAGTGCAGGAAGAAAGAAAAAAGAACAGAAAGAAAATTCCAGAGTATTTATCCCGGCTGAACCGGCAGAGGATATTGAAGAAGAATAAGAGACCGTAAGGTCTGGGAATTATGAAAAATAGTTCTGGAATAGGGAGGATAAGATGGGAAACAGAAAGGAATCCTTTCTGAGGAGAAAGAATGTGGTTATTTCGTTCCGAAGGTATGGCATCGATGCTATGAGCGCAATGGCGCTGGGCCTGTTTGCATCGCTTCTGATCGGTACGATTATTAATACAATTGGTCAGAATGTTGCACCGGGAAGTGCGGTGTCACAGAGGCTGCTGGAGATTGGAGGATATGCTACATCAGTCACTGGTCCGGTAATGGCTCTTGCTGTCGGACATGCACTGATGGCGCCTCCTCTGGTGCTGTATTCTCTGGCTGCTGTGGGAGCAGCATGCAATGCTCTGGGAGGCTCCGGCGGTCCCCTTGCAGTGTTTTTTATCGGTATCGTTGCCTGTGAGATAGGAAAGCTGGTATCTAAGGAAACAAAGATCGACATTATCGTAACACCGGCAGTAACAATCCTTACCGGAGGAGTGCTGGCGATCATTTTTGCACCAATGTTCAAGTCAGTGTGTGATGCTCTGGGGGTGTTTATCGGATGGGCCACCAACCTTCAGCCTTTCCTGATGGGGGTAGTGGTTTCTGCAGTGGTGGGCGCAGTACTGACCCTGCCTGTCAGCTCTGCAGCAATCTGTGCGGCCATTGGACTGGGGGGAGGCGCTGTTCTGGCGGGAGTGGCAGATGGAACTGTTACTATGGAAATCTGGAATGGACTGTCTCTGGCAGGAGGAGCGGCAACTGCAGGATGCTGTGCTCATATGCTGGGATATGCGGTTTTAAGCTTTCCGGATAACGGAATTGGAGGATTTGTGGCACAGGGGCTCGGAACATCCATGCTTCAGGTACCGAATCTTATGAAAAAACCGATCCTGTGGATTCCGCCTACGATTACAGCAGCTGTTACAGGGGCGCTTTCTACCTGTGTGTTCCAGATGCGGAACAATGGCCCGGCAATTTCTTCCGGTATGGGAACGTCAGGACTGGTTGGCCCTATCGGGATCGTTTCCGGATGGTCACAGATGCCGGAAGGATATGAAGCCGGTGCATTTCAGTGGGTTGGAATGATTCTGATCTGTTTTGTACTTCCGGTTGTGATTACCTGGATCACTGGGAAGATTTTTCGGGCGAAGGGGCTGATAAAGCCGGGGGATCTGAAAATCGATATGGGATGATTCTGAGAGAAAGAGATGCGGAAGGGGGAAGCAAATGAAAAAAATTTCATTGATCCTTTTTATATCAGTGATTATCATATCTATGTCGGCATGCGGAGTAGATTTTGATGGCAGTCGCATGGGAAATGAGAATGAATTTATAATGGAGTATCGTGTTTTAAATACAACAGATACTCAGGAACTGACTGCGAAAGCCGGAGATACTATCCGGGCAGAAATTACAGCGAAAAGAGGCAGTCTGTCAATAAAAATCCAGAAAGATGGAGCAGAACCTATTTATGAAAGAGATGGGATTTCTGTATCAAATGAATTCGAGGTTGAAGTCGCGGAAGATGGTGTGTACACGGTTGAAGTAACAGGAAAAAGGGCAAAGGGAAGTGTTTGTTTTGTGGTAGAGAATGTTTCTATCTGAAAAATATAATGCAGGAATCAGATTTTTCTGACTCCTGCATGTTCTTTATAGACAAAAATCATATTCTGCTCCCACGCAGACAAAAAGTTTTACAAAAGGATGATTACCGCAAAGATCAGTATTGCGGCAATTATTCCAAGAAGAATCCAGTTTACAGCTTTCTGAACCTTGGTTGTTTGTTTTCGGAGATCTGAGGCACGGGTTTCGACTGGCGTGAAATCTTGCAGAAGCCTTTGGGCTTTTTGTCTGTCCTGGGAAGATACCATGATCTTTTCTCCGGAAACAGAATCGCCTGTATAGAGTTCCTGAATTCCCATTTGGACAGTGGCATAAATGTCATTTTCCTTCAGAAAGGCAGTCATTTGTTCTGCTTCTGTGCGGCTTTTGGCAGTGGCGATACAAATCAGCTTTTCTTCCATATAGATCACTCCTCATCTGCATATTTTTGCTCCTGTTGCCTGCGTTTTCGTTCTGCTATGAAATCCATAAGTTTCAGTGTGAAAAAGCACAGAACCGTAATTACCGTAAAAAAGAGAAGTACAGCAGTGCTGATCTCTGCTTCTGGTCCGGCTTTTTTTCGTATGGCAAGTGTATAAAAAACTGTAAATATAATGGAAAAGCCTGCGCTTTCCAGAAGCATGTGTACAGGGGAGCGAGATTTTCCTGTGCCAAGTCCTTTTTTAACAGATCCGATGAGATACACGCTTCCGCCTACCAGCAAAGTTATTGTTTCCCCGATCACATTCTTTAGATGACCTGCAGCAGTAAGCTGAAAAACAATAGAAATTGCGCATACCATATACATAATGTAAAAGCTGATGCCTGCGACTCTGGCGGCATCCTGAATCTGACGTTCGTCTAATTGTGATTTCATTGGTCTACCTCCTCCCAAAACAGATCGTTGAGGGTTTTTCCAAGTTCCCGGCAGATAGCGGTGCACAGTTTCAGTGAAGGATTGTAATCGCCGGCTTCAATCATTCCAATAGTCTGTCTGGTAACGCCTATTTTTTCTGCCAGTTCAATCTGGGAGAGCCCTTTTTCCATTCGAGCGAACTTTAGTTTCAGATTTTTCATCTGTTCCTCCTGTGTTTTTGTTACTTTCAGTATAGTCTTGTTTTTGTCGGATGTCAACTATATTTTGCATATAATAATTATATATTGCTTATGATGGATATAATTCACTTTTGAATAATTTTTTGAAATTTTTTCAAAAAAAGCTTGCATTTTATCGAAAGCTGATATATACTAATCAAGTCGGTTGATGCAGGAGCGTTAAACAAAGCAGTGATAAGGCCAGTTGGTCAAGGGGTTAAGACGCCGCCCTCTCACGGCGGAAACACGGGTTCGATTCCCGTACTGGCTGCTCTTAATAAAACCGATAAAACAACAGAATAAGGCCAGTTGGTCAAGGGGTTAAGACGCCGCCCTCTCACGGCGGAAACACGGGTTCGATTCCCGTACTGGCTGCTGAAAGTGCAATCAAGCAAATTGGTTGCACTTTTTCTTTTGCCCGGAAAATAAAAGATACCGGTGTTTTTCTTGCTTCAATAGAAAAACAGGATTTAGTCTTGCAAAAGTCTTGCAAAAAAACCGGAAGATGGTTATTATAGAGAACGAATGTTTGAAATGGTAATAAGTGAAAGAAAGGAAATAGAACAGTCATGGCAAAGAAGGAAACGTATGATGCCGGAAGTATCTCTGTCCTGGAAGGGCTGGAGGCAGTGCGGAAGCGCCCGGGTATGTATATCGGAAGTGTGTCGAGAAAAGGTCTGAACCATCTGATCTATGAGATTGTAGATAATGCAGTGGATGAGCATCTTGCAGGTTACTGCAGTAATATCCACGTGGTTCTGGAAAAGGACGGCTCCTGTACGGTCACAGACAATGGAAGAGGTATTCCCGTGGATATGCATGAAAAAGGTGTATCAGCAGAGCGCCTTGTGTTTACAACTCTTCATGCAGGCGGTAAGTTTGATAATTCTGCATATAAGACCAGCGGTGGTCTTCACGGTGTAGGTTCTTCTGTGGTAAATGCTCTTTCTACGTATCTGGACATCAGGATCAGCAGAGACGGCTATGTACACCATGACCGTTATGAAAGAGGAATTCCGGTGATAGAACTGGAAGAAGGTCTTCTTCCTAAGCTGGGCAGGACAAGAGGGACAGGAACCTGTGTCAATTTTCTGCCGGATCCGGAGATTTTTGAAAAAACAAGATTTTCTGCAACAGAGGTAAAAAGCCGTCTCCATGAGACTGCTTATCTGAATCCGGAGCTTACTATTTTATTTGAGGATAAAAGAGGAGAAGAACCGGAAACGGAAGAATATCATGAGCCTGAGGGGATCGTTGGTTATATTCGGGATCTGAACCATAAAACAGAAATTCTTCATGAACCGATTCTTTTGAAAGGAGAGGCTGACGGGATTCAGGTAGAAGCTGCATTTCAGTATACCAATGAGTTTCGGGAGAATGTGCTGGGATTCTGCAACAATATCTACAATGCAGAAGGCGGAACTCATCTGACAGGATTTAAGACCACCTTTACTACGGTAATGAACACCTATGCTCGTGAGATCGGAGTGTTGAAGGATAAAGATGCCAATTTTACCGGTGCGGATATCAGAAATGGAATGACTGCCGTAGTGTCTATTAAACATCCGGCTCCCCGTTTTGAGGGGCAGACCAAGACCAAGCTGGATAATCAGGATGCTGCCAAGGCCACAGGAAAGGTACTGGGAGAACAGCTGGTACTTTATTTTGACCGTAATCTGGAAACGCTGAAGACGATTCTTTCCTGTGCGGAAAAAGCGGCAAAGATCCGTAAGACAGAAGAGCGGGCAAAGACAAATCTTCTTACGAAGCAGAAATATTCGTTTGATTCTAATGGAAAGCTTGCGAACTGTGAAAAAAAGGATCCCTCTCAGTGTGAGATTTTTATTGTAGAGGGAGATTCCGCAGGCGGCTCTGCAAAAACAGCAAGAAACAGGAATTATCAGGCAATCCTTCCTATCCGCGGAAAGATCCTGAATGTAGAAAAGGCTACCATTGATAAAGTGCTTGCCAATGCAGAAATCAAAACCATGATTAATGCGTTTGGGTGTGGTTTTTCGGAAGGCTATGGAAATGATTTTGATATCAGCAAGCTTCGATATGATAAGATTGTGATCATGGCAGATGCGGATGTGGACGGCGCACATATCTCCACGCTGCTTCTGACTCTTTTTTATCGGTTTATGCCGGATCTTATTTATGAAGGACATGTATATATTGCCATGCCGCCGCTTTATAAGGCTATGCCGAAAAAGGGACCGGAGGAATATCTTTATGATGACAAGGCTCTGGAAAAATACCGTAAAACCCATAAACCGGGCAGTTTTACTCTGCAGAGATACAAAGGTCTGGGAGAAATGGATGCGGATCAGCTTTGGGAAACCACTTTAAATCCGGAAACAAGGAGAATGAAACGTGTGGAGATCGAGGATGCCCGTCTGGCTTCCAGTGTTACCGAAATCCTCATGGGAAGTGATGTTCCGCCGCGAAAAGCGTTTATTTATGAACATGCGGCAGATGCAGAACTGGATATATAGAAGGTGAAACCAGAAGGACAGGAATCCGGATGCAGACAGAAGATCAGTGATTCCAGAGAAAGTATGTGAAAGGACGATCAAATGGAAACAAAACAGGAAAATATCATCCGTACGGACTATTCGGAGATCATGCAGAAGTCTTATATCGATTATGCGATGAGTGTGATCATTTCCCGTGCACTTCCGGATGTACGTGATGGTCTGAAACCGGTGCAGAGAAGAACTTTATATGATATGTATGAACTGGGGATCCGCTATGACAGGCCTTACCGAAAATGTGCCCGTATTGTGGGAGATACCATGGGTAAATATCATCCTCACGGCGACAGTTCTATTTATGAAGCGCTTGTAGTCATGGCACAGGAATTTAAAAAGGGAAAAACTCTTGTGGACGGTCACGGAAACTTTGGTTCCATCGAAGGAGACGGAGCGGCGGCCATGCGATATACAGAAGCCCGCCTGGAAAAACTGACACAGGAAGTATTTCTGGCAGATCTTGATAAAAATGTAGTAGACTTTGTGCCAAACTTTGATGAGACAGAAAAAGAACCTTCTGTACTGCCGGTAAAAATACCAAACATTCTGGTCAATGGGGCAGAAGGCATTGCAGTAGGTATGGCAACCAGTATTCCGCCGCACAATCTGGCAGAAGTAATCGATGGAGTCAAGGCCTATATGAAAGATAATGAGATCAGTGTCAGAGGGCTGATGCGCTACATCAAAGGTCCGGATTTTCCAACGGGAGGAATTGTTGTCAATAAGGATGACCTTCGAAAAATCTATGAGACAGGCTCAGGAAAACTGCGTATCAGAGGGAGTGTGACAACTGAAAAGCTGAAAGGCGGTAAAAAGCAGCTTGTTATCACAGAGATACCATATACCATGCTGGGAGCAAATATCGGTAAATTCCTCAATGACGTGGTATCCCTTGTGGAGACAAAAAAAACCACAGATATCGTGGATATTTCTAACCAGTCCTCCAAAGAGGGAATCCGTATTGTTCTGGAACTGAAAAAAGATACAGACGTAGAAAATCTTACGAATATGCTGTATAAGAAAACACGCCTGGAAGATACGTTTGGGGTGAATATGCTGGCAGTTGCAGATGGACGGCCGGAAACATTAAGCCTGAAGCAGATCATAGAGCACCATGTGGATTTTCTTTTTGAAGTAACGACCAGAAAGTATAATACACTTCTTGGGCGGGAGCTGGAAAAACAGGAGATCCAGGAAGGGCTGATCAAGGCCTGCGATGTGATCGACCTGATCATTGAGATCCTCCGTGGAAGCAAGAACAGAGACCAGGTGAAAAAATGTCTGGTGGAAGGCGTGACAGAAGGAATCCGTTTTAAGACAAAGACCAGTGAGAAGGCCGCAGCAAAACTGCATTTTACGGAAAAACAGGCATCAGCAATACTGGATATGCGTCTTTACAAACTGATCGGACTGGAGATTGAAGCGCTTCAGGCAGAGTATGAGCAGACCATGAAAAATATTGCTCTTTATAAAGATATCCTGGATCATTACGATTCTATGGCTGAAGTGATCATGAAGGAACTGGACGCCATCAAAAAGGAATATGGAACGAAACGCCATACCTCTATTGAAAATGCAGAGGAAGCAGTCTATGAAGAAAAGAAAATGGAAGAGACTGAGGTTTGCTTCCTGATGGACCGTTTCGGATATATGAAGTTGATCGACAAAAATGCATATGAAAGGAATAAAGAGGCTGCTCACAGTGAAAACCGCTATGTGCTGAGCTGTATGAACACAGACAAGATATGTCTTTTTACCGATACGGGAAAAATGCATACTATTAAGGCGGCAGATATCCCTCTGGTCAGATTCCGCGACAAAGGTACCCCGGCAGATAATCTGAGTAATTATGACAGCAGCACGGAACAGATCCTTTATGTGGCGCCGGTAAGTCAGATCCGAAATAACAGTCTTCTGTTTGTGACAAAAGCATCTATGTGCAAGCTGGTGGACGGGGCGGAATTTGATGTGTCAAAGCGGACTATAGCATCCACAAAGCTTGGAGAGGATGACTGCCTGATCTTTGTAGGAGGTTCGGCTGAGATGGAACAGGTGGTTCTTCAGAGTGCGGGAGGATGCTTCCTGAGATTCCTGAAACAGGAGATTTCTGTTATGAAGAAAACTGCTGTGGGAGTCCGCGGAATGCGGCTTGCAGATGGAGATTATCTGGAATCAGCATATCTTCTTGGAGGACATCAGGAGTACACGATCACCTATCATGATAAGCCTTATTCTCTGAATAAAGTGCGTCTTGCAAAGAGAGATACCAAAGGTGTAAAGCCCAGGGTTTAAAATAATCCTTGCTTTTCCTTATAGATGGTGCTATGATAAATACAACATGATAACGGATAGCATAAGAGTGGACTTCGGTCCACTCTTTTTGCGACAGGAGTCCGTATGTGCGAAAGGCAGGTGGAAAATATGAGCAGACGGGAAGAATATGAACAGAAAGCGGAAGCACTGCTTGCTCCGATTGTTGAAGAGCAGGGATTTGAACTGGTAGATGTAGAGTATGTAAAGGAAGCAGGAAACTGGTACCTTCGCGGCTATATTGATAAACCAGGCGGGATCACCGTAAACGATTGTGAGGCAGTGAGCCGTAAGTTCAGCGACAGGCTTGATGAGGATGATTTTATTGAAGACAGCTATATTATGGAAATCAGCTCTCCCGGGCTTGACAGACCGCTGAAAAAGGAAAAGGATTTTGCAAGAAGTATGGGAAAAGCAGTAGAGATACGCACCTATCGTCCCATAGAAAAACAAAAGGAATTCAGCGGGGTCCTTACTGCATATGATGATAACAGTGTGACGATCGATGAGGACGGCGCTTTGCGCACATTTGATAAAAAGGAAATTGCCCTGATCCGTTTAAAAATCGAATTCTGATAGTGTCTGAAAAAAATAGGAGGAAAGAAGAAAAATGAACAGAGAGTTAATGGAAGCGCTGGATATTCTTGAAAAAGAAAAGAATATCAGTAAAGATACACTGCTGGAGGCTATTGAGCAGTCACTGATCCAGGCTTGCAAGAATCATTTTGGAAAAGCTGATAATGTACATGTGACCATTAATCCGGAAACATGCGACTTCAGTGTTTATGCAGAGCGTATGGTAACGGATTTTGTGGAAGACCCGGCTCTTGAGATTTCACTGGTGGATGCACAGAAGATCAATGCAAATGTAGAAGAGGGAGATACCGTTAAAGTAGAGATACAGTCCAAAGAGTTTGGAAGGATCGCTACGCAGAATGCAAAAAATGTGATTCTTCAGAAGATCCGTGAGGAGGAACGCAAGGTTCTTTACGATCAGTATTACGGACAGGAAAAAGAAGTGGTTACTGGTATCGTTCAGCGAGTGATGGGCAGAAATGTCAGTGTGAACCTTGGAAAAGCCGATGGTATCTTAAGTGAGAACGAGCAGGTAAAAGGCGAGGAATTCCATCCTACAGAAAGAATCAAGGTTTATATTCTTGAGGTTAAGGATACTCCCAAGGGACCGCGTATCCTCTGTTCCAGAACTCATCCGGGACTTGTGAAGAGACTTTTTGAATCTGAAGTTGCCGAAGTAAGAGACGGTACTGTTGAAATTAAGAGTATTGCCAGAGAAGCAGGTTCCCGTACAAAGATCGCGGTATGGAGCAATGATCCTGATGTAGATCCGGTAGGCGCATGTGTAGGTATGAACGGTGCCAGAGTTAATGCTATTGTAGAAGAGCTTCGCGGAGAAAAGATCGACATTATCAACTGGGATGAAAACCCGGCGATCCTTATTGAAAATGCACTGAGCCCTGCAAAGGTTATTGCAGTTATGGCTGATCCGGATGAAAAGACAGCCCTTGTGGTGGTGCCGGATTACCAGCTTTCTCTTGCTATCGGCAAAGAAGGTCAGAATGCCCGTCTTGCTGCCCGTCTTACCGGCTTTAAGATTGATATTAAGAGTGAGACCCAGGCAAAAGAATCCGGAGAACTGTATGATTATGAAGAGGAAGAGTATTCTGAGGAGGAATATTTTGACGAAGAACATGACAGTGAACCGGCTGAAAATGAAGAAACTGAGACTGAGATAGCTGAAGAAGCTGAAACAGCAGAAGTGACTGATGCTGCTGAAGACGGCGAAGAAGAATATGAAAATGAAAACTAAGATTCCCATGCGCCAGTGTACCGGTTGCAGGGAAATGAAAAACAAAAAAGAAATGATGAGGGTCCTGAGAACTCCGGAGAATGAGATTATTCTTGACGCTACCGGAAGGAAGAACGGAAGAGGCGCATATATCTGCAGATCCATGGAATGTCTGGATAAGGCGGTTAAAAATCATGGATTAGAACGTTCTTTAAAAACAGGGATCCCGCAGGAGGTCTACGAAGACCTGAAAAAGGAGTTTGAAGAGCTTGACAAATAAAAGCAATCCAAAGGTGCTGTCTCTTGTAGGGCTTGCAACACGGGCCGGAAAAACAGTCAGCGGAGAATTCTCTACTGAAAAATCTGTAAAATCAGGAAAGGGTTATCTGGTACTGGTGGCAGGAGACGCATCAGAAAATACACGGAAGAAATTTCAGAACATGTGTGAATTTTATGAAGTGCCGTGTTATGTCTATGGTGACAAAGCGGAACTGGGAAAATACTGCGGAAAGGAATTCCGTGCAAGCCTTGCCGTGCAGGATGAAAATTTTGCAAAAGCGATATTAAAGGAGCTTGGAAAATCATCAGCCTGAAGGAGGAAATTGCATGGCAGATCATAAATTGACAGAAAAAATAACAAAAAGGGGAAAGGAGCAGATTACCAAGGTGGATAATTCCAGAACAGAAGAAAAGATGGTAACAGCGAAGCCAGAAGCAGAGAAAGCGGAGGCTCCCAAAAAGAAAAAAAATATAATCCGCGTTTATCATGCGCAGAATGCAAGTGATGGAGGCAAAAACAGAACAAAACGTCCGGTTCAGGAGAAAAAGCCAGGTACAAGACCGCAGGCGCCAAAAGCTCCTAGAAATGCGGAGACAGTATCTAAAAAGCCTGAAAATCAGGTGAGAAAGCCGGCAGAGACAAAAGCAGCAGAAGCATCTGTACAGAAAAGTACAGAAGCACCAAAACGCCAGGCGGATAATCAGAACAGAAACAGCCAGCGTCCGGCAGAAGGAAATCAGGGGAGACCTCAGAACCGTCAGCCAAGAGAACAGAGAGACGGCGCAAGAGACAATGGCAGAGGCCGTGATTTCAAAGGCGGAGACAGAAGACCTGACAACAGAAATCAGGGAGACAGAAGACCTTCTGACAACAGAGGTCAGGGAAGACCTTCCAGAAATAATGAAGGACGTCCATTCAGAAATGACGGTGAGGGAAGACCTGCAAGAAATAATCAGGGAGACAGAAGACCTGATAACAGAAACCAGGGAGACAGAAGACCTTCCGACAACAGAGGTCAGGGAAGACCGGATGGAAATAACCGTTTCGGCGGCGGACGTTCCGGACAGCGTCCGGGAGCAGGAAGAAGAAATGACAGTGACGCAGTATTTACGCCGGAACTGACAAAAACTTCCAAAGACAGCAAGAGAGAACGAGACAGAGAAAATAAAAACAAGAAAAAAGATTTTGACAAATCTCAGGGCGGCGGACACAGACCAAACCAGGGCGGAAGAAGAAATATGTCCAGACTGCCGAAGGCTCTTCAGAAGCCGACGCCGCAGCCGAAGCAGGAAGAAAAGAAACCTGAGGTTAAGGAAATCACACTTCCTGAGAAGATGACAATCCGTGAACTGGCAGAGGCTATGAAGATGCAGCCGTCAGTGATCGTGAAAAAACTTTTCATGGAAGGCACTATGGTAACCGTAAACCATGAAATCGATTTTGAAAAGGCACAGGAGATCGCTCTTGGATATGACATCATTGCAGAACCGGAAGAAAAAGTAGATGTGATCGGAGAACTTCTGAAAGAGGAAGAGGAAAATGAAGAAGATATGGTTTCCAGACCTCCGGTAGTCTGTGTTATGGGTCATGTTGACCACGGTAAGACATCTCTTCTGGATGCTATCCGAAATACCAGCGTTACAAGAGGAGAAGCCGGCGGCATCACACAGCATATCGGCGCATATGTAGTTGATTGCAACGGTCAGAAGATCACTTTCCTGGATACACCAGGTCATGAGGCATTTACGGCTATGCGTATGCGCGGTGCCAATGCTACAGACATTGCAGTTCTCGTTGTTGCGGCAGACGATGGTGTTATGCCTCAGACAGTAGAAGCGATCAGCCATGCCAAGGCTGCTGGCGTAGAGATCATTGTTGCTATCAACAAGATCGATAAGCCAAGTGCAAATGTGGAAAGAGTAAAACAGGAACTTTCTGAATATGAACTGATCCCGGAGGACTGGGGCGGAAGTACTATCTTTGTACCGGTTTCTGCACATACCGGAGAGGGAATCGACAGCCTTCTGGAAATGATCCTTCTTTCTGCAGAAGTATGCGAACTGAAAGCAAATCCAAACCGTGCGGCAAGAGGTCTTGTTATTGAGGCACAGCTTGATAAAGGCAAAGGACCGGTAGCGACTATTCTTGTACAGAAGGGAACACTTCATGTAGGAGATTTTATTGCAGCAGGTGCATGCAGCGGTAAAGTACGTGCCATGATGGATGACAAGGGACGCAGAGTAAAAGAAGCTGGTCCGTCTACACCGGTTGAAATCCTGGGACTTGGAGATGTGCCAAACGCAGGAGAGATCCTGATGTCCTTCCCAAGTGATAAGGAAGCGAAAAACTTTGCAGGTGCATTTGTATCTGAGAATAAGAACCGTCTTCTTGAGGAGACGAAAGGTAAGCTTTCTCTGGACAATCTTTTTGATCAGATCCAGGCAAGTGATCTGAAAGAACTGCCTCTTATTGTTAAAGCAGACGTGCAGGGATCAGTAGAGGCTGTGAAACAGAGCCTTACAAAACTTTCCAATGAAGAAGTTGTTGTCCGTGTGATCCACGGCGGAGTAGGTGCTGTCAATGAATCTGACGTATCTCTTGCGGCTACCTCCAATGCCATCATCATTGGATTTAATGTACGTCCGGATGCAATGGCAAAACAGCTTGCAGATCAGGAAGGGGTAGATCTTCGTCTGTACAGAGTTATCTATCAGGCGATCGAAGATGTAGAAGCCGCTATGAAGGGTATGCTTGATCCGGTTTATGAAGAGAAAGTTATCGGACACGCAGAAGTACGCCAGCTGTTTAAGGCATCCGGTGTGGGAACTATTGCAGGAAGCTATGTGCTTGACGGTATGTTCCAGAGAAACTGCAAGGTTCGTATCACAAGAGAAGGCGATCAGATCTTTGAGGGCGAGCTGGCATCCCTTAAGAGATTTAAAGACGATGTAAAAGAAGTTAAGGCAGGCTACGAGTGTGGTCTTGTATTTGACGGTTTCAATGACATTAAAGAAGAAGACCACGTTGAAGCCTATATCATGGTGGAGGTACCAAGATAGGAGTGAGGCATAAATGAGAAAAAACAGCATAAAGAATACAAGGATCAACGGTGAAGTTTTGAAGGAATTAAGCGCTATTATCCGAGGCGAGATCAAAGACCCGCGTATTCATCCCATGACATCTGTCATGGCTGTAGAAGTGGCTCCTGATTTAAAAACATGTAAAGCATATATCAGTGTGCTTGGTAATGACGAGGCAAAAAAAGCAACCATCACAGGACTTAAAAGTGCAGAGGGCTATATCCGGCGTCAGCTTGCAAAGAACCTGAATCTCAGAAATACGCCGGAGATCCGTTTCATTCTGGACGAATCCATAGAATATGGTGTAAATATGTCGAGAATGATCGATGAGGTAACCAGGAAAGAAGCTTCCCGCGAGATGACGGAGGAAGAATAAGAGGGATAGATCATGAATAATATTTCTGAAGTACTGGATGGTGTAAAAAAAGTAGGAATCGGCGGACATATAAGACCGGATGGTGACTGTGTTGGTTCCTGCATGGCTTTGTACCTGTATATAAAAAATAATTATCCGGAAATCAGTGTTAAGGTATACCTGGATTCTCCCAAGCCTGTTTTTGATCACATTGACAGAATCGGAGAAATCCATACAGAGGCAGACGGTGATCAGGAATTTGACCTTTTTGTTACATGTGATGTAAGTGCAAGAGATCGTTTAGCTATCGTCGACAGATATTTTGACAGGGCTAAAAAGACCGTTTGCATCGATCATCATATAAGCAATACAGGATTTGCTGATGTCAACTATATAAAAGGTGATGTAAGCTCCTGCTGTGAAGTTCTTTATGGTCTTATGGATAAGGATAAGGTGGATCAGTCTGTGGCAGCAGCTGTTTACACAGGCATGATCCACGATACAGGAGTATTCCAGTACTCATCTACTTCTCCGGAGACCATGAGGATAGCCGGAGAACTGATGAAGACCGGCTTCGAATTTAACCGGATCATCGATCAGTCCTTTTATGAAAAAACATATCTGCAGAACCAGGTTATGGGAAGAGTGCTGGCAGAAAGCATTCTTCTTATGAACGGAACCTGCATTATCGGGTATCTGAGAAAAAAGGATATGGATTTCTATGGTGTAGATGGAAAAGATCTGGATGGAATTGTAAGTCAGCTTCGTCTTACAAAGGGGGTAGAGGTCGCGATGTTTCTCTATGAAATGGAGACACAGACCTTTAAGGTGTCTCTCAGATCCAATGGAAACGTGGATGTAAGCAAGGTGGCTGTATATTTTGGCGGAGGCGGACATACAAGAGCTGCAGGCTGTGATCTTCAAGGCTCTATGTATGATGTGATCAACAATGTGACACGGGAGATATACCGCCAGATATGTCTGGAGACAGAAAAATGATGGATGGAGTTTTAGTCGTCAGGAAAGAAAAGGGGTTTACCTCCCATGATGTGGTTGCAAAACTCCGTGGTATCCTTCATATGAAAAAAATCGGCCATACAGGAACTCTGGATCCGGATGCGGAAGGTGTTCTTCCTGTTGTACTGGGAAAGGCTACCCGTCTTGTGGAAATGCTTACAGAAAAAGAAAAGACATATGAGACAGTTCTCCATCTTGGAATCGAAACAGACACTCAGGATATGACAGGACAGGTTCTGAAGGAACTTCCCGTTCAGGTTTCAGAAGAAAAGCTTAAAGAAACCGTAGAGAGCTTTTTAGGTGAGCAGCAACAGATCCCGCCTATGTATTCGGCTCTGAAAGTAAACGGGAAAAAACTTTATGAGCTTGCCAGAGAGGGAAAAACTGTAGAACGTAAAGCACGGCCTGTGACCTTTTCTGAAATTCAGATCATGGAGATGGATTTTCCGCTGATTAAACTGTCCGTAACCTGCAGCAAAGGAACATATATCCGTACACTTTGCCATGATATCGGGCAAAAACTTGGCTGCGGAGGGTGTATGGAAGAGCTTCTCCGTACACGTTCCGGCCAGTTTACTTTAGAAGAAAGTCTGACTCTGGATGAAATCCAGCAGCTGATGCAGCAAGGCAAACTGGAAGAACATTTGGTGGGAATTGAGGAAATCCTTGAAAACTATCCGACAGTCCGCTGTACCGAAATGGCAGACAGACTTCTGGAAAATGGAAATCCTGTAGGGGAAAATCTGGCAGAAACTGGATGCAGAGAAGGATGGGTCAGGATGTATACCAGCAAGGGTGTGTTTATCGGTATTTACCAGTGGCATAAAGCCAGCGCCTCTTATCGTCCGGTAAAGATGTTTTTATGAAGCAGAATGTCAGGAGCAGATCATGGAATACATGACAATAGAAGGCCAGTTTCCAAGATTGTGCGGCAGTGCAGTGACTTTGGGAAAATTTGACGGAGTACACAAAGGACACAGAAAGCTGATCAGCAGGATTCTGGAGCAGAAAAAAGAAACAGGGGCGACAGCAGTCGTGATCGCCTTTGTTTCAGACAGAAAAACAATTTTTACAAAAGCAGAACGCAGGGATCTTCTGGAACATATGGGAGTAGACGTGCTTTTGGAATGTCCTCTGAACAGCGAGATCAGGCATATGAAGGCGGAGAGCTTTATACGCCAGGTGCTTGTGGGAGCGCTTCAGGCGTCCTATGTTGCAGTAGGAGAAGACTTTCGGTTTGGTTTTGAGCGAAAAGGAACTCCGGATCTTCTGGTAAACGCCGGAGCCAGATATGGTTTCAAGGCAGATATTCTTTCCAAGGAAATGGAAGGAACCAGAAAGATAAGCAGTACCTATATCAGAGAAGAGCTTGCAAAAGGAAATATGGAAAAAGTTTCTTCCCTTCTGGGCAGAGATTATTTTATATCCGGGGTGGTAGAGCATGGACGGGGAATGGGACACAGAGATTTTTTTCCTACAGCAAATCTCATCCCAATGCCGGAAAAACTGCTGCCTCCAAATGGCGTTTATGTCACGTTGTCCAGTTTTGGTCAGGAAATCTATCCTGGCATTACAAATGTAGGTTACAAGCCTACCATAGGGGAAACCTTTGTAGGAGTGGAATCATATTTATTTGACTGTGAAAAAAATCTTTATGGAAAGACCTGTACTGTGGAATTTCGAAAATATTTAAGAGAAGAGCACAAGTTTTCTTCTTTTGAGGCTTTGAAAAAGCAGATTCAGGAAGATATCCGTAAAGGAAAAGATTATTTCAGCAGATGATATTCTGCAATAAGGTCGGTAAATATACATTTTCTTTAATAGGAAGATCATTGATAAAGAAAGAATATACAAGGGAGAACAGAGAATGGCAGGGATTATTCTTGGGTTAATGGGCGGCCTTGGTATGTTTTTGTACGGCATGAAGCTTATGAGCGATGGCCTGGAAAAAGCAGCAGGGGCTAAAATGAGAAGTATTCTGGAGTTTTTTACAAAAACTCCGTTAAGAGGAATCCTCGTCGGAACATTTTTTACGGCGGTGATCCAGTCTTCAAGTGCGTCTACGGTTATGGTAGTCAGTTTTGTAAATTCCGGACTGATGAATCTTTATCAGGCAGCAGGCGTGATCATGGGTGCCAATATCGGTACCACAGTAACTTCGCAGCTGATTTCTTTAAATCTGTCTGCACTTGCACCGGCTATTGTTATGGCAGGTGTGATCATGGTAATGTTCTGTAATAAAACAAAGATCCAGAGAGCAGGAGAAGTCCTTCTGGGATTTGGTATTCTTTTTATGGGACTTTCCGGAATGTCAGATTCTATGTCTGTACTTCGTGAGTCACCGCAGGTAGTAGAGATTATGAGCTCACTGACCAGTCATTTTCTGGCGGTTATTGTGGGTATTGTAGTGACTACTGTGCTTCAGAGTTCCTCTGCAACAGTAGGTATCGTCCTTCTTCTTGCACAGCAGGGACTTCTGGATATCCGTATCTGCTACTTTATAATTTTTGGATGTAATATCGGATCCTGTGTATCTGCGCTTCTTGCTTCTATCAATGGTAAGAAAATTGCCAAGCGTGCAGCGCTGATCCATTTGTTCTTTAACATTATTGGAACAGCAGTTATGTATCTGGTATTCAGTTTTGCACTGGAGCCTATTACCCATATGCTCAGCGTTATGTCTCATGGAAATGTGGCAAGAGAAGTTGCCAATGCTCATACCTTGATCAAAGTTGCGGAAGTACTGCTTCTGTTTCCGTTTATTAAGCAGATCGTTAAGCTTACAGGTTTATTTGTACGGGAAGAAGACAAACCGGCAGCACAGGAATTCCAGCTTCAGTATATTGGTGAAAAATCTGTATTCTCTCCTACAACAGCAGTATTTGAGGCTACCAGAGAGATGGAGCGTATGGGAAATATCGCTATCCGTAACCTGAAAGCTTCTATGGATGCATTTTTCACAATGAATGAGAAAGAAATCCAGGAAGTTTATGAGACAGAGGATCAGATCAATCTTTTGAATCATGCCATAACAGATTATCTTGTAAAAGTAAACCAGACTACTATTCCTACAGACGATAAAAAGAGTATCGGCGGACTTTTCCATGTGGTCAATGACATTGAGCGTATCGGAGATCATGCAGAAAATGTAGCAGATGCAGCAAAACAGAGAATGGAAAATCAGGTGGAATTCAGTCCTCAGGCTAAGAGAGAGCTGAATGAAATGCTTGATATGGTAGTAAAGATCACTACTTATGCACTGGATATGTTCTCTCATAATAATCAGGAGCACATGCAGGAAATCCTGGATCTGGAAGACAGGATCGACCGTATGGAAAGAGAACTTCAGGAATCTCATATTCAGCGACTTACAAGAAATGAATGTACGGCATCAGCAGGTATGATGTTCTCAGACATTCTGTCCGGGCTGGAGCGAGTAGCTGACCATGCGACAAACATTGCCTTTTCACTTACAGATGAAGAGGGACAGGATCTTACAAAAAAATAAATTGTTATTTACACACAATATCTTTTGTGCTATACTATTTGAGGTGTAAATCAGCCCGTATTCAGAGACAGGAATCTCCAACCATTTCTTAATGCGCGGCGGTTATAGACGGCTTTATATCAGGCCGGACTAAATAATATTATAATTATAAGGAGGAAATCATAATGATTTCAAAAGAAAAAAAACAGGCAATCATGAAAGAATATGCAAGATGTGAGGGTGACACAGGTTCACCGGAGGTACAGGTTGCAGTTCTTACAGCAAGAATTCAGGAGCTTACAGAGCATTTACAGAGCCATCATAAAGATCATCATTCCAGAAGAGGTCTTCTGAAAATGGTAGGTCAGAGAAGAGGTCTGCTTGCATACCTGAAGAAAACAGACATCGAAAGATACCGTGCACTGATTGAAAAATTAGGTTTAAGAAAATAATTAGTTTGCGGAAGGGCGGATTTCCATCCGCCCTGTTTTACTACATACAGGTATTTACAGCCTTTTTGGAAAAGCAGAAGTATTTTCCGAGACTTCTGAAAAGCCCGTGTGGAGCCTGCTGTCGGCGGTTTTTTCAGTTGTTTCGGACTTCTGTCCGCTTAGAAGGCGATGCCAGCCTGTAGAATTTTATGAAAAGGAGATAAACTATGTACAAAAGTTATTCTATGGAATTAGCCGGAAGAACACTTACAGTAGATGTAGGCCGTGTTGCAAAGCAGGCCAATGGTGCGGCTTTGATGCATTATGGTGATACAACTGTACTTTCAACAGCAACAGCTTCTAAAGAGCCGAGAGAAGGAATTGACTTCTTTCCTTTAAGTGTTGAATACGAAGAAAAAATGTATGCAGTAGGAAAAATTCCAGGTGGATTTAATAAAAGGGAAGGAAAGGCAAGTGAGCATGCTATTCTTACTTCCCGTGTAATCGACCGTCCTATGCGTCCTCTGTTTCCGAAGGATTACAGAAATGATGTAACACTTGTAAACATGGTAATGTCAGTAGATCCGGAATGCAATCCGGAGATTCCGGCAATGCTGGGCTCTTCCATTGCTACCTGCATTTCTGATATCCCATTTGACGGACCATGTGCAACAACTCAGGTAGGTCTTATCGATGGAGAATTTGTGATCAATCCGTCACTGGCACAGAAAGAGATTTCTGACCTTCAGCTTACAGTGGCTTCTACCCGGGAAAAGGTGATCATGATCGAGGCCGGCGCAAATGAAGTTCCTGAGGACAAAATGATCGAAGCTATCTACAAGGCACATGAAGTAAATCAGGAGATCATCCGTTTTATTGATAAGATCGTAGCAGAATGTGGAAAAGAAAAACATCTTTATGCGTCCTGCGCAGTTCCGGAAGAGCTTTTTGCAGCTATCCGTGAGATCGTCCCGCCGGAAGAAATGGAAGAGGCAGTATTTACAGATGATAAGCAGACAAGAGAAGAAAATATCCGTGAGATCACAGCAAGACTCCAGGATAAATTTGCAGATAATGAGGAATGGCTCAATGTTCTGGGAGAGGCAGTTTACCAGTACCAGAAGAAGACTGTCCGTAAGATGATCCTGAGAGATCACAAACGTCCGGACGGACGTAAGATCGACCAGATCCGTCCTCTTGCTGCAGAAGTAGACATTATTCCGAGAGTACACGGATCTGCAATGTTTACCCGTGGACAGACTCAGATCTGCACACTGACTACACTGGCACCTCTTTCTGAAGCTCAGAGACTGGATGGACTGGATGAATTTGAAACCTCCAAGAGATATATGCATCATTATAATTTCCCGTCCTACTCTGTTGGTGAAACAAAGCCGTCCAGAGGACCGGGACGCCGTGAGATCGGTCATGGAGCCCTGGCTGAAAGAGCACTTGTTCCGGTGCTTCCGTCAGCAGAAGAGTTCCCATATGCCATCCGTACCGTATCTGAAACATTTGAGTCCAACGGTTCTACTTCTCAGGCAAGTATCTGTGCATCTACCATGTCTCTTATGGCAGCAGGTGTACCGATCAGCAAACCGGTAGCGGGTATTTCCTGTGGTCTTGTGACAGGTGCAACAGATGATGATTATATTGTTCTGACAGACATTCAGGGTCTGGAAGACTTCTTTGGTGATATGGACTTTAAGGTTGCCGGAACACATGACGGTATTACTGCTATCCAGATGGATATTAAGATTCATGGTCTGACCAGACCTATCGTTGAGGAAGCGATCCGCAGGACAAAAGAGGCAAGAGAGTATATCCTTACAGAGGTTATGGAAAAATGTATTGCAGAACCTCGTAGCCATGTAAATAAATATGCGCCGAAGATCATCCAGATTCAGATCGATCCTCAGAAGATTGGCGATGTGGTAGGTCAGAGAGGAAAAACAATCAATACCATCATTGAGCGTACCGGAGTCCAAATTGATATCAGTGATGAAGGTGCAGTATCCATCTGTGGCGTAGACCAGCGAGGAATGGATGAGGCGGCTCATATGATCGAAGTGATCGCTACTGATTTTGAAGCGGGACAGATCTTTACCGGAAAGGTAGTCAGCATTAAGGAATTTGGTGCATTTGTTGAATTTGCACCGGGAAAAGAGGGAATGGTTCATATTTCCAAAATTGCCAAGGAAAGAATTGACCGTGTTGAAGACGTATTAAGTCTTGGAGATCAGGTAAAAGTAATCTGCCTTGGAAAAGATAAGATGGGAAGAATCAGTTTCAGTATGAAAGACGTGCCGGAAGAGGCATAAGAGATAAAAGCGTATGAGATATCATAATATAACAAAAGATGATATGCTGAATGGAGACGGACTCCGGGTGGTTCTCTGGGTGGCTGGATGCAATCATTGCTGCAAATCATGTCAGAATCCGGTTACCTGGGACCCCAATGGAGGGCTCCCTTTTACAGAAGCGGAGATAAATGAAATTTTTGCGGAGCTTGACAAGGATTATGTGAGCGGTATCACTTTTTCAGGAGGAGATCCGCTGCATCCGGCAAACATAACGGGCATTACAGATCTTGCAAGAAAAATCCGTCAGAAATATCCAAATAAGACCATTTGGCTTTATACAGGTTCCCTTTGGGAAGAAATCCAGAATGAAGAGGTCATTCATTATCTTGACGTATGTGTAGATGGAGAATTTCTTGTAGATCGAAGAGATCCTTCTTTAAAATGGAAAGGATCAGATAATCAGCGGGTGATTAATGTTCCGGAGACTCTTCGTCAGGGAAAGATCATCCTCCATGCAGAATAACTTCAGGAGAACAGCATGAAGAGAATTGCAAAATTTCATAAAGTAAGTGAAGCACGTTTTTTGGAAGACTGGAAAGATAACTTTCCGGAAGCATCCGATGAAGAAATAAAAGAAATCTATAAAAATATCGCACTTCCCAAAAGAGCAACAGCGGGAAGTGCCGGCTATGATTTTTATGCTCCTGCAGATTTTTCCATAGCACCGGGAGAAAGCATTAAAATTCCTACAGGCATCCGGGTAGAAATGGATCAGGAATGGGTGCTGAAATGCTATCCCAGAAGTGGTTTGGGCTTTAAATACCGCCTTCAGCTGAATAATACAGTTGGGATCATTGACAGTGATTATTTTTATTCTGACAATGAGGGACACATGTTTGCAAAGCTGACCAATGATGGAAGAGAAGGCAAAACGGTAGAACTGGCAAAAGGAACCGGATTTATGCAGGGGATTTTTGTAGAATATGGAATCACCGTAGACGACGATGCAACAGGCATCCGTAATGGTGGATTTGGAAGCACCACAAATAAATAAAGGCAGCAAAAAAGGAGAGCCTGGAATTATTCCAGAGACTCTCCTTTTTCTTCTGTATATTCTCCATGCTCTTCTGCTCTGCGCGCGTTTTCGAGAATACTGTTAAAGGCCTCTGCTGCAGAAGCATATTCTTCATCGCTTTCAATGTTTGCAAGCATAGGATCTCCCTGTTCTGTCCGGGAGAAAACATAAAGATAAACCTCTCCGTCCTGATTCTGTCCGTTTTCATCCAAAGGAAGAAGAGCGATATACTCTTTTTCTTTCACAGGAAAAATAGTCAGAATGGCACATTCTACTTCTGTGTTATCATCCAGTGTAAGGGAAATGGTATTCGGAATCTGATTTTGTCCGGATCCACAGCTTTCACAGCAGGATGAGCAGTCACTGGCACTGCAGCCTGCATTTTTGAATTCTTCACTCATGGTATTTTCCTCACTTTAACGTATTTGTCCGGGTGTTTCTGCCAGACTGTATCCTATATTTTATCAGATAAAGAGATTATTGTAAAATGATTTCTTTTGGCAATAAGGCAAAAAGAAATGATAATAGTAAATAAATATTCCCCTAATTACAAAACATGTTTTGAATCATAGGTTAAATATGATATACTGTAAATACAGTAAGATAAAAAAACTCATCAGGAGGAAAAAATTGAAACTAATTTCATGGAATGTAAATGGGATCAGAGCCTGTATCACGAAAGGCTTTGAAGAGAGTTTTCATAAACTGGATGCAGATATCTTTTGTCTTCAGGAAACAAAATGTCAGGAAAATCAGGTGAAACTGGAACTTCCGGGATATCATCAGTATTGGAATTATGCCAACCGTAAGGGATATTCCGGTACTGCTGTTTTTTCAAAACAGGAGCCTCTTTCTGTTTCTTACGGAATCGGGATCCAGGAGCACGATAAAGAAGGCCGTGTGATCACTCTGGAATTCGAGGAATTTTATCTTGTAACCGTTTATACACCTAATTCCCAGAGTGAACTGAGACGTCTGGAATATCGAATGGAATGGGAGAGAGATTTTCTTGCGTATCTTCTGAAGCTTCAGGAGAAAAGACCTGTGATCTGCTGCGGAGACCTGAATGTGGCACACCGTGAGATCGATCTGAAAAATCCTAAGACCAATCGAAAAAATGCAGGGTTTACGGATGAAGAGAGAGCCTGCTTTACAAAAATTCTGGAAAGTGGTTTTATAGATACGTTCCGTTATTTCTATCCGGACCAGGAGGGAATTTATTCCTGGTGGTCTTATCGATTTAAAGCAAGAGAAAAAAATGCCGGATGGAGGATTGATTATTTTATCACGTCTCCATCTTTAAAGGACAGGCTTGAGGATGCCAAAATCCATACAGAAATATTTGGCTCAGATCATTGTCCTGTGGAACTGGATCTGAAGCTCTGAACATACATGAGCGGAAAGATTGATTCAGAACGAAACTACAAAAAGGAGAACTGATCATGGAAAAACAGAGCGGGTTATTTATCCGAAATGGGAATCCGGTGATGCTTGGTGCCAACAAAAATGCAGAAGGGCTGAATTTTGCTGCTGAAATTCCCTGTGGAGCAGATGCTTCTCTGGTACTTTACCGTAAAGGTTCCTTACACCCGAGAAAAGAAATCCCTTTTACGGAAGAGAGTCGAACGGGAAAAGTGTGTACTCTTCTTGTGTCAGGACTGGATATAGAAAAATATGAATATAATTTTCGAATAAATGGGAAAATCTGTCAGGATCCTTATGCCCATGGAATTTGCGGAAGAGAGCATTTTGGTGTGCCCTCCAGAAGCGAAGACGAAAACAGTGTACGCTGTACGTTTCTGCCGGAGACAGAATACGACTGGGAGGGAGACAAAGCTCCGGAAATTCCTTATCATGAAATGATATTGTATAAGCTCCATGTAAGGGGATATACAAAACAGCAGAAACTGTCTCAGAAGATGCGTGGAACCTTTGCAGGATTAAAGGAAATGATTCCATACTGGCTGGAGCTTGGAATTAATGCAGTGGAACTGATGCCTGCTTATGAATTTCAGGAAATGGCTTCCGAGGTTCGGGGAGACGGGCTGATCACGGAGAAGCGCAGTGAAGGAAAAGTTAATTACTGGGGATATCAGGACGGCTGGTATTTTGCACCCAAAAGATCCTACTGCGCTACAAAAGAACCGGAAAAAGAATTTCGCGATATGATAAAAGCCATGCACAAAGCAGGTATCCAGTGTATCATGGAATTTTATTTTCCAAAAGGGACGAATCCTCTTATGGCTCTTCAGACATCCTGGTTCTGGAAAACATATTATCATGTGGATGGATTCCATTTTATCGGAGACGGTGTTCCGGTAGAACTTCTGGCAAAAGATCACATTCTCTATGGAACAAAGAAGCTTTTTCAGTCAGTGCCGGATTACATGGAAACAGACGGGATGGCAGCAGAATACCAGGGCGGTTTTCAGCAGGATATGCGCCGTTATCTGAAAAGCGATGAAGGGATGATCCCTTCGGCAGAATATCACGTCCGTCATGTGCGTGCTTTAGGTGGAAACATCAATTATATGGCAAGTCAGGATGGATTTACCCTCTATGATACCGTGTCCTATAATTACAGGCATAATGAATCAAATGGTGAAGGGAATCAGGATGGCAGCGATTATAATTATTCCTGGAACTGCGGAATCGAAGGACCTACCAGAAAGCTTGCGGTAAAGAGAATGAGAGAGCAGCAGATCAGAAATGCTTTTCTGATGCTTCTGTTAAGTCAGGGCACACCGATGATCTATGGCGGTGACGAGTTTGGCAATTCTCAGGAAGGCAATAATAACGCATGGTGTCAGGACAATCCTTCCGGCTGGACAGACTGGAAAGCGCTGCGAAAAAATTCAAGAATTTTTAATTTTGTAAAAGAAGCTGTAGCCTTTCGGAAAGCTCATCCGGTGCTTCATATGAAAAATGAGCCAAAAGGAGTGGATTATCTGGCAAAAGGTTTTCCGGATATGTCTTTCCATGGGGAAAGGGCCTGGTATCTGAATCAGGAAAACACCTGTCGCCTTATGGGAGTTATGTATTGCGGAGCTTATGCAGAAAAAGCAGATGGTACAGAAGATGACTTTATTTATGTGGGATATAATTTCCACTGGGAAAACCGTACCATTGCTCTTCCTAATCTTCCGGATGGTTTGCATTGGAAGAAAATCGCAGATACCTCAGATCAAGGAGAAACGGGATTTTTCCAGGAAAGAGAAGAGACATATGAAAAAAATATCGGAATCAGTCCCCGCAGCATTGTGGTCCTGATTGGCAAAAAGGAGGCGTAGCCGGTGCATCCCTGGCTTCATTTTAAAACCATAACCAGACATAAGCTTCTGGTTATGAAATATTGTTTTCGGATAGGTCTTTACAAACAGGGTCTTCTTCATGATCTGTCTAAATATTCTCCTGCAGAATTTCTTGTAGGATGCAGATATTATCAGGGAACAAGAAGTCCTAATAATGCGGAAAGGGAAGATATTGGAGTTTCTACTTCCTGGCTTCATCACAAAGGACGGAATAAACATCATTTTGAACATTGGGTAGATTATTCTCTGGATAAAGATCATGTGATCATGGGGGCGCAGATGCCCAGGAAATATGTGGCGGAAATGGTTATGGACCGGATCAGTGCATCCAGAAACTATCTTGGTGACGCATATACACAAAGTCAGCCGCTGGAATATTTTTTGAAAAGTAAGGATGAGCTCTGGTTTATTCATCCGCAGACAAAAAAGGAACTGGAGGCTCTTCTTCGGATCCTCAATGATCATGGAGAAAAGAAGCTTCTTCATTATATCAAGTATGTATATTTGAAAAATGACCCACAGAGTCTGAAATATTAAGTTATAAGATAAGAAAAAGATAATCTGTATCGCTTATCCAAAAGC
>SAMEA3387495__coassemble_1294_pt1 | contig 28546 bp, 22 predicted proteins | sample SAMEA3387495__metabat2_high_PE_036 | metagenome-assembled genome bin SAMEA3387495 (sample SAMEA3387495) | Felis catus | biome: Faeces | place: United Kingdom | collected 2012
TTTCGGATCAACGAAAAACTTCACAATGTAAAACAGGGCCTTGCCCTAACAAAAAGAAAGAGTCCAGGTCAACCCTGAACTCTTTTTTATATAGCGCTGCAGACAATAACCACTGTCTCCATTTTATTAATGATGGAACAGTCTGATGCCTGTAAATGCCATTGCCATTCCATACTTATTGCAGGTTGCGATCACATCCTCATCTCTTACGGATCCACCCGGCTGTGCAATATATTTTACACCGCTTTTATGTGCTCTTTCAATATTATCACTGAATGGGAAGAAAGCATCTGAGCCAAGAGTTACATCTGTAAGCTGATCCAGCCATGCACGTTTTGCCTCTCTTGTAAACACCTCAGGTTTTTCTGTAAAGATACGTTCCCATGCGCCGTCTGCAAGAACATCCATATATTCCTCACCGATATATACATCAATAGCATTGTCTCTCTCTGCACGGCTGATTCCCTCTTTAAACGGAAGGTTCAGAACCTGGGGACTCTGACGAAGGAACCAGTTGTCAGCCTTCTGTCCGGCCAGTCTGGTACAATGTACACGAGACTGCTGTCCGGCGCCTACGCCGATAGCCTGTCCGTCCTTAACAAAGCATACGGAATTGGACTGTGTGTATTTCAGAACGATCAGAGAAATTTTCATATCACGTTTTGCTTCCTCAGAAAGCTCTTTATTATCTGTTACAATATTGGCGATCAGCTCATCATTGATCTCAAGTTCCTGTCTTCCCTGCTCAAATGTCACACCAAATACTTCTTTATGTTCCAGCGGAGCCGGTACAAAATCAGGATCGATCTCAATAACATTGTAGTTTCCTTTTTTCTTAGCTTTCAGGATTTCCAGAGCTTCTTCTGTATATCCCGGAGCGATCACACCGTCAGAAACCTCTCTCTTAATAAGAAGAGCCGTATCTTTATCGCATACATCAGAAAGAGAAATAAAATCTCCAAAGGAAGACATACGGTCGGCTCCTCTTGCTCTCGCATACGCACAGGCGATCGGAGAAAACTCTTTCCAGTTCATATCATCCACCCAATAGATTTTAGCAAGGGTTTCTGTAAGCGGAAGTCCCACAGAAGCGCCTGCAGGAGAAACATGCTTAAAGGATGTTGCCGCAGCAAGTCCGGTTGCTTTTTTCAGATCTCTTACCAGCTGCCAGCCATTAAACGCATCCAGGAAATTAATATATCCCGGTCTTCCGGAAAGTACCTTGATCGGAAGCTCACTTCCGTCATTCATAAAGATTCTGGATGGTTTCTGATTTGGGTTACATCCGTATTTTAACTGTAATTCATTCATTACCTGCATCCTCCTTATTTGTTTTTATTTACAATCGCAGTCTCATATTTTCCGGTTTCAATATCAATATAACGCACAAAAAGGGAAACCTTATTTTCCTCATTAAGACTGTTCCACAGAAGATCTGTAAATTCCTTCATATCGTCCGGAATGCTTACCAGCTTAGGCTCTCCTTCAAAGCTTGGAAGTGGATTTCCATCACATTTATAGGTATGAATAAAACGTCCTTCACCTGCAGCAGCTTTTTCGTAAGCATAAGTATAACGGAGACATGCATCCGGGTTGCCATTATTACTTTTCAGAATAGACATTGCATAGCTGTAATTTCCATTTTCAATATGCATAACACCGGATATACGAGGTGTATAGTTTGGTCCGTCCGGCTCAAATTCACGACATCTTAATGACTGTTCAAAAGTCATCTGTTTGTCCATACCTTCATAAATCGTATCTGTCTGATCTCCATTTGTAACAATCGTCTTATTTCCAAGTACACGAACCGGAGCATAAATGATCAGGCTTGGATCAGTCAGCTTGGAAGGATCAAATGCCTGTGTGCGGATTCCTTCTCCTTCTGTTACAAACACACGATTTCTGCTGTTCTCACTTCTTCCCATGATAAAGTAAGCTGCCACTGCCTTCGTTCCGTCAGCGGTGCGGCCCAGGATAATTCCTCTTCCCGGATAAGAATTGTTTTTCAGTTCATTTTCCAGTGATATCATTTCCATCGTCTGATCTCCTTTTTCTTGGTAGAAATTCTCTTTTTGTAATAAACATTATAGCTCTGAAACGCAAATAACCGCCTGGGTAGTCTGTATTTCAGGCTGCCCAGGCGGTCGGCTAAACACTTACTGCACTCCCCACAGGTAAATCCTGCTTTCCGCCAGTCATGCAGTCGTTATTATTAATATATAATACTTTTTTTTATTTTTCAAGAGGAAAAATATGATTATTCATCCACACTGTAATTCGGAGCCTCTTTTGTAATGTGAATATCATGAGGATGAGACTCTTTTAAGGATGCTGCAGAAATTTTAACGAACTTTCCGGTAGTCTTCAGTGTTTCAATGTTTTCTGCACCGCAGTATCCCATTCCTGCACGAAGTCCGCCGATCAGCTGATAAACAGTGTCTTCTACATGTCCCTTGTATGCTACACGTCCCTCTACACCTTCCGGAACAAGCTTCTTTGAATTTTCCTGGAAATAACGGTCTTTGCTTCCATTCTCCATAGCAGCAATAGATCCCATTCCACGGTAAACTTTGTATTTACGTCCCTGATAGAGTTCGAAAGTTCCCGGACTTTCATCACATCCGGCAAACATGCTTCCCATCATACATACATTGGCGCCTGCTGCGATTGCCTTTGTCACATCTCCGGAGTATTTGATACCACCGTCAGCAATGATCGGAATACCATAGCGGTTAGCAACCTCATAGCAATCCATAACAGCAGTAATCTGCGGAACACCGATACCTGCTACCACACGTGTTGTACAGATAGATCCTGGTCCGATTCCAACCTTCACTGCATCTACGCCTGCCTCGATCAATGCTTTGGTAGCAGCTCCTGTAGCAACATTTCCTGCAATAACCTGAAGATCCGGATATGCGTCCTTCATTTCACGAACAGCCTTCAGAATATTCTCAGAATGTCCATGAGCAGAATCGACTACAACTACGTCTACATTGGCTTTTACCAGGGCATCCACACGTGCCATTACATTAGAAGTAATTCCTACTGCCGCACCGCAGAGAAGACGTCCCTGCTCATCTTTAGCAGCCATAGGATATTTAATCTGTTTCTCAATATCCTTGATGGTGATCAGACCTTTTAAATTGAAATCATCGTCTACAATGGGTAATTTTTCTTTACGGGATTTGGCAAGAATCTTCTTCGCTTCCTCCAGGGTAATTCCTTCTTTTGCAGTGATCAGACCTTCTGAAGTCATGCACTCGCCAATCTTCTTGCTGAAGTCAGTTTCAAATTTCAGATCACGGTTGGTAATGATACCTACTAACTTCTTTCCTTCTGTGATCGGCACACCGGAAATACGGAATTTTGCCATCAGATCATTAGCATCCTTCAGAGTATGTTCTGCTGATAAGTAAAACGGGTCTGTAATAACTCCATTTTCAGAACGTTTTACCTTATCTACCTCGTCTGCCTGTGCCTCAATGGACATATTTTTATGAATGATACCAATACCGCCCTGTCTTGCCATAGCAATGGCCATACGGTGCTCTGTAACGGTATCCATTCCCGCACTCATCAGCGGAATGTTCAGCTTCACTTTCTTAGTCAGCCAGGTTGTTACATCCACCTGGTTCGGAATCACCTTTGAATACGCAGGAACTAACAGCACATCATCAAATGTAATGCCCTCACCGATAATTGTACCCATTGTATTTTTTCCTCCCTTAGTTATGTAAGTTTTATAGATGTATGTATCTTCACATCTATATGTTATTTTGAGTTTGATTCATAGTGTAGCAAAAAAAAAATACGGTGTCAATCCAAAAAAACTTTGCTGGGCGCTGAATTTTTTATAGCATTCGCCATGGCTTCATCCGGTTCAATAATAATCTTGCAGGCCTCCCCACTGTCACGGATAATAACCGCAAATCTTTTATGCTCCTGGTTTCCGGAAGAATAATCCAGAACTTTCATCTTCTGATTGCCGTTATAATAATCCATACGATGAGAATTAAGAGGTGCGATCAGATCTGCCTCTGTCAGATCCAGAGATTTTACTCTTTTTCTTTTTGACTTGGACATGATCATATCAATATCCAATTCTCCATTCACAAACAGATACTCATATTCCAGATCTGTTTTTGGAATGATAAAGTAACAGGCTACGCCAAGACCAATTGCAGCAAGAAACAGAAACGGACTGATAAAAAGTCCTGCTGCTGCAGCCACAACAGTCAATGCAATCAAACCGTATTTGATCATGGCGTCCTTAAATGTGGATTCCTTTTTTACCAGGAATTCCGAATACAGTTCACTCATAATTCACACTCCTTGCGAGGATTTCCTCATGTTTTTTGATAATAAAATTATTCTAACATAAAAAGGAATCAACGTCTATGACGCCGATTCCTTTTTTATAAAATATTAATTACATCATGCCCATTCCAGGATTTCCTGCCGGCATTGCAGGAGTTTCTTCCTTAATGTTGGCTACAACAGACTCTGTTGTCAGTAAGGTAGATGCAACACTTGTAGCGTTCTGAAGAGCGCTTCTTGTAACCTTTGCAGGATCCAGAATTCCGGACTCTACCATGTTTACATACTCCTCATTAAGAGCGTCAAATCCTACTCCAACCTCAGATTCTCTTACCTTATTGATGATCACAGCGCCTTCCAGTCCTGCATTTGCAGCAATGTGGAATAACGGAGCTTCCAGAGCTTTCAGGATGATGTTTGCACCGGTCTTCTCGTCGCCTTCCAGTCCTGCAGCAAGTTCTGCAACTTTCTTGGATGCATGGATATATGCAGATCCGCCGCCTGCAATGATACCTTCTTCAACAGCTGCTCTTGTAGCTGCAAGAGCATCCTCAAGACGAAGTTTTGCTTCTTTCATCTCTGTCTCTGTTGCTGCACCTACACGGATAACAGCTACGCCGCCTGCCATTTTTGCAAGTCTTTCCTGTAATTTTTCTTTATCGAACTCAGATGTTGTCTCACCGATCTGTTTACGGATCTGAGCGACACGGTCTGCGATAGCCTGTTTGTCACCGCAGCCGTCAACGATAACTGTATTTTCTTTTGCAACCTTAACAGATTTAGCACGTCCAAGCTGATCCATGGTAGCTTCTTTCAGGTCAAGTCCAAGTTCGTCAGAAATCACCTGGCCGCCTGTAAGAATTGCGATATCCTGAAGCATTTCTTTTCTTCTGTCACCATATCCCGGAGCTTTTACAGCAGCTACCTGGAAAGTTCCTCTTAATTTGTTTACAATAAGAGTGGTAAGGGCTTCACCTTCTACATCCTCAGCGATAATGAGAAGTTTTGCGCCTGCCTGAACAACCTGCTCCAGAAGAGGAAGTACTTCCTGGATATTGCTGATCTTTTTATCTGTGATCAGGATATATGGATCTTCCAGATTTGCTTCCATTTTTTCCATATCTGTTGACATATATGCAGAAATATATCCACGATCGAACTGCATACCTTCTACAAGATCAAGCTCTGTATGCATAGTCTTTGACTCTTCTACTGTGATAACGCCGTCTTTGGAAACTTTTTCCATAGCGTCTGCTACCAGCTGGCCAACTTCCTCATCACTTGCAGAAATTGCAGCTACATTAGCAATCTGTTTTTTACCGCTGATCGTCTGGCTCATTTCTTTGATTGCAGCCACTGCTGTATCAGTTGCTTTTTTCATTCCCTTACGAAGAATGATCGGGTTTGCTCCTGCTGCCAGGTTTTTCATTCCTTCATGAACCATAGCCTGTGCAAGAACTGTAGCAGTTGTAGTACCGTCACCTGCTACATCGTTTGTCTTTGATGCAACTTCTTTAATAAGCTGTGCTCCCATATTTTCAAAGCCGTCTTCAAGCTCGATTTCTTTTGCGATAGTAACACCGTCATTTGTAATAAGCGGAGCGCCAAAGGATTTATCAAGAACCACGTTTCTTCCTTTCGGTCCAAGTGTTACTCTTACTGTATTTGCAAGCTGGTTTACACCGCTTTCCAGGGCAGCTCTTGCTTCTGCGCCAAATTTAATTTCTTTTGCCATGATGAAAATTCCTCCTAAATTATTTTTGTCATTTACAATACTGTCAGGAAATCTCTGTTTTATTTAACTACAGCTAAAATATCATTCTGTTTTACAATGATATACTCTTCTCCGTCAAGCTTTACTTCTGTTCCTGCATATTTGGAATAGATAACCTGATCTCCTGCTGCAACTTCCATTTTCACTTCTTTGCCGTCTACCATTCCGCCAGGTCCTACAGCAATAACCTCTGCCTGCTGTGGCTTTTCCTGTGCCTGTCCCGGAAGTACGATACCGGATTTCGTTGTCTCTTCTGCTTCTAACTGTTTTAATACAACTCTGTCACCTAATGGAACTAATTTCATGATCTATTTCCTCCTTTAAATATCAGTCTTGCCTGGTTGCTAGCACTCATTTAACTCGAGTGCTAATCACTGTCCTTATATTATTGAATTGTGGTGTTTTCTGCAACTCTTTTTACGGTTATAAATTATAATATATACTTTTTATATCTTTTATTTTCTCTTATTTTCTTCTGTTTTCTTATCTTCTTACTTTTTATATACCCAATTTCTGTTTGTAGCTAAAAAAAACAGAAGCGGTCATCCGCTCCTGTTTCATTTATATCTTATGCTTTTTTGTTTCTCTGTGCTTTGATCTCTTCCAGTTCGTCAAAGATCACTTCATTAAGAACCTTAATGTAAGTACCCTTCATTCCGGAAGACCGGGATTCGATCACTCCCGCACTTTCAAATTTACGCAGCGCATTTACAATAACAGATCTGGTAATGCCAACGCGATCTGCAATCTTACTTGCAACAAGAATACCTTCTTCTCCATCCAGTTCATCAAAAATATGAATGATCGCTTCCAACTCTGAGAAAGATAAGGTATTAAATGCGGATTTGACTACCTGCTGTTTTCTGTCTTCTTCTGCATTTTCTTCATGTACTGCGCGCATCATCTCCAGTCCCACAACTGTAGTGCCGTATTCACTTACAATGATATCCTCAATATCATAAGGCTTATCATTACGATACATAAATACGGTTCCCAGACGTTCTCCTGCAATATCAATAGGGTTAATGATTCCCTGGCATCTGCTGTCCACATGCTCAAAGCCAAGTGTCTGAAGATTCACATTTTCTTTTGTGGATAACACCCCTAAAAATCTTTCATTCAGCAGAGTATCCACATGACCGCCAACCTTGTCTTCGATCAGCTCTGTAATCTCTTCTACACCCGGACATAAACTGACGCCTAACACTTTTCCTTTTTTGCTCAGCACCAGTATATTGGAGCTTAGTGTCTCCATCAATACCTGACAAATATCATTGAATACCACTTTGCTGGAGCTGCTGTTGTGCAAAAGTTTATTGATTTTCCTAGTTCTGTCTAACAACTGAACGCTCATACTGGCCTCCTTTTCTTTCATCTGTCGTATATTCTGCATATATTCCTGCTGTTTTTATATTACACGTTTTTTTTCAAAATTACAAGACATTTTTATGTTTTTTCAATTTTGCCTGCCTATTCTGAAAATATTTTTAATTGCAAAATATTGTGAAACTTCTTAATCTTTCTTGGGAGGCTTCTGTTCTACATAGCCGCAAGTTTCCTGACTGCATACGATTTTGTTGCCTTTTTCCACCATATAACTGCCGCACACAGGACACTTTTTGTCAGAAGGCTTCTGCCAGGACATAAAATCGCATTCCGGATTATCCTCACATCCATAGTACTTACGTCCTTTTTGTGTCTTTTTCAAAACAACATCTTTTCCACATTTTGGACAGGATACCCCTATTTTTTCATAATATGGCTTTGTATTCCTGCAGTCCGGGAATCCAGGACAGGCAAGAAATCTTCCATGAGGGCCATACTTGATCACCATATTTCGTCCGCAAAGATCACAGACTACATCTGTCACTTCATCCTGGATATCAACTTTTTCCAATTCTTTTTCTGCCGCATCCACATCTTTTTTCAAATCCGGGTAGAAATTTCTGACAACTGTTTTCCACTGGACCGTTCCTGCTTCCACACAGTCAAGCAATCCTTCCATCATAGCCGTGAAATGCACGTCTACGATGCTTGGAAAGGCCTGTTTCATGATATTATTTACAACCTCTCCAAGTTCTGTCATATAGAGGTTTTTCTGTTCTTTCGAGACATAGCGGCGGCTGATAATAGTTGTAATTGTCGGCGCATAGGTACTTGGTCTGCCGATTCCCTGTTCCTCCAGAGCCTTTACAAGAGATGCTTCCGTATAGTGAGCCGGAGGCTGGGTAAAATGCTGTTCCGGTTTCAATTCCAATAATTCCAGCTTCATGCCTTTTTCCAGACTCTGACTTAAAACATTCCCCTTTTTATTATCTTCATCCTGAACATAAACAGACATAAAACCGTCGAATACCACCTTTGAAGCAGCTACTGTAAATACATACTCCCCTGCTCCAATCTTAACAGAGGTGGTTTCATAGCGGGCTGCAGCCATTCGGCTGGCTGTAAATCTCTTCCATATCAGCTGATACAGACGGAATTGGTCTCTTGATAAAGATTCCTTAAGCATAACCGGAGTCCGGGAAATATCTGTGGGACGGATTGCCTCATGGGCATCCTGGATCTTCTGCTCTTTCTTTACAGCTTTTTCTCCATCGGCTACATAAGAGGCGCCATACTGTTCTCCAATATAAGCGCGTGCTGCCTCATCCGCTTCCTGGGAAATACGAGTGGAATCTGTACGCAGATAAGTGATCACACCCACTGTTCCATTGCCCTTGATATCCACGCCTTCATAAAGCTGCTGTGCCAGACGCATCGTCTTTTGTGTGGAAAAATTCAAAGTCTTGGCTGCTTCCTGCTGGAGGGTACTTGTTGTAAAAGGCAGCGGCGCATTTTTTATACGTTCTCCCTTTTTCACTTCTTTGATCTCGTATTCCTCATGTTCCAGTTTTTTAAGGATCTCATCTATTTCTGCTTTATTATGAATCGGAAGTTTTTTGTCTGTACCATAGAATTTTGCCTGGAGATGCTTTTTCTCTCCCTGGATTTTAAATTCTCCGTCAAGGCTCCAGTATTCTTCCGGGATAAAGGAATTAATTTCCTCTTCACGGTCACAGATGATACGAAGAGCTACAGACTGTACACGACCTGCGCTTAAGCCTCTTTTTACCTTCGCCCAGAGAAGAGGACTGATACTGTATCCTACCATACGGTCCAGCATCCTTCTGGCCTGCTGCGCATCCACCAGATTCATATCCAGTTCTCTTGGCTGTTTGATTGAATTTTTCACTGCCGTCTTAGTGATCTCATTGAATGTGATCCTTCGCATTTTCTTTGGATCTTCTTTCAACGCCTGCATCAAATGCCAGGAAATAGCCTCTCCTTCACGGTCGGGGTCAGTTGCAAGAAAAATCTTGTCAGCTTTCTTTGCCGCCTTGCGAAGTCCTGCCAAAAGTTCTCCTTTTCCACGGATTGTAATATATTTTGGCTCAAAATCATTCTCTACATCGATTCCAAACTGACTCTTGGGAAAATCCCGTACATGTCCGTTTGACGCCTGAACATCATAATTGCTCCCCAAAAATTTCTTAATTGTCTTTACTTTTGCAGGTGACTCTACGATCACCAGATATTTCGCCATGCTACCTCTCCTATTTATCGTAAAATTAAGTCTGATTTTTTATATAGTAATGTCTGCCAATTTCTCTGACCATCCCCAGTAGTCCCAGTTCCACCAGAATACGCCCTGTTTTTTCTGCTGAAAACCCAGATTCCTGCGCCAGAACATCCCTGGTTTTTGGTCGTAAATCGAGACAACTATACACCATATTCAAATCACTTGCAAGACCTAAGTTCTTTTTTCCTTCTGATTTTATTGTATTTTCATAATTAATTCCCAGCTCTTCCAGCAGCACCTCCGGGGTATAAGCAATCCCCGCTCCATCGTAGATCAGCTGATGGCATCCTCTGCTAAGCTCTTCATTTACCGGCCCCGGAAGAGCAAAAACTGCCTTTCCCTGTTCCAGTGCACATTGAGCAGTGATCAGCGATCCACTTTTCTCCTTTGCTTCAACTACCAGTACCAGATCCGAAAAACCTGCTATGATCCTGTTCCGCGCCGGAAAATAATAACTTCTCGGAAGTGTCCCTGGAGGATATTCACTGATAATCCCTCCTTTTTCCCTTATAATCCGATTGTAAAGTCCTTTATTTCCTGCCGGATAACAAACATCTGCGCCATTTCCCAGAACTGCCCATGTGGGCATCCTTCCCTCCATTGCTCCTTTGTGCCCTTCAGCATCAATTCCCGATGCCATCCCGCTTATGATCTGTACTCCGGCTTCTGCAAGTACTCTGGCAAATCGAAAAGCCTGTATTCTTCCATAGGTACTGCACATCCTTGCCCCTACAACAGCTGCTGCAGGGCGTTTAGGATCCGGAAGCCCGCCTTTCACATAAAGCTTTTCCGGCATACCCTTATAATGTTTCAGCTTTTCCGGATATTCCTGAGATGATTTTTCAATACATCTGATTTTTTCAGACTGTGTTCTTTCCATATAAGATACCTCTCCTTCCTGTAGTTTATGATAATTTTACAGGTCATATCCAGTATTTTTTTTCGAAAGCTCTGTAGGACAGCGCCTCTCCCACATGCCGGCGCCTGATGATATCTGCACCTTCCATATCTGCAATAGTCCGGGCTACTTTCAATATACGATGATACGATCGGGCGCTAAACCCCATTTGTTCAAATGCTTTCTCCATCAAAACAGCAGCCTCCCGCTCTGTTGTACAAAACATTTCTATTTGTTTCCCCTGAAGTTCTCCATTAAACTGAATTTTTTCTTTCTTATATCGTTCTCTCTGGATCTCATGAACTCTTTCCACTCGTTTCCGTATCAAAGCAGAACTTTCCCCCTCTTTTCCATTTAAGCTGGAAAAACTCACCTGTTCCGCATCCGCACAAAGATCCAGACGGTCCAGAAGAGGCTGGCTTAACTTATTCAGATATCCTGTAACCTGTCCCGATGTACAGCGGCATTTGTTCATATCCGGATAATACCCGCATGGACATGGATTCATAGCCGCACAAAGGATAAAGTCCGCCGGAAATGTATAGGTTCCGCTGACCCTTGATATACGGATTACCCTGTCTTCCAGCGGCTGTCTCAGTATTTCCAGACTTCGTCTGGAAAATTCCGGCATCTCATCCAGAAACAAAACACCTCTGTGCGCCAGTGTTATCTCACCTGGTCTTGGATTTTTCCCTCCTCCTGCCATTGCCTGAGCAGAGCTGGTATGATGAGGGCTTCGGAAAGGCCTTTCGCGGACAAGAGGATCCGCTTCTGACAAAAGCCCTGCAATACTGTATATCTTAGTAAGTTCCAGACTTTCTTCAAATGTCAGCGGAGGCATAATTCCCGGTATCCTCCGTGCCACCATTGTTTTCCCTGCTCCCGGAGGTCCTATCATTAAAAGATTATGGAAACCACTGACGGCAATCTCCACTGCCCTTCTTAAAGATTCCTGTCCGCGGATATCACGAAAATCTGCGGCATCAGCCTTCTTATGTTCTACGGACTGCGATATCGGATCTTCTCTATAGCTGTCAGGCCTTTTTAAAAAACGAATCATTTCCTGCAGATTTCTGACACCGATCACTTTCATATCCGGAACCAGACCTGCCTCTTTCATATTCCCTGCCGGAACAATACAAAATCGGCATTTCTCCTCTCTGGCACGTATCACAATCGGAAGAATTCCTGGAATGGCATGGATTTCTCCGTTCAAGCTTAATTCTCCTGCCATCATCACTCCTTTTAAACTTTCCGATTCAAAAATCCCTGCTGCTGCAAGTACTGCCGCAGCCACAGGAATATCAAATCCAGCCCCCTGTTTTTTTATATCTGCCGGGGCAAAATTCACTGTAATTCTTTTGGGCGGAAGCGCAATTTTATTATTTTTCAGGGCTGTCCTTACACGGTCCTGTGCCTCCTTCACCTGAGCAGAGGGAAATCCCACCATGGTAAAAGACGGCAGTCCGTCGCTGACATCTGCCTCCACCTGAACCGGGTGTACTTCCATCCCCATGATCACCGCCGATAATACGGATGCAAACATACTTCTCCTTTCTGAAAAAACGTCTCCCCGACATGACATCTCATCATAGCTTATTTTATTATATATATGGGATACCTGCAGCAGATCTGCTGCAGAAACAGAATAGAAAAACTGAGATCATAACTCTGAATATTTCTATTATATCCTTCCTCTCCGAAAAAAACAACCTCTATAAAACAAAGAGGAGCAGTTCCCTCAAATCTTGAGAGACCTGCTCCTCTTTGCATGCCATAAACAGACATATTCCGTATTCATCTGTTGGTTATATTTTAATTTCCAGCTTCCGCCTTGGATCTCTGCCATTGATCGATCTTCTGAATATTTGCCATTTCATATTCATTAAAAATGGAATCCTGCTGTGCATCAAAAGTTTCCGGATCTATGTTTCCCTGATACCAGGAAGTACTGTTAAAATAGTCAGAAATCCTCTGTGTCACAAAAATACGTCCATGGCGGGCATATATTTCATTTTTGGCAAGCTCCAGCTGTTCAGCTGAATATACAGATATTTCCTCATCTGTCAGATAACGGCTGCTGCTTTCCGGGAAGAAGTATTCCCCTGTCTGCGTATCCGTCTGCTGCGGCGGCACTGCCGTCGGCACAGGTGTTGCAGTTGGATCCGGAATCAGCTGGATCTGCTCACGGCTCATAATGCAGTCTACACTGGGATATACTGCAGACACCGGGTCTGTGGTCAGTATTTTCAGATAGAGCTGACCGTTATCAAAAATCATACTTCCATATGAAGTATTTCCCACGGAATCATAAAGTGTAAATTTTGCCGCATTTCCTGCAACTTCCGCTGTCACATCCCCGGTAACTGTCTGTGTCTGATTACGGTCTGTCTGAGAAAAGCTAAAAGATACCGTATCCAAGCTGATATTATATACATTTATCGCTGCGGTTCCATCTGTACTGTACCAATTATCCCAAAAAACATTCGGATCAAACGCAGCCGTCTTAACCGGAACAGGAGTTGGCGTTGCTGTCGGTCTGGGGGAAGGCGTTGGTGTTGCAGAGACAGCGGCTGTTGGTACTGCAGTAGGCCTGTTCTTCAAAGCTTCCATGGCAGCCTGTTTTTTCTGTTCTTTTATAGCGCTGCTGCGGAATCCAACCAACAGAAGAGCAGCTGCACTTACTATAACAAACACAGCGATCAGCACACATAACAGCACCTTCAGTATCTCGTCTCTTTTTTTCATTGGGTTTCACCTCTGTTCTGTATTCCCTCTGATACCGGTTCTTATTCTTTACCGCTCCAGCAGTAAGTACAGAGCTTGCATGGCTCAATATCAATAGATGCCACCAGATCATCAAGACGATGGTATTTCAGGGTAGTAAAATTCAGTTCTTTGCGGATGTCTTCCAGCATCCCTTTGTAGTTTTCAGAGTCAGGATTTGCATAATCTGCAAGAATCTTTTCATCTACATGATCCCCTTCTCGTTTTGCGATCATTCTTCTTGTGATCAGATCCATTTCTGATTTTGACCGAGAGAAGTTCAAATACTTACATCCATAAAGAAGCGGCGGGCAGGCAGGCCTGATATGGACTTCTTTTGCACCATTTGTATAAAGAAAATCGGATGTTTCACGAAGCTGTGTTCCTCTTACAATAGAGTCATCGATCATAAGAAGACTTTTTCCTTTGATAAGCTTATGAACCGGGATCAGCTTCATTTTTGCAATAAGGTTTCTCTGGCTCTGCTGTGTCGGCATAAAGGATCGCGGCCAGGTTGGTGTATATTTAATAAAAGGACGGGCAAACGGTACCCCTGATCGGTTTGCATAACCAATAGCATGTGCAATTCCTGAATCAGGTACTCCTGCTACAATGTCAGGCTTCACTTCCCCAAAATCACGTTCTGCCAGCATGTCGCCGCACTTATAACGCATTTCCTCAACATTTACTCCTTCATAAGTAGATGTTGGATAACCATAGTATACCCAAAGGAAAGAACAGATACGCATCTTTTCGCCAGGTTTCTGCAGGGATTCAATTCCTTCCGGTGTAACAAAAACAATCTCTCCTGGTCCCAGAGACTTTTCATCCTCATACCCAAGATTGATATATGCATGACTTTCAAAAGATACGCAGCGGGCATCTTCTTTCTTTCCTACAATAAGAGGAGTTCTTCCCAGACGGTCTCTTGCTGCAAAAAGTCCCTTTGGAGTCAGGATCAGCATTGTCATGGAACCTTCGATCATCTCCTGCGCATAACGGATTCCTTCCACCATAGTGGCTTTCTGGTTAATAAGAGAAGCTACCATCTCTGTAGGGTTTACATTTCCTCCGCTCATTTCCAGAAAATGAGTACTTCCATTTTTAAAGGAATGCTCAATCAGTTCTTCCATGTTGTTGATCTTACCTACTGTAGTAATAGCAAAGTTTCCCAGATGAGAACGCACCAGAAGAGGCTGAGGCTCATTGTCGGATATACATCCGATTCCCAGATTACCCTGAAGTTCTGATACATCTCTGTCAAATTTTGTACGAAACGGTGAGTTTTCAATGTTATGGATCGCTCTGTCAAAGCCTTTGGCATGATCATATACTGCCATTCCTCCTCTTCTTGTACCCAAGTGTGAATGGTAATCAATGCCGAAAAACAAGTCCAGCACGCAGCTGGATTTTGAAGCTACTCCAAAAATTCCGCCCATAATTCTGTTCTCTCCTTATTGTGTTTTTTCGTAAACGTGAAGCTGGTTACCAGTTTGATCTTCCGTATTCATTGCAAGCAACATTATATAAAAACAGTTTAGATAAGTAAAGACTTTATTTTGTTTCTTTTATCGTACCTTTTCGATAAGCATCCAAAAGGCTCTCCAGCTCCTGTATTCTTTCTCGGAGCGCACGACCATTATCCGTATCTCCCACAAGTCTTCTTTTTGAGCTGTAATGTACGGCCATCTGACTGGATACAATATCATTTCCCTTTGAGACAGCCTCTTCTGCAGAAGTAAAAGGTTCATGGGCTGCAAGAAACAGACCATAGGAATTATAGATCAGAGTATATCCGGCAATCCCTGTTACCTTCTGATATGCGGTACACAAACCGCCGTCAATAACTATGAGCTTTCCTCCACACTTTACCGGGCTTTCTCCCTCGCTCTGATGAACAGGAACATGACCATTGATGATATGGCTCTTTAAAGGATCCAGACCAAACTCTTTAAGCATTCCGTCCACCACCTCTTCATTTTCAAGAAAGCGGTAATATGCTCCTTTTTTCTCTTTATGTGTTTCCTTATCTTCAATAAAATAACGTTCAAAGGTTGTCATTTTATCTTTTCCAAAAAGAGGAGAATTCGGACTGGCCCATATATACCACAGAATATCTCTGCCCTGCTCCTGTTCCTCTGGATCCACTGCGAAGAATGCCCGTCGAACATAGCTTTCCAAAGCATCGTACAGTGCACGTCCTTTGTATTTTTCACCATAAACCTCAATTTCCTTGAGACTTCCATCTTCTTTCAGCGGAATACAGCCGTGAAAAAGGAGATTATTATTGTATATTTTATAAAGACCGCCTCGATCCAGAAGAAAACGCATATGGTTCTGCAGCTTTTCACAGTTTCTGAACGCTGTCTCCAGCCGTTCCATCACTCCATGTTCTCCTTCTGTCAGTTCATAAGGATGTTCCCAGTCAACCGTAGGAAAATTCATATCCTTCAAAGGATATTCTATTCCGTCCGGCATAGTGATCGTGCCCTTATCCGGATCGATCCTATGAAGAAGGCACCGGTCTTCCATATGAAATTCCTTCCGTTTCATAAGAAGCTGTCCTTCCAGTTTAAACTGAATGATCGAAACAGCTTTATGCATCTTTCGGCTCAGTTCCTTTTCCAGAACATTATAATTCGTACTTCCTTTTATCTCAAAATTCTGGCAGGGATCATCCTTATAAGTTTCCAGCGCAAACGTGGCCAACGGGAGCAGGTTAATACCATAGCCATCCTCCAGGATATCCAGATTATCGTATCGAATGCTGTTCCTGAGAACCGTAGCAATACAGGCTCCCTGCCCTACTGCTGCCCCCATCCACACTACGTCATGATTTCCCCATTGGATATCCAGAGAATGGTATCCCATCAGCCGGTCCATGATAAAATGAGGACCGGGACCTCTGTCAAAAATATCTCCCAGAATGTGAAGGTGATCTACAACAAGTCTCTGGATCAGCTCTGCCAGAGCGATAATAAAATTCTCGGCTCTCCGGATCTCTATAATGGTATTTACAATGGAATTATAATAAGCCTCTTTATCCAGAACCTCTGCTTTTTCTGTGATCAGTTCCTCGATCACATAAGCATAATCATGGGGAAGGGCCTTTCTGACCTTAGATCTTGTATATTTTGAAGCAGTCGTCTTGCATACTTCTATCAGTCGGTACAAAGTGATCTTGTACCAGTTTTCCATGTCATCTTCCGTCTTTTTTACCAGTCTTATCTTTTCTCTGGGATAATAGATCAAAGTTGCCAGATCACGTTTATCGTGATTACTTAATGTATGACCAAAAACATCATCGATCTTTTTCCGGACAGCTCCAGACCCGTTCCTCAGTACATGGGAAAATGCCTCATACTCTCCATGAAGATCAGACATAAAATGTTCGGTTCCTTTTGGAAGGTTCAGAATCGACTGGAGATTGATGATCTCTGTGGACGCCTTTCCTATAGTAGGATAAAGCTCTGCCAGTCTTTGTAAATATCTAAGCTCTTCTTTTTTCATATTCGCTCCTTTCACACCACTACGTCAAACAGAGAGAACTGATTTGACTGAGGGATGTCTCCAAACAGTCCCAGATCATCCATCAGATCTATTACTGTCTTACTGACTTTTGTTCTGTCCCGGAAATCATCTTTCGACAGAAATCTCCCTTCTTTCGCAGCCTGTACCACAGCCTCTGCAGCCTTATCACCCATTCCGTCAATGCTGTTCAGCGGCGGAAGAAGCTTTCCGTCAATAATCTGAAAGCGGCTTGCATGAGACTTATAAATATCAATAGGAAGAAATTCAAATCCTCTTGCATACATCTCCTGAACAATACGCATGTCTCTGATCGTATCCTGCTCTTTTTTTGATGCCTCGTCACCCTTCTTGCGGAGTTCTGCCAGATAATACTCCAGACGGTCCTGTCCCATGCACATAGTTTCATAGGAAAAAGCAGTTGCGCGGATACTGAAAAACGCCGCATAGTATGCCAGAGGAATAAATACCTTGAACCATGCAATACGCCATGCCATCATAACATAAGCCGCCGCATGTGCCTTCGGGAACATGTATTTGATCTTTTTGCAGGACCAGATATACCACTCCGGAACATTGTGCTCCCTCATGGTGGCCTCCCACTCCTCACGAAGGCCTTTTCCTTTACGTACACTTTCCATGATCGTAAAGGCAAGACTGCTTTCCACTCCCATACTGATCAGATAGATCATAATATCATCTCGTGTACAGATTGCCGTAGAAATCGTGGCTTTTCCTTCCTGAATAAGTGTTTGAGCGTTTCCAAGCCATACGTCCGTACCATGGGCAAGGCCTGCAATACGGACCAGATCAGAGAAATATTTTGGCTGAGTATCAATAAGCATCTGCATGGCAAAATCCGTTCCAAATTCCGGAACTCCCAGACATCCCAGTTTACATCCGCCGATGTCATCCGGAGAAATTCCCAGAGCTTTTGTGCTGGCAAACAGAGACATAACCTCTTTGCTGTCCAGCGGAACTTCTTTTGCATCTTTACCAGTAAGATCCTCCAGCATACGGATCATGGTAGGATCATCGTGTCCAAGAATATCCAGCTTCAAAAGGTTTCCATCAATGGAATGATAATCAAAATGTGTGGTAATGATATCGCTGTTCTCATCATTTGCCGGATGCTGGACAGGTGTGAATTTTTCGATTTCCTCTCCTTTTGGAAGAACGATGATACCACCCGGATGCTGTCCGGTTGTTCTTCTTATGCCTGTGCAGCCCTGAACGATCCGGTTGATCTCACAGTAGCGCTTATGCTGTCCATGCTCCTCAAAATAATTTTTCACATATCCAAAGGCAGTTTTTTCTGCCAGCGTACCAATGGTACCGGCTTTGAATGTCTGGCCCTTTCCAAAAATAACCTCTGTATATTTATGAGCATTTGCCTGATATTCACCGGAAAAGTTCAGGTCGATATCAGGTTCCTTATCTCCTTTAAATCCAAGAAAGGTCTCAAATGGAATATCAAACCCTTCTTTTACCATCTTGGTTCCACATTCCGGACAGTTTTTGTCCGGCATGTCGCAGCCTGCCATACCGCCGAATTTCTTTACCTCAGGCGAATCGAAATCACTGTATTTGCAGTTCGGACAGATATAATGGGGCGGAAGAGGATTTACCTCTGTGATACCGGACATTGTTGCAGCCAGCGATGATCCTACAGATCCACGGGAACCAACCAGATAACCGTCGTCATTGGATTTCCACACCAGTTTTTGAGCAATGATATACATTACCGCATATCCGTTGGAAATAATGGAATTCAGTTCTTTTTCCAGTCTCTCCTCCACAATGGACGGAAGATTTTCTCCATAAATCTCATGAGCTTTTTTAAAACAGATATCCCTGAGATCCTGGTCAGAATTTTCAATTACCGGAGGAAACTTATCCGGATGGATAGGAGAGATTTTCTCTATCATATCAGCGATCTTATTTGTATTTGTAATGACGACCTCCTCAGCCTTTTCGCTTCCCAGATAAGAAAACTCTTCCAGCATCTCCTCTGTGGTACGAAGATAAAGAGGTGCCTGATCATCTGCATCGCTGAATCCATTTCCTGCCATGATGATCCGACGATAGATTTCATCCTGTGGATCCATAAAATGAACGTCACAGGTTGCCACTACCGGTTTCTTAAACTGTTCTCCCAGTTTGACGATTTTTTTATTGATTTCGATCAGATCCTCTTTTGAATTCACCGCATCATTTTTGTCACTGGCGATCATAAACGCATTATTTCCCAAAGGCTGAATCTCAAGATAATCATAAAAATCAACCAGTCTTGCGATCTCCTGATCCGGAGCATTCCTTAATATCGCCTGATATAGCTCTCCTGCTTCGCAGGCGCTTCCGATCAGAAGACCTTCCCTGTGCTCCAGAAATACGCTTTTTGGCACACGTGGTCTTCTTCTGTAATATTTCAGATGAGACTGGCTCACCAGCTTATAAAGATTGATTCTTCCTGTTTCATTTCTGGCAAAGATCACCGCATGATAGGTAGGAAGCTTTTTGATCGTATCTACTGACACATTCCCCTGCTGGTTTAAGGTATCCACGTCATAAATATCACGTTCTTTCAGCATTTCCACGAATTTTACAAAAATATCTGCCGTACAGGCCGCATCATCTACCGCTCTGTGATGATGTGCCAGAGAAACTCCTACTGCCTTTGCCACTGTATCCAGTTTAAACCGGTTCAATGCAGGCAAAAGAAATCTTGCCATCCCTACAGTATCCACATATGTGAATTCATCCGGAAGTCCCTGTCTTTTACAGTTTTCTATAATAAAACTCATATCAAAATCTGCATTGTGGGCCACCATGACCGCCCCCTTGCAAAAATCCAGAAACTGAGGAAGGACCGTCTGGATCTCCGGAGCATCCATGACCATGGAATCATTAATGCTTGTCAGCTGCTCGATCCGATAAGGGATCGGTACTTTTGGATTTACAAATGTAGAAAAACGGTCTGTGATCACACCTTTTTCCACACGGACAGCGCCTATTTCAATAATCTGGCAGGTAAGAGGGGAAAATCCAGTAGTCTCAATGTCAAAAACTACAAAATCCCCTTCCATAGACTGTCCTTTACTGTTGGTGACAATTCCTTTCAGATCATCTACCAGATAGGCTTCCATACCATAAAGCACCTTAAAATCGGATTCTTTCGGCACGCATCCTCCCCAGGCATCAAAACAGTGGTTCGCCTCAGGAAAGGCCTGAACCACCCCGTGATCTGTAATCGCAATTGCCTTGTGGCCCCATTCATAGGCGCGTTTCACAAGAGCCTTTGCCTCAGTCACACCGTCCATGTCGCTCATTTTTGTATGACAGTGAAGCTCTACTCTTTTCTGAGGACTGGTGTCCATTCGAGAACTTCTGAAATCGGAGATCTTTTTAATTCCGGCAATGGAACCAATGGTCAGTTCACTGTCAAAGCGGTCAATGGTGGTTACTCCTTTCAGTTTCAGAAAAGCGCCTTTTTTGATTTCTGCTGTCACCTCCGGAACCTGTTCATTTCGAAGGAACATTTTAATCACAATAGAATCTGTAAAATCCGTAACAGGAAAAATCAGGATAGTTTTTTCATTACGGATTTCTCTGGCTTCCACATCCATAACCTGTCCGCGGATGATCACCTCTCCCATTTCTCCGGTAATACTTTCCAAAGAAATTGTCTCTCCCTCAAAATCTCTTCCATAGACCACATCCGGATTGCTGTCCCTGCGGAATCCTCCCCGAAACTCTCCGCTCTGTCCTTTCTTTTCAAATGCTTTTTTATCCTGTCTGCTCTTTCCGGCGGATTTTTTATTTTCTTTTTTATCCTTGCCGGAATTTTCCTCCACTGCTTCCTCAGCATTTTCTTCCTGATCAAGTTTGGCATGCTTCAGCACATTTTCAACTTCCTGCTTGATCTGAAGTTCTGCATTTTTTCGATATTTACTCTCCGGAGCCTCTTCAAACTGCAGCTGGATCTTCAGATTCATTCCACACCGTTCGCAGAACACCTTATGAAGATACTCTACAAGAATCTCACTTTTCTCACGGGCAATTACAGAGTCTGGCAGTACCAGATCCATTTCTTCTGTACCGGAAAAAGTGATTTTCGCCCGTTTAAAAAGATTATATTCCAGCATATTGTAGTTTCGAAGTTCCAGTTCCATACTGGATTGATATACTTCCAGAAAATTATCTGGTGTATACTGTCTGGATAAATGAAATTTTTCAATCACCGTCACCTGGATCTGGATTCCCGGAAAACACTGCCTCTGTATCTGCTGCTGAAGTTCAAAAATATATTTTTTGTGAATCCATCTTTCACTGCTGATATAGACCCACAGTCTTGTCTTATCCGGATTACAGGAAACCTTTGTCACATATACCATATCAAGAAGTTCCTGCAGCGGATCTTTTATTTTCAGATTTGGAAATACGTCAAAAAAATCTTTTTCCATTTTTTCCTCTTTCTTATTCTTCCCAGTGGATAAGCTCCTGCCTCAATGTTTCCAGAAGCTGTTCTTCCGGAACCTTTTTTACGATTTTTCCTTTTTTGATCAGAAGTCCCAGACCTACGCCGCCTGCAATACCAATGTCGGCTTCTTTTGCCTCTCCCGGGCCATTTACCACACAGCCCATAACCGCCACCTTGATATCAAGAGGAATATCCTGAACCATGTCTTCCACCTGATTTGCCAGACCAATAAGATCGATCCTGGTTCGCCCGCAGGTAGGGCAGGAAACAACTTCGATACCGCCTTTGCGGAGTCCCAGTGTTTTCAATATCCGTTTGGCTGATTTAATTTCTTCCAGAGGCGCTCCGGTAAGAGATACTCGAATGGTATCACCAATTCCCTGAGAAAGTATGATTCCAAGTCCTACCGCTGACTTAATATTTCCGGAATACAGAGTTCCTGCCTCGGTGATTCCCACATGAAGAGGATAATCTGTTTTTTCTGCGATCAGTTCATGCGCTTTGGCACACATCATCACATCAGAGGATTTAATGCTGATCACAAGATTATCATACCCCATATCTTCAATGATCTTCACCTTGTCAAGAGCACTTTCCACCAGACCTTCTGCTGTCACACCACCGTACTTTTCCACCAGTTCCTTTTCCAGAGAACCGCTGTTTACCCCTACACGGATAGGGATATTACGCTCTTTTGCCACGTCTACGACTGCACGGATCTTTTCTTCGCTTCCAATATTTCCAGGGTTGATACGGATCTTATCTGCTCCGTTTTTCATGGCTGCAATAGCCAGCCTGTAGTCAAAATGAATATCTGCCACAAGAGGAATATGAATCTGTTTTTTGATTTCAGAAAGAGCTTCTGCTGCTGCCATGTCCGGCACTGCACAACGGATGATTTCACAGCCGGCTGCTTCCAGCTCCAGAATCTGCTTTACAGTAGCTTCCACATCATCAGTCTTCGTATTTGTCATAGACTGGATCAGAATCGGATTTCCTCCTCCGATTTTTTTGTTTCCGATCTGTACCACTTTTGTATGTTCCCGATGCATAATCTGCCTCCTAATCACAAAATTCTTTCAGTTCAAGACAGCAACCCCATTGCCTCTTGTACACCGACACTATGAATTAATTATAGCGAAGTGCCAGATAAAATACAAGTTTTCAGTTGAAGTCCTATTCCAAAAGTGCTACACTGTTTATATCGTACATTAAAGCGGCAAAGTACCCCTTACTGATACCGCCCAATAACAGGAGGATGATATTATGGAAAAAAAGAACATTGACTGGGGGAACCTGGGCTTTGGCTATGTCCAGACCGATTACCGATATGTCTCAGATTTTAAAAATGGTTCCTGGGATGAAGGAAAGCTTACTGAAGATGCAAATGTTGTGATCAACGAGTGTGCCGGCGTCCTTCAGTATGCCCAGACTGTTTTTGAAGGTATGAAAGCCTATACCACAGAAGACGGGCGTATTGTTACATTCCGTCCTGACCTGAACGCAGAACGTATGGAAAATTCTGCAAAAAGGCTGGAAATGCCGGTATTTCCTAAAGATCGTTTCATTCAGGCTGTCATAGATACAGTAAAGGCAAATGCCGCTTATGTTCCGCCATTTGGATCAGGGGCAACTCTTTATATACGTCCCTATGAATTCGGAACTAATCCGGTCATAGGAGTAAAACCTGCTGACGAATATCAGTTCCGTGTATTTACCACACCTGTAGGACCTTATTTCAAAGGCGGTGTAAAGCCTCTGACCATCCGTGTAACCGATTTTGACCGCGCAGCTCCCAACGGAACCGGGCACATTAAAGCAGGACTGAACTATGCCATGAGCATGCATGCAATTGTAGATGCACATAACCAGGGATATGATGAAAACATGTATCTGGATGCGGCTACAAGAACCAAAGTAGAGGAAACAGGCGGAGCCAATTTCCTCTTTGTCACAAAAGAAGGCAAGGTTGTCACACCAAAATCTGACAGTATCCTTCCTTCTATTACCCGCCGCTCCCTGATTTATGTAGCGCAGCATTACCTTGGACTGGAAGCAGAAGAACGCGAAATTCCATTTGAAGAGGTAAAAGACTTTGCAGAATGCGGACTCTGCGGTACTGCTGCCGTGATCTCTCCTGTAGGAAAGATCGTAGATCACGGAAAAGAAATCTGCTTCCCAAGCGGAATGACCGAAATGGGACCTGTGACCAAGAAGCTTTATGAAACACTGACCGGCATCCAGATGGGCCGCATCGAGGCTCCGGAGGGATGGCTTCAGGTAATCGAATAAACGATATCCCGAAGGAATCTGCCCCTGGCAGCTTTCTTCGGATATCTCTCATCAAAAAAGGGCAGTTACAGGTTTTTATGAACCTGCAGCCGCCCTTTTTCTTATTTCTTTCTCTCGTATTTTACGAATTCATATTCCAGGTCAAAATAAGTCTGCTCCTCGCTTCTGGCCGTCACCTTCCACTCCGGCATCTCATCCAGATTCGGGAAATAACGGTCTGCTTCATAGGCAAAATCGATTTTTGTGATATGAGCTGTATCGCAGTAAGGAAGAAGCTGTTTGTATACACTGTCCCCTCCAATGCAATACACCTGGTCAGACGGGTATTTTGCGATTTCTTCCAGAAGTTCCTCTATGGTATGTACCACAATGGCATCCTTTACCTTAAAGTCTCTGTTTCCGGTCAGAACAATATTGGTTCTGTTTTTCAGCGACAGGCCGCCTGGAAAGCTCTCCAGCGTCTTTCTGCCCATGACCACAACCTTGCCTGTGGTTTCCTGGCGAAACATCTTCATGTCAGCCGGAATACTTACCAGAAGCTTGTTATCCTTGCCGATAGCCCAGTTTTTATCCACTGCTACAATAATATTCATAATCTCTGTTTCTTCCTCCTGTTTCAGATAGCGATCGGAATGTTTTTGATCTGAGGCCATGTCTGGTAGTTCTCAATGATCAGGTCATCCACTGTAAAATCATAGAAATTTTTGATCTCCGGATTCAGCTTTACCGTAGGTGCCGGATACGGAGTTCTCTGGATCAGTTCCTTTACAACCGGGATATGGCGGTCGTAAATATGGCAGTCGGAGATCACATGTACCAGTTCTCCTGCCTCCATATCACATACCTGGGCAAACATCATCAGAAGAATGGAATACTGGCAGACATTCCAGTTATTGGCAGCCAGAATATCCTGGGAGCGCTGATTCAGAATCGCATTCAAAGTCAGCTTCTCCTTTCCCGGTTCCTTAGTCACATTAAAGGTCATAGAATAAGCGCATGGATACAGATGCATCTCATGCAGATCCTGGTGTACATAAATATTGGTCATGATCCTGCGGCTGTAGGGATTGTTTTTCAGGTCATAGAGAACACGGTCCACCTGATCCATCATGCCTTCTTTATACTGATGCTTCACCTGCATCTGATAACCGTATGCCTTGCCGATAGATCCTGTCTCGTCTGCCCAGCTGTCCCAGATATGGCTGTTCAGGTCATGGATATTGTTTGATTTTTTCTGCCAGATCCAGAGGATCTCATCCATAGCGCTTTTCAGGGCTGTTTTGCGAAGAGTCAGAGCCGGAAATTCTTTTCTGAGATCATAGCGGTTTACAACACCGAATCTCTTGATCGTATAGGCAGGAGTGCCGTCCTCCCATACCGGGCGTACCTTTTCTCCTTCTGTACTGGTGCCGTTTTCAATTACATCCCTGCACATATTGATAAAAACTGTATCTGCAACGCTCATATCTGCGCCTCCTTTTCCTGTTTTTTCGTTGGTCCACATCGTGCTGTGGTTCATTATATCATACGGCGCAGTGCTTTACAAATCCTATTTCCCGTGCTATATTAGAACCCATGAAATTCATAATCACACTATTAAAACCACTTTCGTTTCTTCCAGCACTGCTGATGATGTACGTTATTTTTTCATTTTCAGCCCAGACCGGGGAGGTGTCCGGGGAACTCAGCTACAAAATCAGCTATGAGATCGTAGAAACGAAAAACGAACTTTTTCATACAGAAAAAAGCTATGACCAGCTTGCTTACGAAGCAGAACAGATCCATTACTATGTCCGAAAAGCCGCTCATATGACAGAGTATTTTCTTCTGGCCATTGCTATTTCATTTCCACTTTATGTATACAAAGTAAGAGGATTCTGGCTTTTCTTCCTTGCCGGTATTCTCTGTGTAGGGTTTGCCGGACTGGATGAGTATCACCAGTCTTTTGTATCCGGAAGAAGTCCCGGGCTCAAAGATGTGGGCTTTGACAGTGCCGGAGCTCTGATCGGTATCCTTATGGTTCAGCTTTTTTGCTGGTCAAGTATGCATTCTCCGGATTCGAGACCTGTCAAACGTAAAAAACGCAGGAAAAAACATCGCAGATAGATCCGGGCTGCTTCACTCTATTTTACCGCCTTCCACAACCAGATTGTCCGGATCTGCTGCTTCCCCGTAAACAGGAGCCAGTGTTGCTTCATAGTCTGCATGGAAAAAGCGTTCTTCACCAAGTGCCCGGATCTCATCATTGAGCCAGTCAAGAAGCGAGGTATTTCCTTTCTGAACAGCAGGTGAGATCTCATCCGCATTGCCGAGAGCCTCAATGCCGACGGTAAATCCGGGATTCTGGATCGCCCATGCCAGAACTTCCGTATTATCCGTAGAAAATGCATCCCCGCGTCCGTCCAGAAGCGCGTTATATGCATCTGCTCTGCCTGAAGTTCTACTTCCTTTTTCGGGCGTTTCTGCACTTTGACAGGAGCCAGTATGATGTTGTCCATAATATTTTTATGAGGAAAAAGCTCATAGCTCTGAAAGACCATGCCAATTCTCTGTCTGATCCGGGCAATCTTTTTGCCATTGGACATCACTTCTTCACCGTCCAGTAAAATTTTCCCTCCTGTAGGCATTTCCAGTCCGTTCATGCACCGCAGAAATGTGCTTTTCCCACAGCCGGAAGGACCAAGCACTACAACGACTTCTCCCTTTTCTATACTGACATCAATCCCGTCAAGAATGACCTCATCACCAATTTTTTTCTTTAGTCCCACAACCCTTCCAGCAGCCGCAGGAAATTGTCGCCCAGAAAAAGTACACTAATCCCCGAATCCTGCATATTTCAATCTCCTTTCCATAAGTCCTGCTGCTATGGAAACAGGAAGTAAAAGAATCAGATAAAATAGCACCAGCATAACAAGCGCCTCATTCGTTTCATAATAAAGACCAATCAGATCCTTTGTGACATACATCAGATCTTCCAGTGCGATTCCACTGACCACAGAGGTTTCTTTTATAAGAAAGATCACATTGGCGCACACACCTGGAATCGATACAGCAAGCGCCTGTGGAAAAATAACCTCTCTCATTATCAGACAGGGATTCATACCGAGACCTGCAGCAGCTTCGATCTGGGTTTTCTCTACTGATCCAAGTCCACTCCTCAGAGACTCTGCCATATAGCTGCCGCCAAGAAAGCCAAGGCCTGCAATGGCACAGATCTCTGCGCTCCAGATAATCCCAAGCTTTGGCAGTCCAAAGTAAAGAAAGAAAAGCTGCACCAGCAAAGGGGTATTTCGACTGATTTCTATGTATACAGACACTGCCTGACAGAGGACAGGGATTTTATAGTACAATACCATGGAACACACCACTCCTGTCGCCAGCGCGATCAGTATCCCCCAAAATGCAATTTTTACAGTAAGCCTTGCTGCATCCACATACCAGGGCAGATATTCCATCATAAATCCAAAGTCAAGTCCCATTCTGATCCGGCTCCTCCTTCCCTTATATTTATAGAGATCATGATCTTACCGCATCAAAGCCATTTTGCAGATCCGCAAGGATATCATCAATGTGTTCCGTACCAATGGACAGGCGGATCGTATTCTGCCGGATTCCCTGATTCCCCAGTTCCTTCTCTTCCAGTTGGCTGTGTGTGGTCGTCGCAGGATGTATCACAAGACTTTTCACATCAGCTACATTGGCAAGCAGAGAAAAGATCTTCAGGCTGTCAATAAACTTATGGGCTTCTGCCTGTCCTCCTTTAATCTCAAAGGTAAAAATTGAGGCTCCGCCCTTTGGAAAGTACTTCTGATACAGCGCATGATCCGGATGATCCGGAAGAGACGGATGATTGACTTTTTCCACCTGCGGATGCCCAGCAAGAAATTCCACTACTTTTCTTGTGTTTTCCGCATGACGTTCCAGACGCAGGGACAGAGTTTCAATTCCCTGCAAAAGCAGAAAAGCCGCAAAAGGAGAGATCGTCGCCCCTGTATCACGGAGCAGGATGGCACGGATATAAGTCACAAAAGCAGCCGGACCTGCTGCTTTCACAAACGCGACTCCGTGGTAGCTTGGATTCGGTGCTGCAACTGCAGGGTATTTTCCACTTGCTTCCCAGTCAAATTTACCGGAATCTACAATAACGCCTCCCAGGGTCGTACCATGACCTCCAAGAAATTTGGTGGCAGAATGTACTACAATGTCTGCACCATGCTCTATGGGACGGATCAGATAAGGTGTGCCAAAGGTATTGTCTACAACCAGCGGCAGACCGTGTTTATGAGCAAGGGCAGCCAGAGCGTCTATATCCGGGATATCACTGTTGGGATTTCCGAGGGTTTCAATATAAATGGCTCTTGTATTCTCCCTGATTGCCGCCTCTACTTCTGCAAGATCATGGATATTTACAAAGGTTGCAGTAATTCCGAAGTTCGGAAGCGTATGGGCAAGCAGGTTATAGCTTCCACCATAAATGGTTTTCTGTGCGACAAAATGGCCTCTGTTCTGCCCCAGAGCCTCAAGAGTATAGGAAATTGCCGCTGCGCCGGAAGCAAGGGCAAGGGCAGCTATACCGCCTTCCAGAGCCGCGATCCGCTGTTCCAGAACATCCTGCGTAGAATTTGTCAGACGTCCGTAAATATTTCCTGCATCGGAAAGACCAAACCGCGCCGCCGCATGAGCAGAATTTTTAAAAACATAAGAAGTGGTGGCATAAATCGGTACTGCACGGGCATCCGTGGCCGGATCAGGATTTTCCTGTCCTACATGAAGCTGTAATGTTTCAAATCTGTAATCGTTCATAGCTGGTCTTGTATGATGTTTATAGAAGCTAAAACATCACCTTTTCCTTTCTTTTAGTAA
>SAMEA3387495__coassemble_1303_pt1 | contig 28101 bp, 28 predicted proteins | sample SAMEA3387495__metabat2_high_PE_036 | metagenome-assembled genome bin SAMEA3387495 (sample SAMEA3387495) | Felis catus | biome: Faeces | place: United Kingdom | collected 2012
TATTATTCAGGGAAAATCCCGCTGTCTGAAAAGGATGGCGGGATTTTTCTTTTTCTTAAAAATGTACAGTTGTAAAACAAATCTTCCTATGATATTCTTGAATTAACTGAAAAATCAGGCGGAAACGAACAAATTACTTTGTTGATTATTACATGAAAATCAGGATGTATCGGGGGAACAGAGGCAGAGATAAAAGGAGAAATTATGAACGAGATCATTAAAAGTTTATACAACAGAAAATCTATGAGAGTTTATGAAGAGAAACCCATTCCGGAAGAAATGAAAGAGGTCATTCTGGAGGCGGCAGCCCAGGCGCCGAGCGCAGGATGTCAGCAGCTTTATACCATTCTGGATATTACAGATGAGAAATTAAAGGAAGCGCTTTCTGAAACATGTGATCATCAGCCTTTTATTGCAAAAGCTCCCATGGTTCTGGTGTTCTGTGCAGACTGTAAAAAATGGTATGATACCTACCTGGAAGCTGGATGCAGTCCACGGAAACCTGGGATGGGAGACCTGATGCTGGCTGTGACAGACACGGCTATTGCTGCACAGAATGCAGTTGTGGCAGCAGAAAGCTTTGGTATCGGTTCCTGTTATATAGGTGATATTATGGAAAACTGTGAAGAGCAGCGCAGGCTTCTTCAGCTTCCGGAATATGTATTTCCGGCGGTGATGCTGGTGTTTGGGTGGCCTACAGAACAGCAGAAAAAAAGAACGAAGCCATTATGCTTTGACCAGAAGCATATTGTTCATGAAAATACTTATCGCAGCATGGACGGAGAAGAACTTCGGCAGATGTTCGCAGACAGATGCGGACAAAAATCTTTCGAGGAGTGGACAGAGGCTTTCTGTAACCGAAAATATGATTCGGATTTTTCCAGGGAGATGACTCGGTCAGTGGAGGAGTATCTGAAGCAGTTTCTCTGATTGCTGAGATCAATGGAGAGCATATCGGAAATTGTTCTGTTGGCAGCATGGGAATCTATCGGCGTTATGCTCACAGATGTGATATAGCAGTAGCCTTATACCGGAAATACTGCAATGCAGGGATGGGAGACCTGATGCTGGAATTAAAGAAGAAAGATTGTGAATAGTTTTTCAGGCGGAATTGCCTGACAGAAAGAGAGATTTAATTATGAAGCAAAAAAACAACACAACTGAGCTGGGCAAAGAAATTGTGATCCTGACTGCGGCCATGGTGATCATTTCTGCTGCAGTCTATTTTTTCCTGGTGCCAAGTGGGACATCTATCAGCAGTATTTCCGGTCTGGGGATTATACTGTCTCATTTTGTCCCCCTTCCATTATCGGTGATCACTATGATCTTAAATGTGGTGCTCCTTATCATAGGATTCCTGACCTGCGGTAAAGAATTCGGAGCAAAAACTGTTTATACCAGTATTATGCTTCCGGTGTTTCTGGGAATATATGAAAAGATATTTCCGAATTTTCATTCTCTTACGGACAGTCCGGAGCTGGATGTGATCTGTTATATTCTGGTAGTCAGTGCCGGATCCAGTATTCTTTTTAACAGAAATGCATCATCAGGAGGCTTGGATATTGTTGCAAAGATCATGAATAAATATCTGCATATGGAACTGGGAAAAGCCATGTCTCTGTCCGGAATGTGCATCGCCCTTTCAGCGGTTCTGGTGTATGATAAAAAAGCAGTCGTCTTAAGTGTTCTGGGAACTTATTTTAACGGTCTTGTGCTGGATCATTTTATTTTTGGACAGAACATTAAAAGAAGAGTCTGTATTATTACAAAGCATGAAAAAGAACTGAGAGAATTTATTCTTCATCATCTGCACAGCGGAGCCACTATTTATGAATCCATCGGCGCCTATAATATGCAGAAACGCAACGAGATCATTACCATTGTAGATAAAAGCGAATACCAGAAGCTGATGGATTATATGAATCATCAGGATCCGGAAGCTTTTATTACCGTATATACTGTGTCGGATATGAGATATCAGCCAAAAGTGTAAGAAAATATTTTGAGATGAAAGGAAGGTATTGTTATGAATATGAAAGAGTTTCAATGGGTAAGAGAACCACAGAAATATTTAGCAGAATCTGACCGCGTTGAGATCACAACGGAACCGCATACAGATCTGTGGCAGCGTACATACTATCATTTCAGAAATGATAATGCTCCGGTGTTCCAGATGGTAACAGAAGAAAAATTTTTTTCTTTTACAGTAAAAACTGATTTCAGCGAAAGCGGACACAGGTTTGACCAGTGCGGGATTGTTATGTATCTGGATTCAGACAACTGGCTGAAAGGATCAGTGGAATTTGAGAACGAAGAATTTCAGCATCTGGGATCTGTAGTGACAAATCATGGTTATTCAGACTGGGCGACCACAGCGATTTCAGCTGATGTGAAACAAATGTGGTATCGTTTCAGCCGCAGAGAGGACGATTATTGTATCGAATGCTCTTCGGATGGAGAAAACTTTTCTCAGATGAGAGTCTGTCATATGTGGGAAGGTGCGGGAAAGATACGTTTTGGAATTTATGCCTGCAGTCCGGAGGATTCCAGTTTTACCGCTGTATTTACTGATATGGAAATTACAGAGTGTATGTGGAAAGCTCATGACGGACAACAGCCTGATGTGGAATAGCTGAAAGAGCAGTATATTACTGCGGTAAATGGTGACCGGCAGCAGTTTATACAATTTTCATATCTTTTTTTTCTGCACAGATTGAAGAAATTTTTTAAAACTGATATACTGAAAAGTACGAGGAGGAAGGTACGGCAGTTTCATGATATGTGAGTCTGCAGGTACCTCTTTTTCATAAAACAGATCAATATTACAGGGAGTGCTGCATTTTTATGCATCAGACATTTATAAATGTTAAGACCAAAACATGTCTGGTAGGGCTGGCAGGGCGTTATTTATAAATATAATAGAAGCAAAGGCAGGAAAAAATATGAGGAGTCAGAATAATGCATATGTAAAGCTTGAAAAGGTATCCAAGATCTACGGCTCCGGGGAAGTGCGTATTGTTGCCGTGGATGAGATAAGCTTTGAGATCAATAAGGGGGAATTTGTAGTAGTGGTAGGACCCAGTGGCGCGGGAAAAACTACTGTCCTGAATATTCTGGGAGGTATGGATAAGGCCACCTCCGGTAAAGTGCTGGTAGATGGAACAGACATTGCAAAGTTTAATAATAAACAGCTTACCAGTTACAGAAGAGAAGACATTGGATTTGTATTCCAGTTTTATAATCTGGTTCCGAATCTTACTGCTCTGGAAAATGTGGAGCTTGCTCTTCAGATCTGCAAAGAGCCGCTGGATGCAAGAATGGTTCTGGAGGAGGTAGGGCTTAAGAATCGTCTGGGAAATTTCCCGGCGCAGCTTTCTGGAGGAGAACAGCAGCGTGTATCCATCGCAAGAGCGCTTGCAAAGAATCCCAAACTTCTTCTCTGTGATGAACCTACAGGCGCGCTGGATTATCAGACCGGAAAAGCAATACTGAAGCTTTTGCAGGATATGTGCAGGGAAAAAGGAATGACAGTGATCGTTATTACACACAACTCCGCACTGACACCTATGGCAGACCGTGTGATCAAAATTAAAAATGGAAAAGTTTCTTCCATGGTTCAAAACGAGAATCCTACTTCTGTGGAAAAAATCGAATGGTAGGTGAGGGTTATGAAAAAAGCACTGCATAAGGACTTCTGGATGGAAATAAAAAAGACAAAGGCAAGATTTATTTCCATATTCTGCATTGTATCCCTGGGAGTAGCATTTTTTTCCGGGATCCAGGCCAGTTCACCGGATATGAGATTGTCCGGAGATGCTTATTATACAGAAAATAAAATGATGGATCTGAAGGTGGTTGGAACTCTTGGCCTTACAGAGAAGGATGTTGATGCACTGAAAAAAGTAGAAGGCGTAGAATGGGCAGAGGGAGCCTGGGCGACAGATGTTCTTTGCGGAGAGGCGGATGCTCAGAAGGTTCTTCATGTGGAATCAATAAATAAAGATGTAAATGGGCTGACTGTAACAGAAGGAAGGCTTCCGGAAAAAAGCGGCGAGTGTTTTCTGGACGTGACCTTTGCGCAGGGAATGGGATATCAGATTGGCGACCAGATGGAATTTCGGGAGGATACCGAGGATCCATTTCTGAAAAAAAGAACCTACACTGTTACGGGGGTTGGAAGAACACCTCTTTACATATCTTTTAACAGAGGAAATACAACACTTGGATCCGGTGAGGTGAATGGCTTTGCATATGTACTTCCGGAGGATTTTGACCAGGAAATATATACCCAGATTTATATTCGGGCACATGGAGTGGATCAGGTAACGAGCTATACAGACGCCTATGATACCTTGGTAGAAAGGCTTCAGCAGAACGTAGAAGGAATCCAGAAAGAACGCTGTCTGGCCAGATATGAGGATGTTATGTCTGAGGCAGAGGAAAAGCTTGCAGATGCGGAACAGGAACTTGCCGACGGAAAAGCGGAGGCAGAAAAGGAGCTTGCAGATGCCAGGAAGGATCTGGAGGATGGAGAACAGGAGCTTGCCGACGGAAGAAAAGAATATGAAGAAGGCAAAAAACAGCTTGCAGATGCCAGAGAAAAGCTGAAGGACGGACGGGCACAGCTGGATACAGCGCAGCAGACCATAGCAGATGGAAGGATACAGCTTGCAGATGCCAGGGGGCAGCTTGCTTCCGGGTGGGAGCAGTTTCATGCCGGAGAAGCCCGGCTGTCAGAAGGATGGAGTCAATATAACAGCGGAAAACGGGAATATGATGCAGGTAAGGAAAAGCTGGAGAAGGCAAAAAAACAGCTTGCCGACGGAAAGAAAAAGCTGGAAGAAAGCAGATCTGCTCTTGATGAACAACAGAGACAGATTGAAGAGGGAATCCTTCAGGCTCAGAATGGAATCACAGCAATTGAGGCACAGATTACAGAACTGAACGCACAGATTCCCCAGATAGAAGCTGGTATCCAGCAGGCAGCAGAGGCAGAGGCACAGCTTCCTGCACTGCAGCAGGCACTGACTGCAGCCCAGAGAACAGCATCGGAGAAACAGTCAGCAGCAGATATGGCTCAGTCAGCGTTGGATGAAGCCATAAAAAAACTGGAAGCAGGTGAGATCACAGAGGAAGATCTGATTCCATTACAGGAAGCTTTGAATGCAGCTGCAGCAGAGCTGGAAGCCGCAAACGGAGCTGTGGCTCAGGCCCAGGCAGCTTTAGACACCTGCAGTGCGGCTGTGGCTAGGAAACCGGAATTGGAGGCTGGTCTTGCTGCCGCAAAGGAGGGTATTGCCCAGGCAGAGACAAAAAAGACGGAACTTGCATTAACCATAGAGCAGCTGCAGTCAGGCAGGACAGCTGTTGAAGAAGGACGGAAAAAACTGGAACAGGAGGGGAAGAAACTTCAGCAGGCAGAAAAGGAAATTTCTGCTAATGAAAAAAAACTTGCAGCCAGTGAAAAAAAGCTGAAGGAGAGTCTGGCAGTCCTTCAGAGCAGTCAGGCAGAGATTGATGCCAACAGACAAAGACTGAATGCCGCGCAGGCAGAGATCAATGCCAATGAACAGAAACTTGCAGACGGAGAGGCGGAGCTTGTACAGGGCAGGCAGGAGCTTGCGGACGGAGAGGCAGAGATTAAAGAAAATCAGCAGAAGCTGATCGATGCGGAAAAAGAACTTGCAGATGGAGAGGCAGAACTTGAAGATGGATGGAAAGAGTACCGGGACGGCGAAAAGGAGGCAGAGCAGGAGATTGCAGACGGCGAAAAGAAGATTGCCGATGCCCGGAAAGAAATCCAGGATATAGAAGAGCCGGAGTGGATCATTACAGACAGAAATGCTCTTCCGGAGTATTCTGATTACGGAGACAATGCAGACCGTATTAAGAATATCGGAGAAGTATTTCCGGTGATCTTTTTCCTGGTGGCAGCCTTGATCAGTCTTACCACTATGACAAGAATGGTAGAGGAACAGAGAACACAGATCGGAACTCTGAAGGCCTTGGGCTACGGTAAGTATGCTATTGCCTCCAAGTATCTGAACTATGCATTTCTGGCAACAGTGGGGGGAAGTGCGGCAGGAATTCTGATCGGTGAAAAGATCCTTCCCTATATCATTATCAAGGCATACGGGATCATGTACCACAATGTGGGAAATAACCTGGAGATCCACTATGAACTGAAATTTGCCCTTACAGCGTCTGTGGCAGCTGTAGTCTGTACAGTAGGCGCTACGGTGTTCGCCTGCTATAAGGTTCTGGCAGAGACTCCGGCCTCTCTGATGCGCCCGCCGGCGCCTAAGGAGGGGAAAAGGGTTCTTGTAGAAAAGATCACGATTTTGTGGAAGCATCTGAACTTTACCTGGAAATCCTGTCTGAGAAATCTTTTCCGCTACAAGAAGCGTTTATTTATGACGATTTTCGGCATTTCCGGAAGTATGGCTCTGATGCTGGTGGGATTCGGGATCAAAGATTCTATATCGGACATTGTGGTGAAGCAGTATGAAGAGCTTCAGCATTATGACGGAACTATTATCACAGATGAGGATGCTTCCCCGGAGGAAAGGACAAAACTCTCGGAATATTTAAAACAGAATAAAAAAATCCAGCGATTTACAAACATCCAGTTTACAAAGATCACTGCCCCAAGAGAAAAATCCAATATCAGCTGCTATCTTTATGTGCCGGAGGATATGGAAAATTTCCGGGAGGATGTGACACTGAGAAACCGTATCACAAAAGAAGGATATGAACTTACCGATGCGGGAGCTGTGATCAGTGAAAAAACAGCCAGACTTCTGGGACTGCAGGTGGGAGACAGTATTACTCTGGAAAAAGATCATGAGGAATATCAGGCCAGGGTGGCTGTGATCACAGAAAACTATATGGGGCATTATATTTATATGACCCCTGCAGTTTATGAGCAGACCTTTGGAGAAAAGCCTGTTTATGAGGATGTGATCTTTTCTCTTAAGGATGAATATCTGGATCAGGAGGAAGCAGTAGGAAAAGAAATACTTTCCCAGCCGGCAGCGCTGAGTATCAGCTATACTGCCAGTCTGGCAGCCCAGGTGGACCGTATGCTCAGCACATTGGGAATTGTGATCGTAGTCCTGATCGTTTCCGCAGGAATGCTTGCTTTTGTGGTTCTTTATAATCTGAATAATATTAATATAACAGAACGCCAGAGAGAACTGGCAACCTTAAAGGTACTGGGATTTTATGATAAGGAAGTTTCTCAGTATGTACTGAGGGAAAATATTCTTCTGACCATTGCCGGGATCATTTTCGGATCCGGCTTCGGAGTGATCCTTCATCGGTATATTATTGTCACAGTAGAGGTGGATGCGGTTATGTTCGGACGGAACATACGCCCGGTAAGCTTCCTTTACTGCGCAGTGATCACCTGTATCTTTTCACTGATTGTTAATCTGTTTATGCACAGGAAGCTGAAAAAGATCGATATGGTAGAATCTCTGAAATCTGTGGAATAAATTAACTGTGAAATTTCTGCGTTCCTGCTTGACAACCGCAAAAAATGTAATTATAGTAGGAAACATAGCAAAGGCGAGGAAAAAGAGGAGTATGCTTTTTTCCCTGACAGAGAGGAGCTTCCGCTGGCTGTAAGGAGCTCTCAGAAGGAGAAGGCAGAAGGTAGCTTTGGAGCCGGGAGGCTGATGGCCGGAGAAATAATCCAGAAACCGGCAGCAGGCTTTCACGTAGATCCTGCGTTAAAGGACAATGAGATGTGCAGTGGAAGACAGTTACAGATTTTGAAGCTCTCTGCATAATGAAGGTGGTACCGCGATAAGATTCGCCCTTCACACTTAGGTGTGAGGGGCTTCCTTTTTTCTTCCCCTCACCGTTTAGAAAAATATTCAGGAGGTTATTATGAGCAAAGAACTTGCAAAGACGTATGATCCGAAGGGACTGGAGGAACGTCTGTACAAAAAATGGATGGATAATGGTTATTTCCACGCAAAGGTAAATCCCGATAAGAAGCCTTTTACCATTGTGATGCCGCCGCCAAATGTTACCGGCCAGCTTCACATGGGCCACGCTCTTGATGAAACTATGCAGGATATCCTGATCCGCTTCAAAAGAATGCAGGGATATGAGGCTCTCTGGCAGCCTGGAACTGACCATGCAGCCATCGCTACAGAGGTTAAGGTTATTGACAAACTGAAACAGGAAGGCATCGACAAACATGAGATCGGCCGCGAAGAATTTCTGAAACATGCATGGGCATGGAAAGAGGAGTACGGCGGAAAGATCATCAATCAGCTGAAAAAGCTGGGCGCTTCTGCAGACTGGGAGAGAGAACGCTTTACCATGGATGAAGGCTGCTCCAAAGCTGTTCAGGAAGTGTTTATCAAGCTTTATGAAAAAGGTTATATCTATAAAGGATCCAGGATCATCAACTGGTGTCCTGTATGCCAGACTTCTATTTCCGATGCGGAAGTAGAGCATGAAGATCAGGACGGATTTTTCTGGCACATCAATTATCCCATCGTTGGAGAAGAAGGACGTTTTGTGGAAATTGCCACTACCCGTCCGGAGACTCTTCTGGGAGATACTGCCGTTGCTGTAAATCCTGAAGATGAAAGATATAAAGACCTGGTAGGAAAAATGCTGAAACTGCCTCTGACAGACCGTGAGATCCCGGTTGTGGCAGATGAGTATGTAGATAAAGAATTCGGAACCGGCTGTGTAAAGATCACACCGGCACATGACCCTAATGACTTCGAGGTAGGCAAGCGTCACAATCTTCCGGAGATCAACATCATGAATGATGATGCCACCATCAATTCTCTTGGCGGCAAGTATGCAGGAATGGACCGCTACGAGGCCCGTAAGGCAATGGTTGCGGATCTTGAGGAGCAGGGACTGCTGGTCAAAGTTGTTCCTCATTCTCACAGCGTTGGAACTCATGACCGCTGCGGAACAACAGTAGAGCCTATGATCAAGCCTCAGTGGTTTGTGCGTATGGATGAAATGGCAAAAGCTGCAATCGATGCTCTGAACGACGGAGATCTGGAGTTTGTTCCGGCAAGCTTTGGCAAAACATATCTTCACTGGCTGGAAAATATCCGTGACTGGTGTATTTCCCGTCAGCTGTGGTGGGGACACCGGATTCCGGCATATTACTGTGATGAATGCGGCGAGGTTGTTGTTGCCCGTGAGATGCCGGAGAAATGTCCGAAATGCGGCTGTACTCATCTTCATCAGGATGAAGATACCCTGGATACCTGGTTCAGTTCAGCCCTGTGGCCGTTTTCTACTTTAGGATGGCCGGACAAGACAGAAGAGATGGAGTATTTCTATCCGACGGATGTACTGGTAACCGGATATGATATCATTTTCTTCTGGGTTATCCGTATGGTATTTTCTGCTCTGGAACAGACTGGAAAGGCTCCTTTCCATCATGTTCTGATCCATGGTCTTGTAAGAGATTCTCAGGGAAGAAAAATGAGTAAATCTCTTGGAAATGGTATCGATCCGCTTGAAGTCATTGACAAATACGGCGCAGATGCCCTTCGTCTTACCCTGATCACCGGAAATGCACCGGGAAATGACATGCGTTTCTACTGGGAGAGAGTAGAATCCAGCCGTAACTTTGCAAACAAAATCTGGAATGCATCCAGATTTATCATGATGAATCTGGAAGGCCATGATGCAGCGGCACCGGAGGATATGAAGTCTCTGTGTTCGGAAGATCAGTGGATTTTGTCCAGACTGAATACAGTTGTCCGTGAAGTAACGGAAAATATGGAAAAATATGAGTTGGGTATTGCTGTACAGAAGGTTTATGATTTCCTGTGGGACGAGCTTTGTGACTGGTATATTGAAATGGCAAAGGTGCGTCTGTGGAAAGCAGAAGAGGATCCGAAAGGGGCAGGAGTGGCTCTGTGGACTCTGCGTACCGTTCTTACAGAAGGACTGAAGCTGCTTCATCCGTTTATGCCGTTTATCACAGAAGAAATTTATTGTACGCTTCTTCCGGAGGAAGATTCTATTATGATTTCCGAATGGCCGGTATATACAGACGAAAGAAACTTCCCTGAAGCGGAAAAGGCAGTAGAAGGATTCAAAGAAGTTGTGAGAGGTATCCGTAATACACGTACAGAAATGAATGTGCCTGTAAACCGCAAAACAAGTCTGTATATTGTAGGAAGAGATACAGATACCTGTGAAAGATATGAAGCCTGCAAAAAATCTTTCGTAAACCTGGCGTTTTCCAAGGAGATTCATGTACAGGAAAATAAAGAGGGAATCGGCGAGGATGCAGTTTCTGTAGTGGTTTCCGACGCAGTGGTTTATCTGCCGTTGGAGGATCTGGTTGACAGAGAAAAAGAAATGGAACGTCTGAAAAAAGAACAGGAGCGTCTTACAAAAGAGATCGCTCGCTGTCAGGGTATGCTGAATAACCCGAATTTTGTTAATAAAGCTCCTGCAGCCAAGGTAGATGCAGAAAAAGAAAAGCTTCAGAAATACGAAGAAATGATGGAAAAGGTAAACGTACAGCTTTCACAGATGCAGAAGTGATAAAGGAGCGTTAAGATGAAATGGTATGATGTGTGCAACAAGATTTCTCTGCTGCTTCATGCGCTGGTCAGTGCAGTAGGGTACTTTCTGATCGAGGCGATCAGCAGGCACTCTTTTACGGAAGCATGGAACTTTATGACGGGCAGGCCGCTGGTATTTGCCTATAATGCAGCACTGATCTTTACGACATCCCTGATCGTATATCTGTTCAGGAGAAGATGTTTTCTCCGTGTGTTTTTGTGTATGTTCTGGCTGCTGCTGGGAATCATAAACGGCGTGATACTGGCTACCCGTGTAACGCCGTTTACCGGCCCGGATCTTCATCTCCTGACGGATGGAATGGCTCTTCTGGAGAAATATCTTCCCAAGTGGGGAGTGATCGTGGCGCTTATCGTTCTGGGACTTTTTGCCCTGACTCTTTTTGGCCTTATCTTAAAAGGTCCGAAATTCAAAGGGAAGCTGAAATACAGATGGAACATTCCGCTGGTACTGGCCGGATTCCTGGTTTTTGCAGGGATAACACAGCTGGCGCTGGAAAAACGAGTGCTTTCTAATTATTTTGGAAATATTGCGTTTGCCTATGAGGATTATGGATATCCTTATTGTCTGGGTGTTACTATTTTTGACACTGGGATCACCTGCCCGCGGGATTATTCTGAAGGAGAGATCAAACGTATCGAAAATACGGAAAAGAATCTGCCGGAAACAAAGGATGGGGATCATCCGAATATTATCTTTCTGCAGCTGGAATCCTTCTTTGACCCTAAAATGGTAGATTATCTGGAAATGTCAGAGGATCCTATTCCTGTATTCCGAAAGCTGATGAAAGAATATACTTCAGGATATTATAAAGTGCCGTCAGTAGGCGCCGGTACGGCAAACACGGAGTTTGAGTCCATTACCGGAATGAGTCTTCATTATTTCGGACCGGGAGAATATCCTTATAAAAGTATCCTGAAAGAGACCACCTGCGAAAGCGCTCCGTATATTTTGAAGGACCTGGGATACTCTACTCATGCGATACATAACAATGAGGCAAACTTTTACGGAAGAAGATCTATCTTTCCAAATCTTGGATTTGATACCTTTACCTCTGCCGAGTATATGCCTGAGGAAGATGACAAAAATCCGCTGGGATGGACGAGAGACCGTGTGTTGACCGAAGAAATCATCAAATGTCTGGATTCTACAGAAGACCAGCCGGACTATGTGTATACCATCTCTGTTCAGGGGCATGGATCTTATCCGGAAGAACCGGAACTGGAAGAACCGGAGATCACAGTAACCGGTTCTCCCACAGAGGCAAAGAACAATCAGTGGGAGTATTATGTAAATCAGATTCGGGAAATGGATGATTTTGTAAAGGAACTGACAGATGCTCTGGAAGAGTATCCGGAAGATGTGGTCCTGGTTATGTACGGAGATCATCTTCCTACCATGGATCTTACGGTGGAGGATGTGAAGAACAGATATCTTTTCCAGACTCAGTATGTGATGTGGGACAACTTTGGTCTTGAGAAAAAAGATGTAAATCTGGCGGCATATCAGATGGCGGCAGAAGTTCTGGATCGCGTTGGCATTCACGAGGGAACAATATTCCGGTATCATCAGGCCAGAAGAAACACAAAGAATTACCAGGTGGATCTGGAAACACTTCAATATGATCTTCTGTACGGTGAGCGTTATTCCTATGAAGGAGAGAAGCCGTTTAAAAGGACAAAAATGCGGCTGGGCATTTATGATACTACATTGGACGGAATTTCTCTTGTGTCGGCCTGGGATCACACTTATCGGATCACAGGAACGAACTTTACACCTTCCAGTCAGGTGAAGCTTAATGGAGAATGGTATGATACCGTTTATGTAAATCCGACCACACTCATGATATCCGGCACAGAACTGGGAGATTTCGACAGACTTTCTGTTGTTCAGAGAAGCAACAGCTCGACCAGAAAAGCACTGAGCAAGAGTTACGATCGTTCCTGTTATATGCTGTATGATGAGAACAAATGGAAACTGCCGACGGAAGATAACTGATCCTGACGAATAAAAGATTACGATTAGTACTGGACATATTTCACCACTCATATATAATGATATCGTAGCGGTCTGTTACGGGGCGGGGCTCCGGCCGCTGCGAATACATTAGATGAAGTGGTGAATTTTTTTATGAATTACAGTGAAGCAGTTGCGTATATTGAAGAAACTCCGAAATTTACAACAAAAAACAAACTTTCTCACACAAAGGAATGCCTGGAACGTCTGGGACATCCGGAAAAAAAGTTTAAGGTTATTCATGTGGCGGGAACTAATGGAAAAGGAAGCACCTGTGCTTTTCTGACTTCTGTGTTCAGAGAAGCAGGATATTCCTGCGGACTTTTTACTTCTCCTCATCTGGTAGTGATCAATGAGCGCTTTCAGATCAATGAGAAGAATATTGACGATGATACTTTTCTGAAAGCTTTTGAAAAGGTAAAAACTCTTGCGGATCAGCTGGTAGCAGAGGGAAATTATCATCCTACGTATTTTGAGATGCTGTTTCTTATGGGAATGGTGATATTTGCAGATGCAGGGGTAGACTATGTAATGCTGGAAACGGGATTGGGAGGACGGCTGGATGCTACCACAGCTGTGGAAAATCCTATTGCCTGCGTGATCACATCCATTAGTTTTGATCACATGCAGTACCTGGGAAACACGATTGCTGAAATTGCTTCAGAAAAGGCGGGTATTATCGTACCGGGAGTGCCGGTGATCTATGATGGAAATGATCCTGAGGCAGCGCAGGTGATCCGTCGTCAGGCGGAAGAACTTGGAAGCCCGTTTTATGAGGTGAAAAAAACAGATTCACAGATTCTGAGAAATACAAAAGCGGGCATTGATTTTTCTGTAGATAATGCGTATTATGAAAATACAGTTTTCTCTATTCCGTTTATTGCAGGATATCAGGTGATGAATGCCTCCCTTGTGCTGAAAACAGCAGAGGTCCTGAAGGATACGGTGAAGCTCCCGAAGGAGGCTGTTCTGAAAGGCCTGAAAGAGACACGCTGGCAGGGACGTATGGAGACGATTCTGCCCGGTGTGATCGTGGATGGCGCGCATAATGAGGACGGAGTGGAGAAATTTGTGGAGACAGCGGAACATTTTCAGAAGAATCATCCTCTTACTTTGCTGTTTTCTGCTGTGGATGATAAGGATTATACAGATATGATCCATACGGTTCTGGGAAGAATTAAATTCCGCCATGTTGTGGTGACACAGGTAGGCGGATACAGAAAAGTACCATCAGAGCAGCTTGCGGAGATATTCCGTCAGGAAGGCTGTGAGTCCGCTGAAAGCTGTGAGGATGTGGAGACTGCATTTAAAAAGGCTCTTGATTTAAAAGGTGAGGACGGAATGTTGTTCTGTGTAGGTTCTCTTTATCTGGTAGGCGAGATTAAAGCAATCCTTCAGAGAGAACAGTAAGGAGGAAACATATGATAGATTACGAAGAGGAACTGAAAAAGTTTGAACCATGTCTGGATGTGACGGATGCAGAGGGAGCAATTTATGAGAGAGAACTGACCGATATTCTTGATGTGCTCCAGGAGGTGCTGCGTGAAGCCAAAAGCAGCAGACGTGTAAGACAATAAGGAGAATTCTGCAGATGAATTGTGTGAACTGCGGTGCATTTCTGACAGATGCAGATCTGGACTACTGTCCAAGCTGCGGATATAATGTACTGATCCAGAAAAAAGTAGACTATCTTTCGAAAAGCTTATACAATCAGGGACTGGAGAAAGCAAGCATACGTGATCTTTCAGGGGCGATTGCCTGTCTGAAACAAAGTCTGATCTATGATAAGAAAAATATCCAGGCACGAAATCTTCTGGGGCTTGTTTATTTTGAGACGGGTGAGGTGGTAGCTGCGCTCAGTGAATGGGTCATCAGCAAAAACCTCCAGCCGGCCAGAAATCTTGCCTCTGAATATATTGCCAAACTGCAGGCAAACTCCAATAAGCTGAAAGCAATCAATGTAACGATCAAAAAATACAATCATGCGCTGCTTCTCTGCAGAGAAGGCCATGAGGATATGGCTGCCATCCAGCTTCGAAGGATTCTTTCACAGAATCCGAAGCTGATCAAGGGATATCATCTTCTTGCTTTGATCCAGATTAAAAACCAGGAATGGAATAAGGCCAGAAGAACTTTAAAGAAAGCTGCCAGGATCGATAAGACAAACACTACCACTTTACGGTTTTTGAGAGAGGTAGAGGAACAGACCGGTGTACCCACCAGACTGGAACGGCAGAAAAAAGGATTTTTTCACAGTAATCGGAATAAAGAACCGGAATATGATCCTGCAGAAAGCGAACTGACACTGCATCCTCCGGTTTATCGGGAAAGAGTAAGACTGCCGATCTTTTTGCTTCTGATGTCAGGAATAGTTACAGGGGCGGCTGCTTTCTGGCTTCTTGCAGTGCCGGCTATCAAGCAGGGAATTTATAAGGAAGCCAATGCCCAGATCGTCCAGTACAGCGAGTCGCTGGCTACTCAGGGAGCTGAACTGACAAAAGCCCAGGGAGAGGCTCAGGAATCCGGAAATACAGCTGAGGCGGTTTCTGCGAAGCTTGAAGAGGAACAGGCGAGAAGTCAGAGCTATGAGGCTCTTATGACAGCATATACTTATTATCAGCAGCAGAATCTGGATGAAGCGGCAATGGCTGTAAAAAATGTTCAGGTAGATGTTCTGTCGGACGCTATGAAATCTATTTACATTACAGTGAGAGATGCAACAGGGACTGCAGGTATTGGTGATACAGAATATAAGCCGGAAACTTCTTCCGAAGACAGTGGTGAAGCCGGGTCTTATGATGAAGGCTCTTATGGAGAAGAATCTTATGATGAGGGCTCTTATGATGAAGGTTCTTATGATGAGGGATACTATGAAGAATACTGATATGGCGATGGAGATGTGATCGCCATATTTATAAGAGAAACCTCGGAGACAGAGGATGTGCAGAGATGCATATCCTCTTTTTCTGTACAGAAAAATGAGGAAAAATGGAATAAAAACCAGAATAAGGGGGAAAATAAGGAATGAATACAATGTTCCATCAGGACGGTTCTGTGTTGACCGTTCATCTTCCGGCAGATGTTGACCATCCGATATCGGATGAGATCAGACGGGAATCAGACAGAATCATAGAAAATGTATATATAAGAACCATGATCTTTGATTTTGAAAAGACCGATTTTATGGATAGTTCAGGTATCGGACTCCTTATGGGAAGATACCGGGCTCTTGGAATGCGTCAGGGATGCATCCGTGCTGTTCAGGTCAGCAGTCATATAGACAGACTTCTGCATTTGTCGGGAGTGCACAAGTATATAGAGATTCAAAAATCAGAAGGAGAGGGGATGATATAATGGAAAATACAAATGAAATGACTTTGATTTTTGACAGCCGTCCTGTAAATGAAGGGCTGGCACGGATTACGGCAGCTTCTTTCTGTACGCAGCTGAATCCGACACTGGAAGAAGTTGCAGATTTGAAGACTGCTGTATCTGAAGCGGTGACCAACTGCATTATTCACGGATATGAAGGAGAGATACATAAGATTAGAATGGATCTGAGACGAAAAGGTCAGGAACTTTTTGTGGATATTACAGATCAGGGAGTTGGGATTGCTGATATAAAAAAAGCAATGGAACCTCTTTACACATCCAAACCGGAGAAAGAACGATCCGGAATGGGATTTACTTTTATGGAAGCTTTTATGGATGAAGTAACAGTGGATTCTGCGGTAGGAGTCGGAACTTCTGTCCACATGAAAAAGACCATTCGAAGGTAAAGGAGAGCTGATGGAACATACTCTTGCCCTGATCGGGCGTGCGCACCAGGGGGATAAAGAGGCAAGAGACACTTTGTTTGAAGAAAATACGGGACTTATCTATAGTGTGGCAAAAAGATTTTTGGGCCGCGGCGTTGAGATGGAGGATCTTTTTCAGATAGGAAGCATTGGACTTTTGAAAGCGGTAGATAAATTTGATACAGGATTTGACGTAAAATTTTCTACTTATGCAGTACCGATGATCGCAGGAGAAATCAGACGTTTTCTAAGAGATGACGGAATATTGAAGGTCAGCAGGACTATGAAAGAAAACTATTATCGTATCTGCCAGGAAAAAGAGAGACTGGAAAGAGCTTTAGGACGCGAACCTGATATAAGAGAGCTTTCTGCAGCTTTGGAGATGCAGCCGGAAGAACTGGCTTTGACTATGGAATCCGGAGTTCCTGTGGAATCTATTTACCGGACGGTATATCAGGGAGAGGGCACGGAAATCACGCTGGCTGACAGATTGGAAGAAAAACAGGATCATCAGGAGAAAATACTTAATAAGATTTTTCTGGAAGAAATATTGGGAAAACTGGAAAAAGAAGAAAGACAACTGATCTGTATGAGATATTTTAAAGATATGACCCAGACGGAGATTGCCGGCCGTCTGGGTGTGTCTCAGGTGCAGGTATCAAGGATGGAAAGAAGAATCATGAAGCGGCTGAAAGTTTTTTATGAAGGGGAATGATTTTTGGGGGTAATCTGCTTTCGGTTGATATCTTCAATAATAGTGGTATTCACATTATCTTCGTAGGTCCGCATTTGTACCTGCATAGGAGACGGATCTGAGGTGATCCGCATCCGGCTGAAATGATTAAAAAAGAACAGGACGCCCAGTCCAAGACCTACAGAATAAGTGATTTCAAGAATGGTAAATCCACTGGATACATGCCCGGTTACCTGCTCATAGATCTGCTGGAAAAGTTTTTCCACATCTGCATCTGCATTAAAGGTCATAATAGAAAAGGCTGCTCCGAAAAAGGAAGCGAGACAAACAAAGACAGTTTTGACCCAGTGAAAAAGGATATGAGGTGTATCCGGCTGCTGGTAGGTAAGGATAAAATCGGGTTCTCCTATGTGGGTGATATCCAGATTCGGTTCTTTTTTCTGGATAAGATCAATAAGATCCATGGCAGACATTACATATCTGCCTGGCTGATCTGGTTTCAGTGTGACTACAGGCAGGACGCGCAGGCGGTTCAGTGTTTTCGGGTCTGTACAGGACAGGCGGGCGATATCCTGAAGATATACATGGGGATGCCGGACCTGTATATTACGGTCCAGCTGTAAATAGAGCGTGGAACTCATAGAAGCTGCTCCTTTCGGCTGAAGTTATTTTTTCATTTGAGGACGAAATATGAGACTGGCGATCCATGAAAAGATCAGAGCGGCGGAAACTCCGGCAGAACATGCAGTAAAGCCTCCGGTAAAAAGTCCAAGCAGTCCTTGCTGATCGATTGCTTTTTTCATTCCTTTCCACAGAATCTGTCCAAATCCCAAAAGAGGAACAGAAGCACCGGCGCCGGCGTAGTCTGTAAGAGGCTGATACAGCCCTAATGCGCTGAGGACAGCACCGGAACATACAAGAAGAACCATGACCCGTCCGGGAAGAAGTTTTGTTTTATCAAGAAGAATCTGGACCAGGGCGCAGATAGCGCCGCCCACCCAGAATGCGTTTATATAATCCATTAGTATACCTCCTGATCAGAGATCTCTGTGTTCAATGACAACTGCGTGGGCAATACCTGGAATGGAAGCTCCTTCATTATAGCTGACCTTTGAAAGCATGGCGCCGGTCGGCACAAAAAGAATTCTTTTCCAGGTTCCTCGTGCAACTTCAGGCAGAATGCAGGCTGCAAGAACAGCTGCAGAGCATCCGCATCCGCTTCCGCCGGAATGTGTGTCCTGGGTTTTGTTATCGTAGATCATAAGTCCGCAGTCCTTATGGATGTTACGGATGTCGATCTGTTTTTCAGAAAGAAGGTCCAGAAGGATCTGCTGGCCTATCATGCCCAGATCACCGGTAAATATGGCATCGTAATCTTCGGGAGTCCGTCCAAAGTCATAAAGATTCTGATATATGGTACTGCAGGCAGCAGGAGCCATGCATCCGCCCATGTTCAGAGAATCTTTAAAGCCGAAGTCTGTGATTTTTCCGGTAGTGATTCCTGTGATCACAGCGCAGCCATTATGGAATCTCATAGTATCTGTGCTTTTTGGGGACTTTGATACCGGAGGGGTGCATCCCAGCACACAGGCTCCGCTTCCGGTTACAGTCCAGGTAGCGGATAACGGACGCTGGTTTCCGTATCCCAGTGGAAAACGGAATTCTTTTTCGGCAGTGGCAAAATGGCTGGAAGCTGCACAGAGTATATGATCTCCATATCCTGCAGCTGCAGCCATAGCGCCCAGGGATAAAGCTTCGCCCATAGTGGAACAGGCCCCGTACAGACCGTAATAAGGGATTCCTGTTTCAGCTATTCCAAAGGAAGAAGCAATGGTCTGGGCCAGAAGGTCTCCTGCAAAGATCATGCGGATATCGGAAGATCTCAGGCCTGCTTTTCCTATGGCAAGGAAGGCAGTTTCTTTCTGGAGAGTACTTTCGGCGGCCTCCCATGTTTTTTCTCCGAAAAGGGGATCCTGGGAGATCATGTCAAAAAGCTCACCAAGAGGTCCGTCGCCTTCTTTTTGACCGGTGATGGAGGCTGCGCTTTCAATATAGACCGGCTGAAGAAATTCTATACTTGCTGCTCCGTAAGGAATACCTGGCTTCATGAGATCACCTCCATTATTTTCAGGGCATAATAGATGATGCCAAGTCCCCAGGAACTGAGAATCCCATAAAGGATCACCGGCCCTGCGATTGTAAAGATCTTACATCCGATTCCGAATACTTGTCCTTCTGTCTGAAATTCAATTGCAGAAGCGGCTACAGAATTGGCAAATCCAGTGATCGGTACCAGAGAACCGGCTCCGCCGAACTTTCCGATTCGGGGATAGATATTAAGTCCGGTAAGGATAACGCTGAAAAGGATCAGGATCAGGGAACACCAGGTACCGGCGGTTTCCTTATCAAGTCCAAAGGATGAGGCTGTATTCAGTATCCACTGTCCAAAGGTACAGATCAGGCCTCCGGTCAAAAAGGCTTTTGCCATGTTCAGCGGAAGACTGTGGGACGGAGTGATCTTTTTTACATATTGTTGATATTGTTTTTGTTTTTTTAATTGTTCAGAAGTTGACATATCTGATTTCCTTTCTGAAAAATTCCTTTTGACTTTTATATTGTTTATGAATATAATTTTGGAGGATTACCACCCAAAATAATAATAGAGAAATGCCCCGATGGATTTTCCGGCAGCAATAGACAGAATAATCAGGGGAAGTCCTCTGTTCAGGCGTATCCTACGCGCAAAAACAGGAAACATATCTGCTATTTCAGCGAGAGCCAGTATCCATCCTCCGAGAAAAAAACCGGAAAAAATACCGAAGATCAAAAGAAAGGGACGGCCTGCAGGAAAAGGAAGATGAAAAAGAAAGAAAAGGTTTCCGAAAAAGATTCCCAGAAAGCTTATATCTTCGTACAACAGGATATGTTCGGCGGTATGGGTGATTCCTGCATATCGGGGAACTACGGAAAGCGCAATGAGAAGGCCGGCCACACCGCTGGCAATTACAATTCCGGAACAAAGTCCGAGAATTCCAAGAAATACCTGATCCCACATAAAAAACTCCTTTCTGCTGTTTTAGTGGTTATTATATAAAAATCCTCATAAAATATACGGCAATTCTTAAAAAACTATGAAAACCTGTACTTTTCGTACGTCGGATAGTATAATTAGAAAAGATGATTAATGACGCAGGAGGTTTGCGTATGTACGACTCATATTCCCGAATGGAATTATTATTGGGACAGTCAGGGGTAGATCGCCTGGGCAGGGCACAGATAGCGGTTTTTGGTCTGGGAGGAGTTGGATCTTATGCGGTAGAAGCACTTGCACGATGCGGTGTGGGAAGTCTTACACTGGTAGATCATGATGTAGTGTCAGCAACGAATATAAACAGACAGCTGTTTGCTCTGAATTCAACTATTGGCCGTAAAAAAGTCCAGATAGCCAAGGACAGGATACGGGATATTGACGAAAATATCCTGGTGCATACCTATGAGACTTTTTATAATAAAGATACAGCAGGGATGTTTGATCTTAAATCTTATGATTACATCATAGATGCCATTGATACGATGGAGTCAAAGCTTCTTCTCATTGAACAGGCTGCAGCAAGCCATACACCGGTAATATCCTGTCTGGCAACAGAGGGGCGGATCGATCCGTCCAGGTTTGAGATCGCAGATATTTCCAGAACAGGAAATATTTGCCCTGCAGCGAAAAAAATGCGTTCCGAACTTCGTAAAAAAGGAATTCGTAAAGTGAAAGTGCTGTATTCCCGGGAACGCTGCCCACGGGGAAACGGAATAGAAAAAGGAACTCTGACCGGCAGTATATCTTTTGTTCCCGGCGTGGCAGGAATGCTGATTGCCGGAGAGGCGGTCAGAGATCTTCTGATGGAAAAGAAAAAGAAAAATTAAAAAATAAATAGAAAGTGTGAGGAAAAGAATCTGTGAAAGAAGAGATCAGACAGAAATTTATTGAACTTCTGGGAAAGGAAAGGGTACTTTTTGATGAGCCAATGAGCAATCATACAACTTTTCGGATCGGAGGACCGGCTGATATATTTACCATGCCGGAAGAAAAGCAGCAGATTGCAGATGTGGTAAAGCTGTGCAAAAAGGAACAGATCCCTTTTTTTGTTTTAGGGAATGGAAGCAATCTTCTTGTAAGTGACAAAGGATACCGGGGCGTGATTATCCAGATGGATCGTAATATGTCGGAGATCACTGTAGAAGGAAAACAGATCCGTGCCTGTGCCGGCGCGCTTCTGTCATCTGTTGCAGTGGCTGCCAAAAATGCTTCTCTGACAGGATTCGAATTTGCCGGAGGAATTCCCGGGACGCTGGGAGGCGCAGTGGTGATGAATGCAGGCGCTTATGGCGGAGAAATGAAAGATGTATTAAAAGAGGCTGTAGTTCTTACCGGAGAAGGGGAGATACTGACGATCCCTGCAGAAAAACTGGAGATGGGATACCGTACCAGTATTATAAAAACTTCCGGATATCTGGTATTAGAAGCGGTAATCTCTCTTGAGGAAGGCAATCAGGAAGAGATACGTTCCAGAATGAAGGAGCTGTCAGACAGACGAACAGAAAAACAGCCGTTGGATTTTCCAAGTGCAGGAAGTACATTTAAGCGTCCGGAAGGATACTTTGCAGGGAAACTGATCATGGACAGCGGACTGCGGGGCTGCCGCATCGGCGGGGCACAGGTATCCGAGAAGCATTGTGGCTTTGTCATTAATGCAGGAGGAGCTACTGCCAAAGATGTAAGGGCACTGATGGATCACGTGATTCATACAGTTTATGAGAAGTTTGGAGTGACACTGGAGCCAGAGGTGAAATTTTTGGGAGAATTTTAACTTTTTTACGGGAGATAAGAGATGCGTCTTGTGATTGTAACAGGTTTATCCGGAGCAGGGAAAAGTACTGCTCTGAAAATGCTGGAGGATGCCCGCTATTTTTGCGTGGATAATCTTCCGATCCCCCTTGTAAGTAAATTTGTGTCTCTGATGGCAGGGATGCAGGGGGAGGATGTTCAGAATGCCGCAATAGGGATTGATGCCAGAAGCGGAAGATCTCTGGAAGAACTGGAGCATGTACTGGATCAGTTAAATGAAGCAGGATATGAATTTGAAATATTGTTTTTGGATGCAGATGACCGTGTTCTTGTAAAAAGATATAAGGAATCACGAAGAAGCCATCCTCTTGCTATGTATGGACGGGTAGATGAGGGAATTCGTCAGGAACGGGAAAAAATGCGCTTTTTGAAAGAGAGAGCGGATTATATCATTGACACCACCAGACTTCTTACACGGGAACTGAAAAAAGAAGTTAACCGTATTTTTGTGGATAATGGAAAATTTGGAAATATGGTGATATCTGTTCTGTCGTTTGGTTTTAAGTATGGTATACCCGACGATGCGGATCTTGTTTTCGATGTGAGGTTTTTGCCGAATCCGTATTATATTGATGAACTGCGACCTCATACAGGAATGGATGATGACGTCTATGAATATGTAATGGACAGTCCGGCTGCGGGAGAGTTTGCAGATAAGCTTACAGATATGATCCGATTTTTGATTCCTAATTATGTCAGAGAGGGAAAAACCAGTCTTGTTATTGCCATCGGCTGTACAGGCGGAAGGCACAGATCGGTAACACTTGCCAGAGTGCTTCATGGACGTCTGCAGGAAACTGCTGAATACGGAATACGGCTGGAACACCGTGATATAGGAAAGGATGCGCTTCTGAAAAAATAACAGAACAGGAGAAATGGAAATTGTCTTTTTCAGGGATGGTGAAGGAAGAACTTTCCAGACAGATCAGTCCTGCCCGACACTGCAGGATAGCGGAGACAGCAGCGCTGCTGTGCGCCTGTGGAAGGGTTACTTCTGAGGGGAAACTTCGGCTGCAGACAGAAAATGCAGCAGTCGTAAGAAAAGGCTTTACATTATTACAAAAAACATTTAATATAGAGACAGAGATTGCTGTCCGCGAAAGCCGTCAAATGAAGAAGGGAAATCTATATTATGTAGAAATCAGAAATCCTGATGAGATCAGGAATATTCTTCAGGGGACGAAACTTTCCCTAAGTAAAGCAGATGGGGAATCTCTTTGCTCAGACAACAGTCTGGTAACACAGCAAAGCTGCTGTAAGCGGGCTTTTATCCGCGGTGCTTTTCTTGCGTCCGGCTCTATAAGTGATCCTGAGAAAGGGTATCATTTTGAAATCGTATGTCCGGATCGTCAGAAAGCAGAACAGCTGCAGGAACTTATCCGTAGTTTCCAGATAGATGCTAAAATTGTTCTGCGTAAAAAATCATATGTGGTCTATGTGAAAGAGGGTGCGCAGATCGTAGATATTCTGGCAGTCATGGAGGCAAATGTGGCTCTGATGAATCTGGAAAATATCCGGATTCTGAAAGAAATGAGAAATTCTGTGAACCGGAAAGTAAACTGCGAAACAGCAAACATTAATAAGACGGTAAGTGCGGCAGTGAAGCAGATCGAAGACATCAAGCTCATAGAGAGCAGAATGGGATTTCAGTCCCTGACAGAAGGACTTGCAGAAACTGCGGAACTGAGACTGCAGTATCCGGAAGCTACACTAAAAGAATTAGGCATGATGCTAAATCCTCAGGTTGGCAAATCTGGAGTGAATCACAGGCTCAGGAAACTTAGTGAAATTGCAGATGAACTGAGGAATAACAAGGAGGAGCAATTATGATTAAAAAACCTGTCACAATTCAACTGTCTACTGGACTTGAGGCACGCCCGGTGGCGCAGCTGGTACAGGTGGCCAGCCAGTTTAACAGCGAGATTTATGTGGAGATCGGTAAAAAGAAAGTTAATGCAAAGAGCATTATGGGTATGATGACTCTTGGGCTGGATTCAGGTGAGGAGATCACTCTTTCCGCTAATGGAGAAGATGAAGAAGCTGCTATGAGCAGTATAGAGCAGTATTTAAGTAATAAAAATTAAATAAATAATCCAAAAAGCACTGTCTGGAAGGAAGACCAATTCCGAGACAGTGCTTTTTGATTGCAGGAAAGCTGCATATTCTGTGCTGCCTTCCTGATGTAAAATATGTTCTGCAGAAAATTATCGTTTTTTGTATGATCAGCTGTCAGATTTTTGGGAGTGCTGTTTTTCTTTTCTGTAAAATAAAAACGGGTAAACTGTGATAACCCAGAATACAACAATAAAGTATCTTATAAAAGAGGCAGGAAGACTTTCTCCAATCAGCGGTTTTAGTCCTGTCTGCAGGAGCAGCGTAATAAAAATCCCTATAAGAAAACGTCGGATACGACCGCTGACAGAATCCGGCGCATGAAAAGGAATCCATTTTTCCGTAATATAATATCCTGCAGCAAAGGCAGCACCGGCACCGCAGGCTTTGACACAGTCCTGTGCATAATGAAATTCAATGATGCTGTGTTTATAAAGGGTAAGAGTGTATGCCAGAAGTCCCAGACATACAACAGCCATAAAAACAGATACCAAAGAATTTCTTTTATGGAATATTTCTTTCTTATATAAAAAGTGCCAGCATAGAGATACGCACAGGATACTTACACCAAAGGATACCAGAACATCCTGCGGCGTATGACAGCCAAGATACATTCGAGAAAAACCAACCAGGAAGATAAAAAGAACGCACACCAGTTTCTGGTAATTTTTTTTGAAATAAAATCCTAATGTTCCAAGGAGGGCAGTGATGCTTTGTGTGTGTCCGCTGGGAAAGGAATATCCGGTGGCGCCTGGAACAGCAGATGCAACAGGCTGGAAGGAGGGATCCAGTATCCAAGGACGGGGAACACGGAAAGTGATTTTTAATCCCTGTACAAGAAGACCTGATGTAAAGTACGAAAATCCAAGGCAATAAGCCAGCTTTTTCTGTGAGCACCAAAACAGCCAGCAGATTACTGCTACTACAAAGGTTTCCTGAGCCAGAAGAGTGATCCCCTGGAATACCGCGTCTGCAGCAGGGGTGCGGTATCGGGCAAGAAAATTTAAAAATTCCATAAAGAGACTCCTTTCATTATTTGCATTCCTGAGAAAACCGGATGCATGTTGGAATGGTTTGCGTACTGCAGCAAAACCATTGTATGTATTTTCCTTATGATAACTTAGATTATAAGTTGACCATAGCAAAAAAACAAGGTATAATAACTAGAGTATTTACAGTATTGCTGTTTGCATGATGTCGGTGCAGCCTTGACACAGCGAACAGTAAGCTTATAACACGGTCACCAGAAAAACAGAAGTGAGGGATATACAATGTCAAAATTTTTGAAATTTGTCGTGCATTTTGCAATCATATGTACGATCGCAATAGTGCTGGGGCTGGCGCTGCCGCCGTTTTTTGGGGTCACCACAGTGATCGTTGATAAACCGGATAAAGAAACCAATCTGGCAATGGGGTCAGTTACCTATGCGGTTCCTGTAAAGACAGAAGAGGTTAATGCAGGGTCACCTATCATTGTAAGAGATGGAGAAGGTACTTATCGTTATAACCTTATCAGCGTAGACAGAACAGCCAATACAGGTGTTGTGATCGACCCGGAGGCTTCTGCATCGGAGAGCATCAATGTATCTGTGAAAAACTGGGTACCTAAGGTAGTGATCACAGTTCCTTTTGTGGGATATCTTATGGCAGCAACGGAAACTACAGAAGGTCGTATTGCATTGATCCTTCTTGTATTATTCCTGATCATTCTTTATGTTATTGCAGAGCTTTGGAAAAAACCGGAGACCCTTGACGAATATGAGGACCTTCAGGGAGACAGAAGATACCTTAAAACAGAAAAAGAGCTCCGTATGGAAGAGAAAGCCCGAGAGAGACGGATGCAGGAAGAAGACCGAGAGCTTCTTTACGGAGAAAAAACCCGCAGGAAAAAAGCTAAAAAAGAAGAAAAAGAAAGAAGAAAGAAAATTCGTACCGGCGGATTTGTGGATGAGATTTATGAGGATGATCTGGAAGAGGAGCAGCCGGTGCGTCAGACAAGACGTTCTTCAAGAAATAATTCCAATAATATGCAGGCAGCAGCCAGTGAAGCCCATGAGCTTCTGAAAAAAGAAATTGCAGCAGCTACGGCTGAGGAATCAGATGAAGCTGCCGACAGATATTCAGATGAGCTTCCAAGCTATCAGGAGCTTCAGCGTGAGAGACGCTACAGTCCGGTAGAAGAGGAAGAATGGGAAGAGGAAGAGCCTGTAGAGATCAAAAAGATGGCTATGCCGGCATGGTCTGCATCACAGCTTGCAGATAAGGCAAGAAAAGCCGGAGATGCTCCGGACATCGTAAGAGATTCTATTACAAAAGTAACATTATTTGATTACTCTGATATCATCGGCGGTGAAGAGGAAGACATTGAAGAAGAGTAATACATAAAATTTAATAAAACATTTATGTGCAATGCAGAGGAGAAAAGCAGATGAAAGCAGTCCTCTGCATTGTTTTTTTATTTATTAGGAAAGCAGTACATTTTGTACTAACTTTCCTGATAAATAAAATCGCTACCCAAGGGCGCGGTCAGGATCTTTACAGAATACTTCTTCGTACCATATAAACAAAAATCGTCCTTATTATATAGGAAAGAACTCATTTTTTACGCTTCATGAAAAAAATATCAAAAAAATTAAAAAAAATAAAAAAAGTGCTTGCAATGCAGGGAATCATTGTGTATACTAACAATTGCTGTGACATGATAGCAATGAAGCGCGAGGTTGCTGCTTTAAATAGCAGGTTTTCCGTGGAGCGAATGTCAAGTTAGGAAACTGACGACAAGTCACTGTACAGAGTTCAATAGCCATCTTGGGATGGGCGTGTGGAGAAATGTCTTAGGACACACACGGAGATGTGTACAGTCGCCGCTTGTCGTACTGCATAATTGAGTACGAATAGGAGGAGACTTTTTTTATGGCAAATCAGGTAATGAGAATCACATTAAAAGCTTATGATCATCAGTTAGTAGATGCATCCGCAGCAAAAATCATCGACACTGTTAAAAAGAACGGTGCAAAGGTAAGTGGACCGGTTCCGCTTCCGACAAAGAAAGAAGTAGTGACAATCTTAAGAGCTGTTCACAAATATAAAGATTCCAGAGAGCAGTTCGAGCAGAGAACTCACAAAAGACTCATCGATATCATGACACCTACACAGAAAACAGTAGATGCACTTTCCAGACTGGAAATGCCGGCTGGTGTTCACATTGATATCAAAATGAAAACAAAATAAGCAACACCCTAAATTATTCAAGGTAAGTCCATTCGGTAACACGAATGCTTCAAAAACTATATGATTGCCCGGACGGGTAATCCGCTATAAGGAGGAAAATGTAATGAAGAAAGCTATCTTAGCTACAAAAGTCGGAATGACTCAGATCTTCAATGAAGATGGTCTTCTGATCCCGGTAACAGTTTTACAGGCTGGTCCGTGTGTTGTAACTCAGGTTAAGACTGAGGACAATGATGGATATGCAGCAGTTCAGGTTGGTTTTGGCCAGATCAGAGAAAAACTGGTGAACAAACCGGAGAAAGGCCACTTTGAGAAAGCTGGCGTTGACGCAAAGAGATTCCTGAAAGAATTCAAATTTGACAACGCTGCTGAATATGAAGTAGGACAGGAAATCAAGGCTGACATCTTTGCAGCAGGAGATCACATTGATGCAACTGCTATCTCAAAAGGTAAAGGCTTCCAGGGCGCGATCAAGAGACACGGACAGTCCAGAGGACCTATGACACACGGTTCCAAATACCATCGTCATGCAGGTTCCAACGGTGCAGCATCTGATCCGAGCAAGGTTGCTAAAGGCAAAAAAATGCCAGGACAGATGGGTAATGTTCAGGTTACTGTACAGAACCTTGAGATCGTACGCGTAGATACAGAAAATAATTTACTGTTAGTTAAAGGTGCTGTTCCAGGACCTAAGAAATCTTTGGTTACAATCAAAGAATCAGTAAAGTCTTTATAATTGAGAAAGGAGGAGCATCAGAATGGCA
>SAMEA3387495__coassemble_1318_pt1 | contig 27334 bp, 25 predicted proteins | sample SAMEA3387495__metabat2_high_PE_036 | metagenome-assembled genome bin SAMEA3387495 (sample SAMEA3387495) | Felis catus | biome: Faeces | place: United Kingdom | collected 2012
CGCACGAGTCACATCTGCCCTTATTTAGAACTATTTATTTCCCGATAGCCCCTCTGCCCAAAGAACTGCCGCTTCCAACCCACTGGCATTTTTTATAAAGTACAAACGTTTTTCCATTGTTCTGATCGGCTGTATTTTTATTTACCTCAGCCATGTACTCCTGAACAGCTTTACCTTCCAGATTGTAGAAAGTAAAGGAGGTGGAAGTGCAGAAATGGGAACCTCCATGGCCATTGCTGCTCTTATTGAACTTCCCACCCTGTTTCTTTTTACTTTTATGCTGAAAAAAACCGCCTGTCATTTCTGGTTCAGAATCTGCGGTATTTTCTTCATGCTGAAATCACTGGGAACACTTTTAGCTCCTAATATCCCCGTTTTTTACGGTGTACAGTTTTTACAGATGCTTGGATGGGGACTTATCGCAGTCTCCTCTGTATACTATGTGAATTCTATCATGGAAGAACAGGATGCTATCAAGGGGCAGGCTTATATTACTATGACCTATACCCTTGGAAGTGTGATAGGCGCTTTGTTAGGAGGGGCTCTGATTGATGCCGCAGGCGTTAATGCCATGTTGATCTTTGCCACTGTATCTGCATTTATCGGAATGATAATTCTTTTATTCGCTACTGAACGCACAAACAGCAGCCGGACCTGATCCGACTGCTGTTATTATTTTTCCCAACGGCTTTTTTTCTTCCTGCATATTTCATCCCACTGGCAGTCTCCGCATATAGCCTCTCTCCTGCCGGGTTTTAAAATCATCTGTTCCACTTTGGATACAAACTCCTGAAATCCAAGGATCTCATTTTCTCTGAGATCACATAATTCTAAAACCGACCGGTCATACAAAGCAGTCCGTTCTGCGGTTCTGCACATATTCTTCTCCAGATTTGGACATGCGGAACAGATTTCATCACCTGAGACAATCAGCTTTATTTCCGCTCCATTTTCCAGTATTTCCAGCATCTGGCCCATATGAGAAGAAAAACTGCTGCTGTAACCTTTTCCCTCAAAATATGCCAGACACATGCCATGATGAGGACGAAGCCTGTATACTTTCTTTTTTTCCATATCACATTACATATTTTTTTAATTTTTTTGACAAGCCATAAGCTAAAACGATCTTAATAATATCCGGAATCACAAACGGAATCACACACCATCCAAGCACTGCTGCAACGCCTATTGCGCCATTTGTCCGCATATAAACTGCCATAAACCACAGAGTTCCAAATGCATAACAGACAAGAAGTCCTGCTGCCATAGAAAGGATCTGGATCAAAGATTTTTTTCCCGGAAGCTTTTCCATTGCCCACATAGTAAGAGCAGAAAACAAAAATCCGACAATATAACCTCCCGTTGTACCAGTGAGAATTCCTATTCCTCCGGTCATTCCTGCAAACACAGGAACGCCAACTGCGCCAAGAAGAATATACAGAAGCACTGCTGTCGTCCCTCTTTTTCCTCCAAGCATTTCTACAGCCATAAATACCCCAAAAGTCTGCAGGGTAAAGGGAACTGCGGTGGGAACTGATATCCAGGAACAGATTGCCATTAAAACTACAAATACTCCGATATATACCATATCGTAAGTTTTACCCTTTGATACTGCCATTGTACTCATTTTTTTCCTCCTGCTGTACATAGATGTAACTGTTAACAAAGTGCTCATTAACACATAGACTTTTTCTACGCTTTACTCTATCACAGTCGGAGTTTGATTGTCAACTTATTTTATTTTAAAGTTTACAATCAATTCTTTTGATGTACATAGATATCCATCTGATTATATGGAATCACAATTCCCTGAGCATCAAATTCTTCCTTGATCCTTTGATTCAGTCTCCATTTCACCGGCCAGTAGGATTCGGTAGGAACCCATACACGAAGTCCAAGGATCACCGCGCTGTCTGCCAGCTGATCTACAAAAACAACCATTTCGTTCTCATCCCCCTTGGTCTCCGGATCATCCAACAAGATTTTATAAAGAATATCCTTTGCCTTCTGGATATTTGCCTCATAGGAAATTCCAACCTTGATTTCAAGCTTTCTGGTCTCTTTTGCAGTTACGTTAATGATCGTACTGTTCGAAAGAGTTCCATTCGGCACTACAATTTTTTTATTGTCAACGCTTAAAAGAGTCGTATAGCACATTTCAATCCTTGCTACAGTTCCCTCACAGCCGTTCTGCTGGTTCTGAATAATATAATCCCCAACCACAAACGGTTTAAAAACCAGAAGAAGAACTCCTCCTGCCAGATTGGCAAGCCCTCCCTGAAGAGCAAGACCTATCGCCACACCTGCTGTGCCCAGGAGAGCTGCCACTGAAGATTCTGTAACTCCCAGGCTGACTGCAATATTAAAAATCAGCATTGTATAGAGTACTGCCTTTCCCGCAGAACAGGCAAACTGTATGACACCCTCATCTACCTTTGTCTTTTCCATGGAACGTTTCAAAAGCCGGATACACCATCGTATCAGCTTTCGTCCCACAAAAAATACAACAATTGCCAGAATCACCTTAATACCAAATCCCACAATTGAAGGAATCTGTTGTGCAAAATATTCTTTAAAATTCAAAATTTCTCTCAGATTATCTCCTACCCCCTCAATTCCCAGTTCTTCCAATCCCTGATCAACTTTTTCTACTGTTTCATTTACTGCTGCTGCATCCATAAATCCACCTCCTTTCCTGTATCCAGATATGAAAACAGACTTTTCTTCACAAAAATAAGATTCTTTTTTATCATACCATAAAAATATATTTTTCGACAATGAGGTTCTCTGAAAATACATAAAAATAAGATCTTTTTACCTATTTAAAAACATGATGTTCAGTGCTATAATGATTACGCTTATATTAATATCATTTTTACAATGGAGGAAATTATGCATATCATAATCGTTGGGTGCGGAAAAGTCGGCCGTACTCTGGCAGAACAGCTTCAGGAAGAAGACATAAACCTGACTGTAATCGACACTATTGAAAAGACTGTAAATGCTGTTACCGAAGACATTGACGCCATGGGGATCGTAGGAAATGGTGCAAGTATCAATACACTGATGGAAGCAGGCATCAATACAGCCGATATCCTGATTGCGGTAACTGCATCTGATGAATTAAATCTTCTCTGCTGTCTGATCGCGCAGAAAACAGGAGACTGTCAGACCATTGCCCGCGTCCGGAATCCCATCTACAGCCAGGAGATCGGCTTTATTAAAGAAAAACTTGGAATCTCTATGATCATTAACCCGGAATACGCTGCTGCACAGGAAATATCCCGCCTGCTTCGTTTTCCTGCCGCTATTAAGATTGATCCTTTCTCCAGAGGAAAAGCAGAGCTTTTAAAATTTAAAGTACTTCCTGAATTCGGTCTGGATGGGATGAGCGTATCCAGAATAGCAGAAAAGTATCGCTGTGATATTCTGTTCTGTGGTATAGAAAATAAAGATGAGCTGTCAATTCCCGGCGGTGATCATATCATACACAATGGAGACTTTGTTTCCATTATTGCAACACCCCAGAATACCGCCATGTTTTTCAAAAAAATCGGTTTAAAGACCAATCAGGTCAAAAACTGTCTGATCATTGGTGGCGGAACCATCTCTTTCTATCTGGCAAAGGCTCTGATCGCCTCAAAGATTCAGGTGAAAATTGTTGAAAAAGATCCTGTACGCTGTGATTTTTTAAGTGACTTGCTTCCGGATGCTACGATTATCAATGGAGATGGAACGGATCGTTCTCTTCTTCTTGAGGAGGGACTGGAAACAGTCGAATCTTTTGTATCTCTGACAAACATGGATGAAGAGAATATCTTCCTTTCTCTTTTTGCCAAAAATATTTCCAAAGGCAAACTGGTGGCTAAGGTAAACCGTCTTCCTTATACAGATGTAATTGACCAGCTGGATCTTGGAAGTGTGATCTATCCTAAATATATCACTTCAGATTCCATTCTGCGGTATGTACGTGCCATGCAGAATACCATTGGAAGTAATGTAGAAACCCTGTATCACATTCTTGACAGCCAGGCAGAAGCACTGGAATTTGCTGTCCATGATATTTCTCCTGTAGTAGGAGTTCCTTTGGCTGATCTGAACCTCAAAAAGAATCTTCTGGTTTGCAGTCTTGTCCGCGACGGAAAGATCCGTATTCCAAGAGGTCAGGATACCATTCAGGTTGGAGATCATGTGATCATTGTAACTACACATAAGGGACTTCGCGACATCAGCGATATTCTTGAAAAATAAGGAGTACAGTCATGAATTACCGTATTATCACCTATATTGTCGGATGGGTTTTTAATCTTCAGGCAATATTTATGGTACTTCCAATCCTGACAGCTGTAATCTATGGGGAAAAAGATATTTTTGCTTTTTTGGCCGCCATTATTATCTGTCTGGTCATTGGACTTCCTCTTACAAGAAAAAAACCATCAAACAAAGTATTTTACATAAAAGACGGATGTGTTGCCGTAGCACTGAGCTGGGTCGTACTAAGTATTACCGGCGCGATTCCCTTTGTGCTCTCCGGTTCCATTCCCCATCCTATTGATGCCATATTTGAAACTGTATCAGGATTTACAACCACCGGAGCCAGTATCCTGGCTGAGGTAGAAAGCCTTCCAAAATCTATCCTCTTCTGGAGAAGCTTTACTCACTGGATCGGAGGAATGGGTGTCCTGGTGTTTCTTCTGTCCCTTCTGCCTCTTGCAGGAGGCTATCATATGAATCTTATGCGTGCAGAAAGCCCCGGACCTTCTGTCAGTAAGCTGGTTCCCAAGGTACAGTCAACCGCAAAGATTCTTTACGGCATTTATCTTGGAATGACTGTTCTTCAAATCATTTTTTTACTGTTGGGAGGGGTACCATTATTTGACACCCTCTGTATTACCTTTGGTTCTGCAGGAACCGGTGGTTTTGGAATAAAAAATGACAGTCTGGGAAGCTACAGCACCTATTGCCAGGTTGTAACAACTATTTTTATCATCCTGTTTGGAGTCAACTTCTCTGCTTATTATCTTATATTGACAAAGAAGTTTAAAGCTGCTTTTCATATTGAAGAGATCCGCTACTATTTTGGCATCATTCTGGCTTCCATTATCCTGATTGCCATTAATACAAGGCACATGTTCTCCGGCTTTGCCCAGGCATTCCAGCAGTCAGCCTTTCAGGTGGGATCCATTATTACAACTACCGGCTACTCTACAACTGATTTTAACCAATGGCCGGCTCTGTCAAAAACGATTCTGGTACTTTTAATGTTTATTGGTGCCTGTGCCGGAAGTACAGGCGGCGGAATCAAAGTATCACGTATCATACTGCTGCTTAAAGCTGCCCGTAAAGAATTTCAGTTATACCTGCATCCTAATGCAGTAAAAAAGATCAAAATGGATCAGAAAACAGTACCTCATGAAACACTCAGGTCTACAAACATTTTCCTTAGTGTATACCTGATTATATTCTGTGGATCTGTCCTTCTTATTTCACTGGATAATTTTGATCTTATTACCAACTTTACAGCTGTTGCTGCCACACTGAACAATATCGGACCTGGTCTGGAAATAGTAGGACCTATGGGAAACTTTTCCTCCTTCTCCTATCTTTCCAAATCTGTTCTTATTTTTGACATGCTGGCAGGCCGATTGGAAATTTTCCCTCTTCTTCTGTTATTCTTTAAAAACACCTGGAAAAAATTCTGATCATACTGAGACAAGGTATATTCTAAAAAATGAATACTGCCTTGTCTCTTTTTTTATTTCTTCATAATTTTTTCAAAAGTTTATCATATATTCTTCACAATTTTAAGGTATAGTATTAAACATAGAAGACGTTATGTTTTCTATATAAATATTTTTCTTTTTCATACGCGCCGGTACGAAAGTACCGGCCTCCTTCCATTTATGGAGTTTTATCTGAAGTTTACCCTCTTCTTATATATCACGAAACAATTATTTACCAGGAATATCAATACGAAGTGTACTGCTTTCCTGATAAATAAAAAAGCTGTCTGGATCCAAGGTTTTCCCTGCGGTCCAGACAGCTTTTTTCATTTCTCATTTTATAATATAATTCTTACTTCAGATTATCACTGATTACTTTCCAGATACTGCTGTTTTCAAATCCCAGCTTCCACTGAGCCACTCCTGCAAGTCCATATTTCGGAATCAGTTTCACTTTTTCTGCAATTGACTGCGCATCCTCAAGCCAAATATCATAGCTGGAGCCTTCTTTTTCAAAAGAAGCCTTGTTCTGTCCTACACTTCCATCCCAGATTGTCTGAACATTATTCTCAGACAGTACCTTCTGAGCCTGATCCATACCGATGGCTTCACTTGTAAGTGCTCCGCCTGTTATTTTCCACAGTCTTGTATAGAACGGAATTGCAAGAATCGTTCTTTCTGCAGGAACTTCTGCCAATGTATCCGTCACTCCTTTTTCTACCCATGGAAGGGACGCAACGGATCCCGGTTCTTCTGATCCCACATAGTGTTCATCATATCCCATAATGATCACATAATCCACAACTTTTCCCTGCTCTTCCCGGTCATAATGACTGGTAAAATCCTCCGGAACAGGATTATCCACAGAAAGCACAAGATTTTTCTTATGACACTCAATAGATAATTCTCTTAAGAACTCCAGGAAATGCGGTCCTGCATCCTCGCTGAGAGTTTCAAAATCCACATTAATCCCATCAAGCCCGGTATTTTCTGCTGCCGTCATAAGCTGACTGATGATATTTTGTCTGGAGGCAAGCTGGGAAAGAGTCTCGGTGGTACTGGCATCGGCAGTAAAGTTATCTATAAGTCCCCACACCTTCATGCCTCTGTCATGTGCCTGCTGCACATATTCCGCCGAAGAAATATCTGCAATATTTCCGTCTGTATCTGCCAGATAAAACCAGGTAGGAGAAATCACATTCACTCCGCTGACATTTGCTGTGGCATCTGCAAAATAGGAATTGGCTTCCGTAGATGTCACCTGATGCCAGGACAGATTCACAGGATCTTCCATGGAAAGATACTGATACTCTTCCATTTTGAAATCTCGTTCAAAATTCTTGACCTCTGCTGAAGAAATATCTCGTTTTTTTACAAAACCTATGTAGCCATCCATAGTAGCCGCCTTAACCCATTCTTCGTATTCTTCCAGGTAGATTAATGTGTCACCTTTTTTTACCTGAGTAAGAACCGGAGATTTAATGCCTCCGCGGTAACGAACATATGTATCTTTTTGCACAGAAGCTGTATTTACATTTTGAAACTGATTCTGGATAATAACTCTGGACGGAGCTTCACCCATATAAACATCCATATCTGTATACCGCTGTACAAAGGCCAGACTAAGATATACCGCTTCATCTTTCATCCATACATCACTGTCTCCATTAGAAGAAGCCGGATATTTTTGAAGTTCAGAAGGAGTAGCATATAAGATCTGCTGATTTCCGCTGTCCCAGTAATATCTCTGATTCAAATAAGTATTTACAAGCTTCAAAGGCAGGTATATCTGTCCATTAGAAGTAACCGCCCGTTCTTCCATAATATTAGTTCCAAGGACGATCACTGCCTCTCCCTCGGCAGTCTGTCCATAATACTCGTTCAGATCCATCCGCTCCTTTGTCGGAATATATTTCCGGATCACATGAACACCGATACCGGCCGCCGCCAGCAAAAGAATCAGACCAGCAACGATCACTGCCGGCATATACTGCTTCTTCATCTGCTTTTTTATATTTTTTTTCATTTGTTTTTTCCTTTCAATTCAGAATAATCTGTTTCAGAAAAACTATATAATCTCTCTGCAACATTACAGAGACTGTTTTATTATATCATATTTTTTATTGATTTGCTTTATAAATAATTCTTTTTATTTTTTTTTCATATTTATTATTCAGGGACTCAGCCCAGGTCAAGCATGAGAAGGGGATTTCTGCTATGGCTGAATCCCTTTTATCTTTTGTCTATTAAAATGCAGACCACACATTGTCCTCTGGGGTATATCTGTGATATATTTTCGTTTCTGCCTCCTTTCATTTGATCAGTAATTTTAGAAAACACCAGATAGGTCTGAGAAAAATCTCTGCATGCAATACCAATTTTATCTGAATAACTGTGGAAATTTATATGGCTGCTACAGCAAGAACGCCGCATGACTAAAGAACAGCAGACATACTTTTTGAAAAAGGTCATATATAAGCTATTATTATCTCTTTGATGCTAACAGGATCATTTACCGGCCTGCACTCAGAAAATTTTTCTTATAAGCTATTATACTGTATTTTTATCTATATGCAAGGCTTTTCAGCAGTTTATAAAAAAATTTCGATTTAGTTTCCAAATATTTTATAATTTAGGTAAATTGAATTTCTTTACATCTGCTATAGTTGTGGTATATAATAGATGCTAAGTTGATATGCATTTTTTTGCCGTGGCAAAAGTCATGGATTCTAATCTGTCTGTGTAAATATGCCATATTCTGCATATGATTTAATATGCATATGGTAAATATACGTTATACAGCACATAAAGAATAGGATGTGATCATATGAAAATAGAAAAAATAAATGAAAACCAAATCCGCTGCACTCTCACCAAGGAAGATCTGGAACTTCATCAAATCCGCCTTAGTGAGCTTGCATATGGTTCTGAAAAGGCGAAAAAGCTCTTCCGAGATATGATGGAACAGGCACAGCTGCAATTCGGATTCGAAGCTGATAATATACCTCTGATGATCGAAGCAATTCCAGTCACTTCAGACAGTATCATCCTTATTATTACCAAGGTAGAAGATCCGGAAGAGCTGGATACCCGTTTTTCAAAATTCACCCCCTTTAAAGACCGCGGACAATCGGAAGCTCTTCAGCTTGACGGAGCAGATAATATCATTGATATTTTCCAGAAACTCTGTGAAGCTAAATTAAAGGGAAGTTCAAAAAAGACTTCTGCCGCTTCTGATTCTGCAAAAGAGGCAGCTTCTCAGGACGCTCCTTCCGTTGATCTGATACGACTCTTCAGCTTTTCACAGCTGGATGATGTGATTGCCGCATCCCATGGACTAAACGGATTTTTTACAGGTATAAACACCCTTTATAAAGATCCTGCCGAGGGAAAATATCGTCTCGTTCTCCACCAGTCCGATATATCTCCGGAAGATTTCAACCGGACATGCAACATCCTTTCCGAGTATGGAATCAGCAGAGCCTTTTCTTCTGCAGGAGAAGCCTACCTGAAAGAACATGGAGAAACAATCTCCGTAAATGCACTTCAACAGCTTGCACAGATCTGATCCATGATTTTTACACTATGAAAAAAAGGCGCTCCATATCATATGGAACGCCTTTTTTAGTCTTATTATTTGCTAAGAAAATCATTAATCTGCTGAACAAGGATATCTGAGTCAAATCCATGAACCATAGCTGCCTCTTCCAGAGATTCTCCCTGAGAAGACGGACATCCGATGCAGTGCATTCCCATTCTCATAAGGATAGCAGCGCAGTTCGGATCAATTCTGAGAAGCTCGCCAATGGTAGTTTCTTTTGTAACCTGTGCCATTTCTATTTCCTCCTTTTTATATTTTATGCAGAAAAAATTTCTTATTATTCCCTGCAGTGTTATGCTGTTTATAGCACATTCATTATAATATAAATGCCAGTGAGAATCAACGGTCATATTATAAAAATATGTTTATAATTTTATACTTGTAATCCTATGAAAGATATATTAGAATAGCAATATAGAACCGTAAAAGGTGCTAACGAGAAAAAAGGAGGATATTATAATGGCATACGTAATTACTGACGAATGTGTAAGCTGTGGAACATGTGCAGCTGAGTGCCCGTCTGAGGCTATTTCTGAAGGCGCAGATCATTTCGAAATTGATGCTGACGCTTGCGTTGACTGTGGAACATGCGCAGATGTTTGTCCTACAGAGGCTATTCAGCCAGGTGAATAATTCACTACATAAAAACAGGGAGCTGCAGCTTTTGCTGCAGCTCTTTTTCTATATCCTGTTATAGCAGAATCTTCTTATGTATTATACTAGATATTCTTATGGATCCTTGTTTCCCTTGTTGATCTCTTATCCGACAATGCCGCTGCAATTTCTCTTCTTGCCATCTGCTGTTTCCTAATTGCAAGATCCAAGGAACGAAATCTCTCTTCATCTTCGTTTTTTGAACGGATTTCCTGTGTGATCAGCCTTTCCAGTATTGCCTGAAATTCCAATATTTTTGGATCTGTCACATTTTCCCCTTCCTTTTCTGTGATATTATTCAAGGAATCCTGGGGCGGGATTTCTTCCGTGTCCCCTTCCAGCAGCTGAAAGTTATTCTTGTCCGTGTTCGCCGCTGTATAGAGAATCTGAGGGATCAGATCACGAATAGCCCGCAGCTGCAGTCCTCTTTTCTTCAGTTCCTTAATATTCATAAAAAGCTGAATATCACTTCCTGTGTAGTAACGGTGGCCCAGTTCATTCCGTTGAATATGAAGGTCTAACTCATCCTCCCAGTAACGCATAACATAAGCCTTGATACCTGTCATTTCTGCTGCCTGTCTGACTGTATATCTTGTCTCCATACCACACCTCCTACAAAATAAATTATAGCAGAGTATAAATGGATTTCAACCTAAAGCGTTCGACAGAATCCTCCCTATCCTGCAAAAAAAACCGAAGCGTTCAAAAGTTCAGATAACTTCCAAAGCTCCGGTTTTTTATATAAAGACTTATTTTTTCATATTTACAAACTGAGTATACCGCGGCAGCCATACAAGTTCTATCGTTCCAATAGGACCATTTCTCTGCTTTGCTATGATAACCTCCGCAATATCTTTTTTTTCTGTATCTTTATGGTAATAATCATCTCTGTAAAGAAACATAACCACATCGGCATCCTGCTCGATTGCTCCTGATTCTCGAAGGTCGGAAAGCATCGGTCTGTGATCCGGTCTTTGTTCCACTGCACGGCTTAACTGTGACAGTGCAATCACCGGTACTCCAAGCTCACGGGCCAGTGCCTTAAGGGAACGGGAAATATCTGAAATCTCCTGCTGTCTGGAATCGGACTTTCCGCTTCCGCTCATAAGCTGCAGGTAGTCGATCATAATTATTCCTAAATTATGTTCCAGCTTATATTTACGACATTTCGAACGCATTTCTGCAATACTGATACCCGGTGTATCATCTATGATCAAATTGGAACGGCCAATAATATCAGCTCCCTCTACCAGCTTTGTCCAGTCCTCATCTTTCAGATTTCCGGTACGCATGTTCTGAGAATCCACGTGCGATTCCATTGCAAGAAGACGGTTAACCAGCTGTTCCTTTGACATTTCCAGACTGAATATGGCAACTGTGACATTTTTCCGGAAAGCCATATACTGGGCAATGTTCAGTACAAATGCTGTTTTTCCCATAGATGGACGGGCAGCGATAAGAACAAGATCTGAGGGGTGCATACCGGATGTTTTATAGTCAAGATCTACAAAACCTGTAGGAATACCGGTTACATTTCCTTTTAGCTTGGACGCTTTTTCAATATTATTGATGGCGTTCAAAACAACCTGCTGGATTGGAACATAATCACCGCCAATACTTCTCTGCAAAATACTGAAAAGCTTCTTTTCAGCTTCTTCCAGAAGGGTTTCTGTACTTTCCTTTTCCAGATAGCAGTTATTTGCAACCTCTTCCGTTGCCTTGATCAGACGACGGAGCAACGCTTTTTCACTTACGATATTTGCATAATATTTTACATTCGCAGAGGTCGGTACTGCTGCCAGAAGTTCCCGGACATATTCCATGCTGCTGATATCCGGCGGAAGATCTTTTTCCTTTAGGCGGTTTTGAAGCGTGATCAGATCAACCGGCTGCCCTTCATTGCATAGTTCAACCATCGCATCAAAAATAACGCCGTACTGATTCTGATAAAAATCATCACTTGTCAAAATTTCTGATGCCACCAGGATGGCATCTCTGTCCATAAGCATGGAGCCGATCACAGACTGCTCTGCCTCAATACTATGAGGAAGTATCCTTCTGATCAGTGCTTCTTCCATACTGCTACAACCTCCATGCTATGCCTCTTTAACCCATACCTTCAGACTTCCTGTTACCTTCGGATGAAGTTTTACCGGAACCTGCGTTACGCCCAGATTTCTGATCGGACCATCCAGCTGCAGTTTCTTTTTGTCAAGATCAAGATTCAGCTGGTTTTTTGCCGCCTCTGAGATTTCTTTTGCAGATATGGAGCCAAATGTCCTGCCGCCTTCTCCAACCTTTAAAGTAAGGATCACTTCTTTTGTTTCCAAATCCTTTGCAAATGCCTGAGCAGCTTCCAGATTTTCCTGTGCCACCTTTTCTTCATTTGCTTTCTGGAGTTTCAGATCATTAAGATTCTTTGGAGTTGCCTCAACTCCCAGTTTCTTTGGAAGGATCATATTTCGTGCATAACCGTCGCTGACATTTACAATCTGTCCTTTTTTTCCAAGAGATTTTACATCTTCCAATAAAATTACTTTCATTTTTTCTCCTCTACTTCCTGATACATTTCATCAATGATCTTCTTTAACATTTCTTCTACCTCATCAATAGGCAGTTTGACCTGGGCTCCCGCGATATTGATATGACCGCCTCCACCCATTTTTTCCATCATAACCTGTACGTTCACCTCATCGATTGCTCTGGCACTGATGTATACCTCATGATTATAAGGTGTCAGTACAAATGAAGCTTTTACGCCGGAAATATTCAGAAGCTCATTTGCAGCCTGTGCTCCTACTACAGTAGGACTTTCCAGTCCTTCACTTGGGCATTTTGCAATAGCAAAGCATTCTTTATAGATACTTGCTGAACGGACAGCTTCTGCCTTCGCTTTATATGACTCGATATTATCACGAAGAAGCTTGCGTACTCTAGTCATATCTGCTCCGCTGCGGCGCAGGAAAGCAGCCGCTTCAAAAGTACGTACACCGGCTCTCGTAATAAAATTATTGGTATCGATCATGATACCTGCATAAATACAGTCTGCCTCTATATTCCGCAGACGCAGATCATCTGAAAAATACTGCAGAATTTCCGCCACCATCTCACATGTAGATGACGCATAAGGTTCTACATAAGAAAGAACCGCATTCTGTATGATCTCATTTCCTCTTCGATGATGATCCAGTACCACAATGGTCTTTGTCATATAAAGAAGCTCCTGGCACTCTGTATAGCTTGGTTTGTTGGTATCCACAACCACTACTACTGTGTTATTGTCCACAAGCTCCATCGCCTGTTCTCTGTCAATAAACATTGATGGTTCATAATCCGGATTATTCAGATACCCTGCCATCAAAGGTCTGATAGATGTGGAAGGGTCATTTACTACAATATGAACCGGCTTTCCAAGAGTCTTGCCCGCTCTATAGATACCAATGGCGGCTCCCAGAGCATCTACATCCGTGATCTTATGGCCCATGACTACTACACGCTCTTTGGTACTCATAAACTCCTTCAGAGCCTGGGCTTTCACACGGGCTTTCACACGGGTTGTCTTTTCCATCTGCTGTGCTTTTCCTCCAAAATAGGAGATATTGTCACCATTTTTAATAACAACCTGATCACCGCCCCGCCCAAGAGCCATCTCTATAGCAATACGGCAGTACTCATAATTCTGAAGATACGTAGCCGCATTAAGACCGATACCGATACTTAACGTAACTGTCATTTCATTTCCGATATTAACGGTCTTAACCTCTTCCAGGATATGGAATTTCTGTTCTTTTAACGTCTCGAGAGAACTCTGGCGCATGATCAGAAAATACTTATCCTTTTCCAGTTTTCTTACAAGACCGTCGTAATTTGAAAAGTATTTTGTGATCTTTCTGTCTATCAGAGCAATCAAAAGAGAGCGCCTTACATCCTCCACGCTTTCCAGAGCTTCTTCATAGTTATCAAGATAGGCCAGCGCAACTACCAGTTTATTGTCTTCATTTGCCTGGATATATTCTCTAAGTTCTGTTTCATCGTACAGATACATCGCGATCAGACTTGTATTCTCTGACAGCCCCTCCAGAACTTCTGAGTGTACCATTGCTTCTCCCAGCCTTACCTGCTGCATGGAAATCCTGTAGATACGATCTCCCGCCTGAGTGCTTATCTCAGAAATTTCATTTTCTCCAGAAACAGGGAGCTTCTCCTTTGTAATATCCGGAAAAATCGTGCTGATATTTTTTCTGTAAAACTGATCCTTGCCAGTCAGCTCTGCAAATACCCGGTTGCACCAGATCATCCGACCATCCATATCCATGATCGCATACGGCAGAGCCAGTTCTTCCAGGACTCTTTTTTCAAGGAACTCATATTGACTGGCAAAAGCCACAAGATCATTAAACATCTGAGGTCTGTGATAAAAGAAAATCCCTGCAGCGCAGACCATATAGATCAGTATACCCACAGTCATCACTGCTCCGGCTTTTACCTCTATCGCATAAACTGCAGCGTTTACGATGACCAGAAGAGCTGTCAGATACAACGGCCATCTGGTCAGATATTTCAGGTGACCTTTTAACTTAAATTTACCATCCATAATCTTCATTACCATTCTTTTTTCATTTTCTCGTGCTGAGTTTTCTTCCAACGCATTTTATTATACCAGATTTTCTGCCATATTGCCATATGATTTAAAAAAGAAACTCCGTCGCCGGCTCCTTCCTTACGGTTACTGCGAAATAGTACCGTGTGAACAATAACCCGCTTTCCCATAATTAGTGAAAAAAACACCGCTGTCACAATTAATGACAGCGGTGTTTGATCTCTAAATCAGTCCTGAACGTATGGCATCAGGGAAAGGTGACGTGCTCTCTTGATAGCAACAGTCAGAGCTCTCTGATGTTTTGCACAGTTGCCTGTGATTCTTCTCGGAAGGATTTTTCCTCTCTCAGAAACATATTTTCTAAGTTTTGCTACATCCTTGTAATCGATCTCGTTATTCTCTTTACCGCAGAATACGCAAACTTTTTTTCTTCTGCGTCCGCCTCTTCTCTTCATGGGAGAGTCCGGTCTTTCGCCTCTATTGTAAGCCATGATAGTTTCCTCCTATTTTTTTCAATCTGATCTTGCGCATGTCATTTTACTGATTTCTCAGTTAAATGGCAGCTCCTCGTCAATTCCGTCAGGAATATTCATGAAGCCGTCTGCACTTGCAGCGCTCGGGCTGGGCATAGATGGTGCTGTGTTCTGCTGCGGATGGGATGCGGCATAATTGTCGCTTGCAGCTTTGCTCTCTGCAAATTCCTGCTCCTCAACAACAACCTCTGTTGTATACACCTTCTGTCCTTCTCTGTTGGTATAGCTTCCGGTCTGAATACGGCCGCTGACCACGATACGAATTCCCTGATGGAAATATTTTTCTGCAAACTCTGCTCCGCGTCCGAATACCACACAGCTGATAAAATCAGCACTTGCTTCTCCGTCACGACGGAATCTTCTGTCAACTGCCAGCGTATATCTGGCAATAGCCAGGGCATTTTCACCTGCGGAATATCTAACCTCAGGATCTCTTGTTAAGCGTCCCATTAAAATTACTTTGTTCATTATTATACCTCTCTTTTCAGTAAGTGAACGGGTTTCTTAATGGTGCTTTCTAAAATCCACTTTCTGTAAAAAGATTATGCGTCTTTACGAATGACTAAGTATCTTAATACATTGTCCATAATGCGTACATGTCTTTCTACTTCCGCCGGACACTCTGCGTCTGCTTCAAACTGAATGAAATAGTAGAAGCCTTCATGCATTTTCTGAATTTCGTAAGCTAATTTTTTCTTACCCCATTCTTCTACTTCTGTGATTGTGCCATTGTAACGTGTAATGTAGCTTTTTGCTTTCTCTACTACTGCATCACGTACTTCATCCTCAACTTTGGCACTCACAACTAATGCTAACTCGTACTTGTTCATGCTTTTTACCTCCTTATGGTCATTATGGCCCTCTGTACTGTCAGAGAGCAAGGATATGAAAATATATCACAGTTGCTTATTTTAACATGTTTTTTCCTGTATGTAAAGTACCTTTATTCTTTTTTATAAACTTTTATTTTTAAAAATATTCCGTTAACGCTTGAAGTATTTTTACTTCGTATTATAATAAGGTCGAAAGATATCAAAAAATATCATTTTACAGGAGAAATACGTTGAGAAAAAGAAAATCATATTCAAAAATGCTGTTTGGAGTAATCCCTGCTATAATCATCTTTGCCGGAGGGATTGCCTATTTTTATGTGCATACCCATTCTGCTGACAACAGCATCATCTATGAAGAAGGAGTTTCCCGCCTTAAGGCTCTGGAAGCTTCCGATATTTCCCAAATCGAAAAACAGCTTCAGGAACTGGAGCAAAATTCCCAAAAGCAACAAGATTCTGATATCCAGAAAATAATCGCAGAAGAAAATAAAACTCTCAGTAATATTGAGATCAAACAAGCTTTCCAAGGCAGTGTCATTATCGGTGATTCCATTACAGAATCCATTGTAGAATACGGCTTTTTGGATACCGATGTGGTAATCAGTAAACGTGGACTTTCTGTAGCAGATGCCAATGAACAGATAGAAACGGCAATTGGTCTTCATCCCAGAAATATTTTTATGGCCTTCGGTTCCAATGACCTGGAACTTTATGAATCCGACTGGCAGGCTTTTATCGATGCCTACCGTGCACAGCTGAAAAAGCTTCAGGAAGCGCTTCCGGATTCTCCAGTTTACATAAATGGGATCCTGCCCATCCAGCAGTCAACCATCGATCAGATTCCGGCTCTTGGATACTATCCGGAATATAATGAAGGTCTGAAGAAGCTTTGTCAGGAAATGAACTGCACCTATATAGACAATTCTTTTATTGTGCAGGACAATGACGCCATGTATGAGCCTGACGGCGAACATGTGGTAAGTGAATATTATCCAAAGTGGCTTACTTATATGGCAAAAACAGCGGGGTTATAACTATGGGATCAAAAAAATATCTTTTTATCAAAATCGGCATGGTTGCTTTTCTTGCCGTATACCTGTTTCTGATCTATACCTCAGACAGCGCCAAAGACGTCCCCATGGAGGATATTGCTGCCTCCATAGAATCTGAGGAAACAGTCACTGCACTGAAAAAACGGGGACGCACCGATTTAAAACGCTATTATCAGCTTTCTGAAGATTCTCTGGAGGGATATCTGTTCTACAAAGCAGTTTCACCTATGTCTGTTGAAGAACTGCTGATTATAAAGGCTCCTGACAAGCATCAGGCTGATATTGCCTGCGACAATGCACGTTCACATCTGGACAGTCAAAAACAGGTTTTTCAGGGCTATGGTACCGATCAGATGGCCTTTTTGAATGAAGCAGCCGTTGAATCCAAGGGCAATTATGTGATCTATGCCTGCGGTCCCAACGCCCAAAAATGGCGCGAAATATTTTTATCCCTGATTTAAGATTGGAGAAAAGCAATGGTTTTCAGCAATATTTTTTTTATATTTGGTTTTTTACCTGTATTTTTACTGGCTTATTATCTGGTTCCTTACAGGCTCCGCAATTTTCTTCTTGTTGCGGGAAGTCTCTTTTTCTATGCCTGGGGTGAACCGGTATATGTAATCCTTATGATCTTCAGTGCCCTTTTTCATTATTTCATGGGACTGGAAATGGAGGAACTATCTCACTGTCCCAAAAAGATCCGCGGCAATCTGGTCTTTATTGTTGTGATCGATCTTTTTATCCTTGGATTCTTTAAATACTACGGCTTTTTTCTGGATTCCATTGGTGGAATTTTAGGTATCTCCATCTCCCATCCGGAACTTTCTCTGCCCATTGGAATCTCTTTTTACACATTCAAAAATCTTTCTTATATTTTTGATATCTGTCAGAAAAAAATACACGCTCAGAAAAAGCTGCTGCCGTTTATGGTCTACAGTACCATGTTTCCACATATGACCGCAGGCCCCATTATCCGGTATGCGGATATTGAAGAACAGCTTACCAGACGTTCTGTCAATATCATAAAACTTGGCGTCGGTGCCGAATATTTTATCAAAGGTCTGGCCGCAAAGGTTCTTCTTGCCGACAACCTTGCCGGAATCTATGCAGCTCTTACCTCTTCCGGCGAGACGCTTTCCTTCCTTGGATCCTGGATTGCGATTTTTGCTTATACTATGCAGATCTACTTTGACTTCAGCGGCTATTCAAATATGGCTATCGGTCTGGGCAAGATGCTGGGATTTGATTTTAAGAAAAACTTTGACTATCCTTATACTTCTACCAGTGTTTCTGAATTCTGGAGACGCTGGCATATTTCCCTTGGAAGCTGGTTCCGGGATTATATCTATATCCCCCTTGGAGGAAACCGTGTAAGCCCTCTGAAGCACGTCCGGAATATTTTTGTTGTATGGGCATTGACAGGATTGTGGCATGGAGCAAGCTGGAATTTTGTACTGTGGGGACTATATTATGGACTTCTGCTTCTTCTGGAAAAATTTGTCCTGACAGATCTCCTGAAGAAAATACCAAGACCTCTGGCAAATCTGTACACCATGCTGGCTGTTATGATCGGATGGGTGTTTTTCAGTCAGACAGATTTTTCTTCTATGGGAAATTTCCTGATGGCGCTGGTCGGTATCGGTGTTTCCGGTTTTGCAGATACACAGGCGCTTTTTGCCCTGAGAAGCTCTCTGATCCTGTTCCTGATCGCTATCCCCGCATCACGTCCCGGATTATATCAGCGCTATAAGCTCTCTATGAGACGCAGCCCGTGGAAAGCCGCCGCCGTAAACATGATCCTGCTGCTTCTGAGTGTGGCATTCCTGGTTTATAACTCTTATACGCCATTTTTATATTTAAAATTTTAAGAAGGTAAGGTAAAATGAAAAAGAAGACAAAAAGCTATAAATATTTTTTCAGAAATATGGGATTGTTGTTTCCGTTTTTTCTTATCATAGTCTTTCTCATCAGTATATTTATGCCGGAACGTTCTTTTTCTGAAAAAGAAAACCGTGTACTGGCATCAAAGCCGGACGCCACGGTTTCTTCCCTGATCTCCGGCCAGTTTGAAAAAAAATATGATACCTATGTAAATGATCAGTTTCCGCTTCGTGACATGTGGGTAGAATTGAAAGCAGGAGCAGATCTTCTGATGGGAAAAACCAGATCCAATGGTGTTTACCTTGGAAAAGACGGCTATCTGCTGGAGGATTTTACGCCGCCTGTTCCAGAGCACCTCAATGCCACAACAGAAGCAATGACCTCTTTTGCAAAGGCTCATTCAGACATAGCGCAGTATGCGCTGATCGCTCCTAATGCAGTAAACATATTAAAAGACAAACTGCCTGCCGCCGCCCCGGTAAAAGATCAGAATGTATACATGGATGAACTTTTTTCCACCCTGGAGCAAAACGGCATATCCTGCATTGATGTAAGAAATACTTTTAGGCAAAACACGAATCACCAGCTTTATTATCACACAGATCATCACTGGACAACGCAGGCGGCTTATTTTGCCTATAAAGACGCTGCTTCAAAAATGGGACTTGATACCAGTGTCTGCTCTTATGAACAATTTCCTGTGACCGGAAGTTTTCAGGGCACACTGTCCGCCAAAAGCGGCTTCCGTTCCCACGAAAAAGAAGATATCTATGTATTTCTTCCCAAAAGCGACACACCTGCTCATGTTGTCAATTATGTTGACGAACAGAAAAAAACTGCCAGTTTTTATGCTGTAGAGCAGCTGAATGTCAGAGATAAATATGCCATGTTTTTTAATGGAAATCATCCCCTTGTCAGGATCAGTACACCTATAAAAGAAGACCGTACTCTTCTTGTACTGAAAGACTCCTATGCAAACTGCATGATTCCCTTTCTGGCGCCTCATTACCGCAATATCATTATGGTAGATCCAAGATATTATTATGATGATCTGGAAGAACTGATCCAGGTAGAAAACGTACAGGAAATCCTGTATCTTTATAATGCCAACACCTTTTTCAGCGATACTTCTCTGGAAATGACACTTTCCCCTCAATAAAACAAATCCCAAAGGAGGACTTATCTATGTTATTAAAAAATGGTTTCCTTGTAAACCCTCGTACAAACACAAGCCACATCACCGATATCCGTATCACAGACGGACAGATCTCTGAGCTTGGCTCCTGTCTTTCTCCTCTTGAAAACGAGCAGATAATCGAATTGGACGGACTTACTGTGGCTCCCGGACTGATCGATACCCATATCCATTTCCGGGATCCAGGTCTTACCTATAAGGAAGACCTGCATACAGGCGCTCTGGCAGCTGCAAAAGGCGGCGTGACCTCAGTAATCTGTATGGCCAATACAAAGCCCACCGTTGATTCTGTGGAAACTCTGAAAGACATTCTCACCCGCGGAGCAGAAGAAAAAATCCGTATTTACCAGACAGCCGCTGTTTCTCAGGGCTTAAAAGGTGAGGTCATGAACGACTTTGATGCTTTGAAAGAAGCCGGAGCCTGCGGTTTTACCGATGACGGTATCCCGCTTCTGGATGCAGATTTCTGCAGCCGCGCCATGGAAAAAGCAGCAGAATTAAATATGCCCATCAGCCTTCATGAAGAGGATAAAAGCTTTATCACCAATAATGGAGTCAATGCCGGAGAAGTATCCAAAAAGCTTGGCATCAAAGGATCTCCCTCCATTGCAGAAGAAGTTATGGTAGCCCGTGACTGCATGCTTGCTCTCCATACAAAAGCCCCTGTGGTGATCCAGCACATCAGCTCTGGAAACTCCGTTGCACTGGTGCGTCTTGCAAAAAAACTGGGAGCCGATATCCACGCTGAAGCAACACCTCACCATTTTACACTGACAGAAGAGGCGGTACTCACCTATGGTACTCTGGCAAAAATGAATCCTCCTCTCCGCACTGAAAAAGACCGCCTTGCCATCATAGAAGGCCTGAAAGACGGCACCATCGACCTGATTGCCACAGACCATGCTCCCCACAGCGAGGAAGAAAAAAACAAACCTCTTACAGAAGCCCCCAGCGGCATCACCGGTCTGGAGACCTCCCTTGGTCTTGGTATCACAAATCTCGTAAGAACCGGTCATCTGACACTTATGGAGCTTCTGGAAAAAATGACCTGGAATCCGGCCGCACTTTACCATCTTCCTTCCGGCTCCATTGAAAAAGGCGCCCCGGCAGATCTGGTAATTTTTGATCCGGATGAAAAATGGACTGCGGACACCTTTCTTTCCAAATCTTCAAATACACCGTTTAAAGGCGCTGAACTTTATGGAAAGATCCATTATACCATCTGCCGTGGAGAAGTGGTTTATAAGGGATAAACCGATAAAAAATACCCTGGGAATCCCTAGGGTATTTTTTTGAGAAAGAACCTCTTTAGTAATGGATCAGAGTTTCTTTTTCAGCTCTTCATTTGCACGTTCCACATTCATCTTTGACATCAGCAGCGTAATAATCAGAGTAATCACAACCGGTATCCACAGATACATGATCTGGAGCATACGGATACAGGAAGCGCTCTGTACTGCAAGAGTTCCGTCAAATCCGCTGAGATCCAGCAGCCATCCGGTAATTGCAATACCAATTCCACCGCCCAGCTTGATTCCAAGAGAAGTACAGGAATACATGGTTCCATCCACTCTTTTCTTTTTTGTCAGATAGGTATACTCGGAGCAGGATGCGATCACCGCATTCATGTCTCCCTGCCACGGGCCCATACCAAAGGCTGCGATTCCTGTAAACAGGAGCATCAGAGGAACACTTCCCATATAACCTGCCAGGACTACCAGAGCCCTTCCCACAGTACCAATGACATATCCTGTCAGATTCAGTTTATACATCCCGTTCCATTTTTCTACTAAAACAGGCGTAATCAGAAGCGCTATGATCAGAGGGATATTAATGGCCCAGGAAAATACTCCGTAGAGTTTTTCGTTTAAAAGAATATAGGTCATATAATAAATACCCATATTCAGCATTGCCGTATAGATCTGCTGCAGGATATAAGTCGCACAGATCATTACATAATACTTATTTGTAAAAAGAAGTTTCCCGGCATCGATCAAAGAATATTTTTCGTCTGTTCCTGATGTTTTTCCATCGTTTAACTCTTCTTCCGGCAGCTCTTTTACAGAAAATACAGAAATCGTATTTACTGCCAGTCCGATCACGGCATAGATCACAGCCACCATTCTCCAGCCGGCAGCGCCGCCGCCCATCCATTCTACAAAACCAATGGTCAGGGACTGGATCAGAAGGCTGGTGGAAAACGCAAATATAAAGCGGTAGGAGCCCATCTGCACACGTTCCTTACTGTTTTTTGTCACCAGTGCAGTCAGTGCAGAATATGCGATATTATTCGCTGTATAAAAAACAGCGTTTAATAATGTATAGGCAATAAAAAACCATGCATACTGGGCAAATGTTCCCATACTTGTAGGAATAGCAAAGATTGCAGCCAGAGTCACAGCACAGCCGATATAAGCCCACAGCATCCACGGACGGGCTTTTCCAAAGCGGCTCTTTGTCTTATCGATCATAGAACCAAAGAACACATCTGTGATGCCGTCAAAAAGCTTTGATACTGCGATCAGGGTTCCTACGATACCGGGATTCAGCCCTACTGTATTGGTAAGATAGATCATGACAAAGGAAGACAGAAACGCATAAACCACATTTCCGGCAATGTCACCGGAACCATATCCCACCTTATTGTACCATTTCAAGTATTTCTTTTCGTTCATTTTTCTTTATTCATCCTTCCCAAATAATAGTTTTATCTCAAATGTAAATTCTTCGGCATCCAGCTGATATTCTTTTCTTAATTCCGGTCCGCAGCTGTTGGAGCCGATTCCATTCTGTGCATAATCCAGACATACCACGGTATTTCCGGATCTTTCCAGCTGGAAATTGTGTGCTTTCCGGGTCAGTTCCTCCTGTGTAAAGTAAGACACGTTAAAAGAGAATGCCTTTGGCGCTGCTGCCGTAAATATTTTTTCGCCTTTAAGGATCTGCACATAATCACAGTCTGTATGACTTCCGTTTTCCTGCGGTCTCAGATAATCTTCATGCAGTTCCTGAATGGAAGCTTCAAAAAGTCCATGACTGCAGGATCGGCATTTATCAATATAGCTTTCATGAGGGCCAAGTCCATAAAAACAAGCCTTCTCATATTCCCCTTTCAGGAATAAACGGATACCAAATCTGGGGAGCTGCGGAAATTCCATGTCTTTTTTTACATTCATCTTTACCTGTATCTCACCGGTATTGGAAATCTCCCATAATGCTTCTACATCCAGGACTTTCTGCAGAGCAACTGCGGAAAGAGACAGGATACTGTGCAGGATCACTCTGCCATCTTTCATTTCCCAGCTTGTTTTATAGGCTCTGGTCCTGCTCCGGTCATACCCGGCATCTGTCCATTGCTGCTTCAGTTTCCGGTCATTATCCGTAGGCGCTCTCCAGATGTTTAATTCTAATGGAGCATCCAGAAGTTCTTCACCTTCTCTCTTCAGACTCTCAAAAAGCCCGGTCAGCTTATTAAAGGTATAACAGAATTTGTCCGCCTTTATCCATACATACCTGTCGTTTTCCCAAACCTGAACAGCGCAGGTATAACCGTCATTTTGAGATCGCAGCAGTTTTTCTGCTTTCTGGTTTCTGCTGTCCTGATTTTTCAGAGGTATCTCGTCAAATCCCAGGAAGCTTCCCTGGGGCTGGATATCCGTACTGTTTTTTAAGTGGTAGGAAATTTTTAAATAGCACCTGCCACATTGGGGAACCTTTACTCTCAACTGTATGCTTCCTGTCTCATGAGGGCAGATTGATTCCGAAAGCTCCAGTTCTCCTTTTTCCACAGGCATTCCGTCGCAGCTGGTCTCATAAGTGAGAAAAAGGAAGTCTTTCAGATCTACATGATCCATATAATTTCTCAGACAGATCACACCGCTTTTCTGATCATAGGATACGATCCTTGCAGGGCGGTATACATTCTGGTATTCCAGCAGTCCGGTATGAGGGGTGCGGTCCGGAAAAACCAGCCCGTCCATGCAAAAATTGCCGTCATGCACTTCCTCCTGGAAATCACCGCCATATAAATATTTTTCTTTTCCGTTTTCCGCTTTTCCCTGATAAATCCCATGGTCGCACCATTCCCAGACAAAGCCTCCGCAAAGGATCGGATATTGACAGATCATACGAAAATAATCTTCCAGATCCCCAGGTCCGTTTCCCATAGCATGACAGTATTCGATCAAAAGGAACGGCTTATCCGGTTTCTTTTCCATGTATTCCTGTATTTCTTCCAGCGACGGATACATCCTGCTGAAAACATCAATGTTACTGTAATCATATTTTCTCCTGTCATTCCGGTAAAAAGAACTTTCATAACAGGTCAGCCGGGTGGGATCAAAAGCTTTTGTCCATTTCAGCGCCTCTTCAAAGGTACATCCGTATCCACATTCATTTCCCATGGACCAGATCACGATACTTGGACGATTCTTTTCTCTTTGTACACAAAGCATCGTTCTGTCCAGAGTAGCCGGTATAAACTCCGGATTATCAGAAATCCTCTCATTCCATCTTTTGCTTACGTTTTCCCAGCTGGAATCCTTCAGATACTGAGACTGTGTTCCATGACTTTCATTATCTGCCTCCGCGATCACATAGAATCCATACTGATCGCAAAGCTGATAAAAATACGGTGAATTAGGATAATGGCTGCTGCGGACTGCATTGAAATTATGCTGTTTCATCATCTGCAGATCCTTTTTCATCTGATCCAGGCTAATGGCAAAACCGGTAACCGGATCTGAGTCATGGCGATTGACTCCTTTAAATTTAACAGGAACCTCATTTTCATAAATCACAGCATCTTTTATACAGATTTCACGAATCCCAATCCGGTCTGTAATGACTTCATCCCTGCCTTCTATTACCATAGTGTAAAGATATGGCTGCTCCGGATTCCAGAGTTTTGGATTTTTTATTTCAAAAACTGCCTGATGTGTATAAAGGGAAGTCCGCTTTTCCTGAAACATCTGCACTGCCACGATATTCTGTTCCCTGTCATACACAGTAATCTTTACCGGAAAAGCTTCTCCCTGATAATTTGCCTGAACTGTGATCACCGCCTGATCTTTCTTGGTCTTCGTTGTCGTAAAATAATCATAGAGAATATTTTCAGGTCTGTTTAAAAGATATACATCACGGAAAATGCCGCTCATACGAAACTTGTCCTGATCCTCCAGATAGGTTCCGTCACACCATTTTAAAACCAGAACAGCCAGTATATTTTTTCCGTTTTGAAGCATGTCCGTCACATCAAATTCACTTGTAGCATGGGAAACCTGACTGTATCCGACATATTTCCCATTCATCCATACATAAAAACAGGAATCCACACCCTCGAAATTCAGATAAGCTTTTGGCGCATCCTTTTGTATCTCATATTCAAATTCCCGCACATAGGCTCCACAGGGGTTTTCCTGAGGCACATAAGGCGGATCCAGTGGAATCGGATATCTTACATTTGTATACTGATGTCTGTCATATCCGTCGTTCTGCCACACTCCCGGTACCTTTACCTGCACAAAATCACTGCATTCATATCCCGGTTCATAAAATTTTTCCTGCAGATCATAAATACTTGAAAAATATCGGAATTTCCAGTTTCCGTTAAGCAGGATCATTCTGTCAGAGTCTTCTCTGTTTTCTACAAGCGGCCCCATATCTCTGGATGCCGGTATATAATAGGCTCTGCAGGGCATGGTATTTTCATGCATTATTTTTAAGTCTTCATAATGTCTGGGCACGATCATTCTGGCTTTCTCCTTTTTCTTGTTTTTTCCCTTCAATTTACTTTGATTTTACTACCTTTTTACATATTTCGTCCATAAACCGCATTGGACAAAACATGCACAAAATGATACACTTATAATGAGATTCACAGTATAAAAAAACATTGTTAAAAACATCATATAAAAAAGCAGATTTATGGCTTACGAACCACAGAACAATATATCGGCTTTTTCCTCTGCCATTATAAGAAAGGAGTATCTATGTATATTAATTCCGGGTATCTGCACAATTCGCTGCTTGATTTTAAAGACAAAACCAGACCGTTAGTCGTAGGAAGCTGCGGAACTTACCGCCTTATCAAACAGCCAAGACTCCCTACTTACCGCCCAAAAGGCAGGATTGATTATCAGCTGCTTTATATTGCTTCAGGAAAAGGGCATTTCTTTTTAGATAATAAAGAGGAAATTATAGATGCCGGACATATGATTTTATATCGGCCCAGAGAAATGCAGAAATATATTTATTATGGTACAGATCAGACAGAAGTTTACTGGGTTCATTTTACAGGAAATCGTGTAAAAAATATCCTAAAAGAATATCATTTATTTGAATCCGCTTCAGTTATACAGGTTGGAAATTCTCCAGAATACCACCAGATATTCCGAAAAATGATACAGGAGCTTCAACTGACGAAACCACACTATGAAGAGTATCTGTCACTGCTCCTTAACGAACTTTTTCTTCTGATCAGCCGCCATCATCCGGAAAGTTCCAGACAGAATCGTTATCTTCAAAAGGAGATGGAACTGGCAGCTCAGTTTTTTAATGAACATTTTACAGAAGAGATTTCCATAGAAGATTATTCTGCCTCCAGGCATATGAGCACCTGCTGGTTCATCCGTAATTTTAAACGGTATCATAATCTTACGCCTATGCAGTATATTCTGAACCTTCGTATTACAAATGCAAAAACACTTCTTAGAACAACCACATATTCTGTTTCTGAAGTGGCATCCATTGTAGGTTATGATAATCCTTTATATTTCAGTCGGCTGTTCAAAAAACAGGTTGGGATTCCTCCATCTGATTTTCGTAATCAGGCAGTTCCTCCTGATGACTTTATACACAACAAAAAACCTTGAAATTCATATTTCAAGGTTTTTTAGAGGTGCCACCCGGATTTGAACCGGGGATAGAGGTGTTGCAGACCTTTGCCTTACCACTTGGCTATGGCACCATATATTATATTGTATGTTTCCTATTAAAGGAAGTGACTCCAAGGGGATTTGAACCCCTGTTACCGCCGTGAAAGGGCGGTGTCTTAACCGCTTGACCATGGAGCCAGGTACTATATATCGGACTTCACGCCTAAGCGTTTAATTTCCGAACTCCCCCTGTTGGACTCGAACCAACGACACTGCGGTTAACAGCCGCATGCTCTACCGACTGAGCTAAGGAGGAATAAAAGTGTATTTGAATTGCACTTTCAAAACTACATACATGTTGACATTTGGAATCATTTAACCATGCTT
>SAMEA3387495__coassemble_1319_pt1 | contig 27328 bp, 29 predicted proteins | sample SAMEA3387495__metabat2_high_PE_036 | metagenome-assembled genome bin SAMEA3387495 (sample SAMEA3387495) | Felis catus | biome: Faeces | place: United Kingdom | collected 2012
AGATTATAGTTCTCTCCTACTTCGATTCCACATTTCCTTTTGATTTGAGAAATATATAAATTTGAAACCTTCAAGCCAAATTCTTTCAGCACATAATCTTTGATTTCCTGATAGGTTGCTTTCAACTCGGCACTGGTGGCATCCAGCTCGTCCAGATCTAAGTCGATCTCTATGTGGTCATCCGGTTTTTATTGGGACAAAAGAACAACCGTCTCGACTGTGTTTTCGTTGAACAACCGAATTGTTTCGCCTTCAAAGCCTTCATAATACACCGGAAATGCCAGATCAATCTGCCTGATGATGCGCCCAGCATCCATCTTTTCCGGGTATAACTCAATTGCATCAATAAACAGCTGCATAAATTCCTTCTTTTCAAAATCCGTCATTTCTGCATACAGTATATCAAACTTCTGCAGAATTTGATACAGTTGTTTTTCACTAATTTGTCTTCCATACGCCGCCTTAATCTTTTTCTCCACATCGGCAATCTCATTCTCAAAATCAGAGATCCTGTCATAAAGATTATCCAGACGGTCCTGCATGTCCTGGAACTTCCTTGCATAATGCTTATCGCCAGCATCCAAAGCATCCAGCATCACAAGCAGTTTATTCTTCGCCCCGACAACCTGCTGCAACTGCCCCTTCAGCTGATCCCGTTCCTCTTCCAGATTCGAGACATCCACCTTTTCCTGCAATCTTTCTCCAATATACTCATGAAATCTTTCATCAGCAATCATCCCCCTGATGAACCACTCCACCTCTGCATTGATCTCATTCTGATTCAGTGATGGCTTAAAATCACAGAAATGTTCTTCATCAATCTTTCTCCTGTGCTGACATCTATAATAGAAGTCATCCTTATATTCACCAGATTTCTTATTCTTCCTTCTCCTCACAGTCCCTGCCATTCCAGCACCACATACCGGACATTTCAAAAGTCCCGACAAAATATGCTCATGTTCAAGACTATGTGTCTTATTCCACTTAACCCCCGTCCTCTTCCTTTTCTCTCTCACCGCCTCCCACGTCTCTTCATCCACAATCGCCTCATGCAGTCCATCTGCCAGCAGGTAATCATCAGTCTTCACACGCCGGTATTCATCCCTCGTTCCCTTCACCTTCTCCGTAACATTCTTCCCGTAAGCAATCTTCCCAGTATAAACCGGATTATCCAGAATCTTCATGATCAGTCCTCTGGCAAAATAGTTCAGCTCATGCCCCCTGACCTTTTTCTTCGTATAACCTCTCTGGTTCAGATAATTACAGATAGCATCTGCCCCCATATCCGTATGCACAAACTTGTCATAAATAATCCGCACAATCTCCGCTTCTTCCTCATTCACCACCAGTGTGCTGTTCTTTGAATCCAGATCATACCCGAAAGGCGCCTGCCCGCCATTCCATTTTCCCTCTCTGGCCTTCTGCTTTCTTCCCTCCATTGTCTGGACCAGAATATTCTCCCTTTCAATCTCAGCCACTGCCGACAGCACCGTGATGGTCAGCTTGCCGGAATCCTTGGAGGAATCAATCCCGTCTTCCACACAGATCAGATTCACTCCATAATCCTGGATAAACTGCAGGGAGTTTAAAACATCCGCCGCATTCCTTCCAAAACGTGACAGCTTAAACACCAGAATAAATGCTACTCCGTCACGTTCCTCGGACACATCCTGCAGCATCCTCTGAAACTCCGGTCTGCCCGTAATACTCTTTCCGGATTTACCAGCATCACAGTATTCCCTGACCACTTCCATTTCCTGGAACTCTGCAAACTTCATCAGTCTTTCTTTCTGTGCCTCCAGACTGTAGCCGTCCACCTGCATTGCCGTAGAAACTCGCATATAAATATAACATTTCTTCTTCACTCTGCACTCTCCTCCCTGTACTCCACATCCTCATCCAACATCCGAAAATGTTTCAAGGCATCCAGAATCGCCAGTTCCTTTTCCATCGGACAAATCGGCACACGATTCTTATTCTTCGCTGGCTTGTTATACGCCTTTCCCATATCCAGACCATACTTTCGTTTTACTTGTGCTATATATAAGGTTGGAATATTCATATCATACTTTTCTTTCACATATGCCCGTATCTCCACATAAGTCGCTTTCGCCTCAGAAGCTGTCACTCGATGCTCCGTACAATCCACTGCGAAAGTCACCACTTCATCCGGTTCATCATTTCCTGCCCTTTTCTCTTCATTCTCATAATAAACAGGAAAACGAAAGAAGATCTTTTTCAGAATCCTGCCATCTTCCCTTTCCTCTGGGAAAACATCAATTTTCTCAACAAACTGTCTGCACAGTTCCCTGCGTTCTTCACAATTCATTCTCTCAAACAACAGGTCAAAGTTATCAAGAATCTTCCGTATATTGTCAGACGAACGAACCCCTTTCTTCAAAGCATCCATCCGCTTTTTCAGCTTCCGAATCTTTTCCTCCAGAGTTTCAATGTTGTCATAGACTCCATCAATCTTTAACTGGACAGCCTCATATTCACTATCATAATTCTCCGCAAAAACATCCAGATTATCCAGTTCCATCCCCAGCTTATATTTCAGATGCTCCTGACTGTGCAGTTCCCTTCTGGTTCTTTTCAAATCTTCTTCACAGGCATCCAATGAACTCCTGTCTCCAACCACATCCATAACTGCCTGACGGAACTCCCTTGTCTTTGTCACCTTCCTCACAATTTCCATCACGGCTCCATCCAGTTTTTCCTGATTGTACGTCCAGCTACAATTGCAGACACGTCCTGCACTCTTACGATAATTCCGGCATCCATAAGAATAAACAATCTTATAATAACCCCCATGATTATTGTTCTTTCGTTTATTCTTTTTCGTAATCATTCCAGTTCCACACACCGGACATTTCACCAGGCCAGACAGAAGACTGATCCGCTCCGGATCATCCACCTTCTTCTGCGGTCTTCTCAGTCTCTTCCGCTTCTCCTGCACCCGCATCCAGACATCTTCCGAAATGATCGCCTCATGCTTTCCCCTGATGGAAATAATCTCTTTTGGATTTCTCTTAATCTCCTCAGAATTTGTACGCCTGTTATATACAATCATCCCATAATAAACAGGATTCCCCAGCACCGAGGAAACAAAATCCGAAGTAATAACCTTATCCTCTCCCTTCGCCACACGCTTATAACCATTCTTATTCATCCAGCCCACAACCGTATTCAGCATCATATCCTGTTCCAGATACTTCTGATAAATCATCCTCACCAGATCCGCCGCCTCAGGAACCACCACCAGTTCCTTATTCACACTCACATATCCATACGGTACACCACCGCCTGGCCAGCCCCCGTTCATCAGCTTCTGCATTCTCGCTGCCATAAACTGGACTGTAATATTCTCATGCTCCATCTCAGCCACAGCAGACAGGATAGCAAGTGTCAGCCGTCCGCCCTGTGTAGAACTGTCAATGGCATCCTCAACACAGACCAGATCCACATCAAAATCCATCAGAAGCTGCACAGACTTCAAAATATCCGCCGCATTCCTTCCAAAGCGGGATAACTTAAACACCAGGACACAGGAAATCTCATCTTTCTCACAGGAAATGTCATCCATCATTTCCATAAAGGCCGGTCTGCCCTTGATACTCATTCCGGATCTGCCTGCATCACAGTATTCCCTGACCACTTCCATTTCTTTATATTCCGCATACTTCCGAAGCCGCTCTGTCTGTGCTTCCAGACTGTATCCCTCTGTCTGAGCCGCCGTAGAAACACGGGTATATATGTAACATTTCTTTCTCAAATCTTCACCTCATTTCGGTTGCCCATCGTCATACGGTTGCCGTACATAAAATATATCGGAATCACCCGTCTGCGCCAACTCGCAGAACGACCAAAAAAACTGCCCCAAAATCCACCTTCCCCTATGCGGTTTCCATAGCACAAAAATACCGGCAGCCCCAAAAGACCACCGGCACACTCGATTACTTTCCCTGCAGCTGTGCATTTCTCTCCTCAATCTCCCCTAGAACCACATCCCCGTACTTCTGGATCATCCTTGCCAGAAACTCTGCACACTTTTCCATGTTTAACCTGGCCTGTTTCTCCGTCAGTCTGCCGGTATCGATCAGTTCAATTTTTCCCATAGCCAGAAACCACCTCCTACTGTTCCAAGGAGTCCTGATCCCTGATTTTTTGACTTTTCATGCAAAAAAAATAAAACCTGCTGCCATCCGCAGATCTCTCTGTAAACAGCAACAGGTTTTCCCTGATATACTTTATTCACTTTTTATGGAGTCAATCAGCCTTCTCAAAGAATCCTCAAAACGCTGATCATCCTCCGCAGTCCGCTTCGCCGGTCCTTTCAGATGATGTTTCTTCTTCGCATTCCTTGCTTTCTTTGCCATGTGACGCTCCAACAGCATCTGATCAATATTTTCATTGGTGTACCACTTTCCGCTCTGATGGATTCCATAAGCACCTTTTCCCAGTATCATGGCCGCAACACCATAATCCTGCGTTACCACAAGATCACCTTTCTGGCAGATGCTCACCAACTTAAAATCAACCGCATCCGCTCCAGCTCCCACCGTGATCACCTCACTGTAATCAGACTGTAGCACATGGTTCGTATCACACAGCAGCGTAACCGATATTCCTTTTTCCTTTGCCACCTGCTCCGTAATTTTTACAACCGGACAGGCATCTGCATCAACCAATATTCTCATCATTCGCTCCCCTAGATTCATTTCAAAGCTTCTGCAGATTTATGTATGCTTCATTTAATGATCTGCGGAATAATTCATCCTTCTGCCTAGGCATTAATCCGGGTTCGTCAATATAAATCGTGCAGGCATCTGCTACCGTATCGAGAAAATATTTATGAAATGCTGGATTTTCATAAGTCTTTGCATATTCCGAATAAAACGATTCTGCCATTTCATAATATTCTTCTTTTGTAATTTTCCCATCAAGATATTCCTTGATCTGTTTTAATAAGTTCTCCCTAAATCCATTACCTGTAAAATTATTCTCCATATAGTTCCAACTCTCTACATGCCTCAATACCAGTAATCATACGGATTTTTTCTAACATCCGTGTACTTTTCTCCCGTCCGTGCAATACTCTTCTCAGCCTCTTCCCTCGTCGCAAACAGCCTGTGAGCCTTCACCTGTATTCCGCCACCCGTATCTGTAAAACGGACCATGAACATCCCGCCAGAACGCCTGCGGATCTCCACCTCTCTCACATACCTGTTTGATTCCACAATATATGCAGTATCCCCGACTTTCATTGAATCACACTCCTGCACTCAAAACATCCTTCATCCTCACCAGAACCGGAAGCACCTGCCCCTCGGCAAATCTCCGTTCAAAAGAACCATTGGAAAAATGATCCTCTCTCAGCAGCATTGTCAATAATGCTGTACAAAGTTCATAATCCGCCTTCGGAATACGTTCCAATTCTTCGTCACAGTCGATCGGCTCTGTAATCATATAATCCCCATAATTATTTTTCAGATCCCCCATTGTCTTTAACAGATCTGCATACAGATTCTCTTTTGGATTCTTTATTTCCAATATTTCCTGGATTTTTTGTATTTTCTCTGCCTTTGTCAATATTATACACCATCCTTGCACAATCGAATATATGTTTGTTTTATTCTATCATATTCCATTCAGATATACCACCACAAATTTATCCCATAAAAAACCTGCTACCATTTGCAGATATCTCTACAAACGATAACAGGTTTTCATTATCATCATCTTTACTTATTAATTATTTTTCCAATAATATCTATCATTCTTCCAACACTAGCCTTTCTGTCTGCCAGAGCTTCTTTAAAGCTCATATCCCCATACACATCTTCTACCTGTTCTTCCGTCCAGTTGTCACCAATCTCTTCCATTGATTCTATAAATTCTGCTATTTCTGATCTTTTCATTCGCTTCTCCTATTTATTTTCTTTTTTCGGAAATGCCCTGTCTATAAGTTCAATAACAATATCCTTAATGCTATGTACGATTTCAATAATAACTTCATCACTTAAACTACTTTGTTTTTCATCCATTATCCTTAATTCCTTTCTTACTTTCCTTATGTGCTTCCGATAACCTTCTCATTTCATCATAAAAGTGATCATCGCTTTCTCCCTTATCGCGAGCCCTTTTTGCAGCCATTGCTTTACTTGTGTAATCGCGATGATACTGTTTCTCTTCCATATCTGTTTTTCTCTTTTGTTGTCTCCGTATTTGCGGTCCTATTTCTTTACAGTTTCTATTCGAATTCTGTGGAGAAGGATTTTCACAGAAAATCATTTTCCTGTTCTTTGCTATAAAGTACCTCTCACAATTTGCACATTTTTTTAGGAAATTCCCCGTCTTTCTCATCCGGCAATATTCAAATTCCAGGATCTGTATAGGCATTTTTATATTAAAAGTCGTCCATTCTCTGACTTCATATTCTTCTGTTTTTTTCACTCTCCGATTACTGCATTTTTTTCCAAAAACCGGATACATCCTGTCAGCATCTTTTTTTATCAATGCAACCATTTCCTCAGATAAAGGATCTTCAATATTGCTATTCACATTTGCTAATGAGTCCACTCCAAACCAAAAAATCCCCATACATTCGCTAAATTTTTGATAGCATTTCATTAAAAAATCTCCTACACAGTTACACTCAATTACAGCTCTTTCATCCTCCAGTATCATCTTTATTATCTCCGAATAACAGCTTCTAAAGATTTCCGTTGCAACAGGTAAATCTTCACACTCAACAGTACCATACAGCCACCTGAACGCATTTGTAACACTCTCAACATTTAAAGAAGTTGTATAATCTGGAAAACTATGAATCATATTTTTTAACTTTTCAATCAATAAATATCTAGTTTCCTCTTTAGCCATTTCTAACAACATATTTCCAGCATGATAACATATTTTTCTTCCATCAGAAAATAATATAGTGTTTATATGATTATTCTCGTAATGTACATCTATGCCGTGTCCAATCAAAGGATCACCTTCTTTCCATTAAGTTTGCAACAGATCTTTTGCTTGAAATAATTGTATCAGGATTTTTCAATTATAACAATAATTCTGGTCTTCATATGTTATGCATTGATAACTCCCACTTTTTCCCATCATCTCTTGTAATTTTCGCGAATATATATATGAAAATAAGCCTGCCATCATCCGCAGATTTCTCCACAGACAACAGCAGGCTTCCTACTATCTCATCAACTCATTCACTTTTCTCTGCACTGCCCCATAATCATATCCCGCAGCCTGCAGTTTCTTCTTCCTGTCCTCACCGTTTCCCCACTTTCCGGCAATAACTTCCTTTGCCACAGCTTCCACACTCTTTTTCCCACTGCCTTTCACCAGTTCATTCACCTTCGCCTGCACTGCCCCATAATCATATCCCGCAGCCTGCAGTCTCTTCTTTCTGTCCTCGCCGTTTCCCCATTTTCCGGCAAGCACTTCCTTCGCCACAGTTTCTACACTCTTCTTTCCGGTACCAGGATTCCCGCCGGTTCCATTCACAGCCTTCTCATACCGCGGAGCTGCATACCCACGGATATATCCCCATCCCAGGGGAATCACCCTTCTGTCAACCATTTCACCCCGGTTACCTTCAATAGCAGTTACCATTCCGCCGGAAACCTTCTCCACAAAACCAATATGGTCACTGTACCCGTCGTTCGGCTGTGCTGCCTTATCCCAGTTATAGACAATCACATACCCCGGCTCCGGCGTGATGGTGCCATCCTCAATCCAGATCCCCAGCTTTTTAAAAATCTTCACATGCTCCTCAACGCCGCACTCCCTGCCGATCAGCTCACTGCATCCTGCCCTGATTCCTGCAGCAGACACACAGGTGTCACACCATTCATCTGAATACTGCACCGCATATCCTCTGGGAAGCGGCTTCACACTGTTATACAGATCAATGATCTCCTTAAACTTTCCATTGGCCTCACTGAACCCCAGCCAGCCCCTCATCACATCCAGAACGCTCTCTGCTGTCTTTGCCATAGTCTCTCTTCTCCCTTCATCAAATCTTGTCAGTTCATACTGACGGATCACCTTCATGCAGTTCTCTACATAGGAAAAAGAAGTGGCATACCCGTCAGCACGGATGGTTTCCAGATACTCATGCGGATCCCGGATTCCCTGCAGGTTCCGGTACCGTTCCAGCTGGATAAACTCAAAATACCCCTTTACGCCCTCTTCCATGGAATCAAACACCCGGAAATTATCACGGATGGAAGTCAGCATCCCTTCCCTGTATTCTTCCTGTGTACGCATATTTACAGACCTGCCAGTCCATCTGGTGCCGCATTTCAGTCCAAAATAGTTATGGTACTGACTGGCCAGCCGGCTCTCACCCCATCCGGATTCCAGCACTGCCTGTGCGATCACAGGCGAGTACACCAGAATCCCATACAGTCCTGCATACTTCTTCACATACCCCGCAATATCTGCGATAAATTTCTCCCTTGCAATCCTCATTCCCCATCACTTCCTTCCCCTCTGTCATGCAGCTGTTCCAGCACATCTTTCATCTTCTGCGGGATAGGCAGCCCCAGATGTCCTGCATTCTCCAACAAACTCACACCTTCATTGGAAATATAGAAAAAGATCACCGCTGTCCTCAGCACGGATCCATTCCCAATCACAGCCACATCCAGAATGTTCGCCATTCCCACCAGCAAAAAGATCAGCACTTTTCTGCAGATTCCCCGGAATCCCACCTCACTGGAAAGCGTATGGTCCGCAAAAGCACACATCACCCCGGTCAGGTAATCGATCACCACAAAAGCGATCAGAGCATACAGAAGCCCGTCACAGCCTCCCATAAACCAGCCCAGCCATCCGCCTACAGCCATAAAAACCATCTGAATAAAGTTCCAAAATTCCTTCATGCCAGAATCCTCCTCCCATGAAAAAAGCAGCCCCCATTTCTGAGAACTGCCGTAAATAAGTTTTCTATCTTCATGCCCTGCGGCAGAAAGACCTACATTGTTTCCTCCGTCAGCGTATACGTGATCTTCATCGTTTTGTCCGTATTCTTTACCACCGCTGATGAAAGATTATTAATACTTGCCAGATAAGGCGTCAGAAGGTACGCACACCTGTGCTCCTTTCCGTAACTGCCGCCCCACATAAACACAAAGTTCTTATACTGGAACAAAGGTGTTGCCATGGCTTCAAACCTTGCACTCCCCTGTGTCCTGATCACCCTGTCATCCGCCGTGATCTGGAAATCCCCTGCCACAATCATGTCACCGAGAAGCGTCATATACACCTCACAGGATCCAGCCTCCCCAAGGGATTTCAGCTTGGAAGTAAAGCCCAGCGGGATCAGCGTCACATCCGCTGAATTTGCAGTATTGATCTTATAAACTCCCTTTTTATCATAGGAAGGCACATACAGATATCCCTTCCTCACACAGCATTTTACATTCCGCTCCGGATAGGAACCATCCTTTGCCCTTGTGCCCACTTCCGAAAGCTTCGCCTTGGACAGTGTCCAGCTTCCCTCCGTAAAGGAATAATCCTTTTTGGAGATCCGGATCCACACCATCTTCGCATCCCCGGAAGCATTCGGCTCATTGGAAAATCCATACCAGTATCCGTCATGCCCGTCCATAAATTCCCCGTACTTTGTATAATCACCCAGGAATGTGAAGCTTTCCGTTGTCAGTGTCTGCTCTTCCAGTACGGTATAAGTGGTATCATCCAGCTTCTCATTCAGCCCGATGTTAAACACCGGGATCCGGATCTTCGTAATAGTCACACTGGAAGTCCCAAAGGTGATGGAATACAGCAGATTCTTTTCAAAATCCAGCTCCACTGCTTCAAACAGTGTCATCTGCTTCGCCTTCGGGATATCCCCGATATCCACCTTTTTCAGAAGCAGGAACGTGCTGGCATCCCCTGCCGCACTGCCAAAAGCATTCTGCCCGCCCAGGGCACTGGTCAGTGCCACCGCTGCAATATTCCCATTCCCCTGACTGGGAGTAAATTCCCACACAAACTTATATCCATTATCCAGCTTCTTGCTCTCCGTCTGGTTCAGGCTTCCCCTCGCCACATTGGAACCGGAATTAACATTGTTGGAAGCATAAGCCACCGGCAGGTTCTTCCCCTGCTCGTAAATATGATCCGCCTTTTCTTCCAGCACTGCCGGAAACAGCAGGATCCCGCCGATCATGTTCGGGCAGATGGGAAGCAGCGTCCCGTTCCACAAAACAGAATTGTCATACTCCCCGCTGGCTTTCAGATAAATCCCCATGGGATTCAGCCCCAGAATATTATTCACCGCCTCCGTGATCATGTTCGTCTCCTGCACGGTTTCCACCGCACCCGTATTCGTATCGGTCAGTTCAATGACCATTTCACCTTTCAACTTCATCACACACCCTCCATTTCTACCGGCCTGCAGAAACCGCTGATTCCCGCTCTCTCAGCAAAATACACCTCAAAGCCTCTGTTCACCGTCTCCTTCATCTGCATGGACAGCGATTCCCGGAAACCATTCACATCCAGTCCTCCGCCAATGGCAAATCTCGTGGTATAATCTTCCACCTCAAGCTTTCCGTCCCAGGCTTCCCCAGCCGCCATTGCCTGTCCGCTGACAGAAGCAATGCAGTCTCCCACATCAACCGTCCCGCTGCCATTCTCCATCCAGAGATACACATTGAATGTATTCGTATAATTGGCAACGATCTTCTCAATGGGATAATACAGCGACAAAATATGTTTCCCGGAATGCCAGGTCTCCACCGGACAATGCTCCACAATCTCCTCATTATTAAATTCAAAGACCACATGGCAGACCGCCTGTCCGTCCTCCTGCCACTTCACCGGCAGGCTCACATCCACAGAAACCTCCGAACCACTCCCTGATCCTGCATCCGCTCCGCCGGAAGTATCATCCGCACTTCCAGTTCCACTGCCGCTTCCGCCCGGAAAGGGAATCACCACAGTCCCGGAAGCCTCCGCAGACCGTTCCACCGGATCCGCAGCCACATCCACAACAACCTGCGCAAAAAACTGCATGTGGTTTTCCTCAGAAGAAGCAAACTGGATACTGATCAGCTTCACCCTGGTCTGCCCGATCTCATGCACGGAAGCATTGGTAAACGTGTGAATCCCGATCTTCCCAGTCTTCGCATTGTCTTCAATCTGGTTCAGCAGTCCCGAAATATTCTTGTCGTTCCTTGACTTCGCCTGAGCCAGCCTCGGATTTTTCCCCACACATTTCAGACTCTGCCTTCCCCCGATCTTCTGCCTGATGGAAGTGATGCAGGTAATCTGTCCCTCATCCGCCTGTCCTCCTGCAAACCTCAGCACATCCCCCGGATCCAGCGCAGGGTTCCCGATGGTATCCGAATCAAACGGCACATACCGGATCACTGACAGATCTGCCAGGATATTCCTGCACAGCATCTCCCTGGTCTCCTTTAACCCAAACTGCAGAAGCGGGTTCACTCCCAGATTCATGGTCAGCCCATTATCCGGATCCAGAGCATAATACTCTGCAATCTGCGTCTGCTTGTTGGTGGAACTCACTGCCGTGTATCTGGTAATAAAATCCGAAAAGCTGGAAGAAAACCGGTGTCTCTGCTCCACCTTCATCACAGGATCCTTCCCGTACTTTCTCAGTTCCAGCTTTCCCTCCCTGTTTATAATAAAGAAACCTCCCAGAACCTGTGCCACATAAAACAGCACATCCCGGCAGGTCTCAATATCATTTTCAGTATAAACAGAAAGCGTCACACTGCCATTCGGCATGGCATCAATCTCCGCCCTCTTATTTGCAAACTCCACTTTGCATCTCTTACAGCACAAAGCAATAAAATCATAAGCAGTCCCCACAGTCTCAAACCCGTTGAAACTCTTATCAAACCGCAGCATAAAATCATAGGCTTTCAGTTCCAGGCACTTTGCCAGTCGGTTCGCCTCACTGACCTCAAAAATCCCCATCGGCACATCTTCCACCGAACCATCCGCCAGCACCAGATGAAACGCCAGCGTCACCTGAGCATCCTCCAGCGTGTACCTGTCAATGTCACTCAGAAGCGTGATCCCCATCTCCGCAGCATACACCGTCCCCAGTTCAATCTCCGTACTTCCGCAGCACTGCCTGGAAATATACCCGGAGCCCTTCACAATCTCCTTCGCCCCGAACTCATACGTCATTCCGCCCTTGGTAACGATCGTACCCGTCCAGAAATATTTTCTTGTATTACTCCTGACTGCCCTCAGAAAAGCATCCGACACAGGATACATCCCGCCACCTCCATTTCCCCACGAAAAAAGCACCCGCCAGTTGAATGACTGATGCTTTAAACACTTAAGCCTTTTCACAAATACTATAATATTCCTCATTTGTAAAATATGTATTAAATTGTGAATAGTATTTTGTTGGATCTTCAAGAAAATCCTTTATCATATCAGACATTATATGTGCCTGATCAAATCTAATTCTTAATAAAGGAATTTCATTTTTATAACAGTACTCATTCTTCTCAATATCAGCTTTTCTTCTGTCTAAATACCCTTTCTTTCCCTTCCATCTGTTTATTACTTTAAAATGCTGTTCACCATCAAATTCGATAAATACTAAACGATTATTCCATTCAATAGAAAAATCATATCGTTTTCGAATTTCGCGTACATAATGTTGAAAATAAAATTCTATATTTTGAGATTTCAAATATTCCTTTACCATATCTTCACCAGAAGAACATGACGGATCTTTATCAGTTACAATATGTATATTAGTAATAACATCATCCGTATCTCCATTTACAAACACAGGTTCTTTCCATTTTGATACAATTTCTTTTCTTCCTTTTCCAACATGATATCTTTCCCAATGTGCTTTCCTAATGTGTGGCCGTTTAGCATTCTGGTTACTGCCTTCTATTTCACCTACTACATTTAATTTATTTCTTTTAAATTGACGTATTTTTTCTCCATATCGTACTCCAACTTCCCATTTGCGAATTTCAGAATATTTATTTCTAATAACAGAAGATGGTCTATATGTATTTATAGTGTCTGGACTTTCGTTAATATCAGGTTCTTTAGATGACAAATACATAAGAAATTGAAGTAAGAATAATCTAAAATTGCTTAATCCACCTATAAACCATTGTGTTTTAAAACTATCTGATGTTTGCATAAAATCTTTATTTAAATCATAATCAAAATAATACGTATCATTTTCAACATTTAACATCTCTGATTCTATAAAAAAAGAATCTGCATAAGCTGTGATACTTTCCTCATATCCTTCATTAAATGCAGGTATATGTGAATAATTTTTTTCTGTGGGTAAAGATGAAATTCTTATCGCACCAGTATCATACACTTTAACTTGCACAAAAAATCCTTCATAAGCAAAAAGTGCATTTTTAGAAAAATCCAAGTAAAATGTATTAAACGGGATATGTTTAATCATCTCTGGATATACTCTTAGTTTATTTGTCTCCAAAAGTGCCTGTGAAAATTCATAATCTGGCTCATACACCATTTTATTATTTTTCCACACACTAGTAAAACCAGCCGCTGCACAGCAGGCGCTTACTGCATGCATCGAAAAAAATTTTCTGTCAAACATATTATACAAATTCATGTATCTCTCTCTGTTAGGTCCCGAATAAAGATCTGTTCCCCAATTATCATCAGATATCATTTCAATTAACATCTCCGGATTGCAATTAAGATGTTCTTCATCACAATATAATTCCGTCAATAAACTGTAACGATTAATATATGCCAATGGTAAATACATAATAAACATTTTCTCCTATAAATAATCTGCATATTTGTTATCACAATTTATTATACCTTTATCCATATTATCTGTCACCACTTTCCATTATTTACTATATTTCTACTTAAAAAGCACCAGTCAACCTAATGACCAGTGCTTTTTACTTTACTCTCATTTCAAATTTCCATTTTCATCTCTTCCCTCTTCATTTTCAAGATGTTCAACATCATGGAAGGCATCTTTCATATCCTTATATAAACTATTATGAGGAAAAACATTCAATTCGTCAAATTTAAAAAGACATCTGCCTTCAAAATAATTGGCCATACGATTGTTTGAATATGAAATTTCATTCAGTTTCTTTGAAATATCACCGATTTTTTCTGAAATATCTTCATTTTTCTCTATGCTCTTCGTAAAGCATACTTTTCTATCATATTTCACTGTTTTCTTTGTATTTCCTTCACAATAAATCAAGCTCATTTGCATAACCGGCGCAATTCTTGTCACTAAATTTTCCCCAGAAAAAGCAATTTGTCCCGTAATTTTTTCATTAGGATATAATTCCAATTCTTCTTTAAAAATATCATCCGTAACAAATTCATTTCTTTCACCATTGTTACTTATTCTCTCCAATGAAACCTTTATTTTTGTAGCTTTTGACTGACCAGTATTTGAAATTGTCAAATACAAAATCCCAGCATTTTCACTCAATTCGCATGATAATAAAGGACTAAGACTATTTAAATATTGAACATTTGTCTTATGACTAAAATATATACTACTTAATAAAGCACATGCCGAAACTAATGTGGCTATAAATGCTATTTTATTTGCCATTGAACTATCTGCAATAGCCTGAAGCAATGAAATTATTTCGTTTATTTGCGCCGTACTCAAACTTATCTCCTTTAGATTGACTTTTTAATTTTAATATGGCGGTGGGGAATGATCCCCACTTTACAATCGCCCGCGTATGGTTGCAGGTTACGCCATCTTTCCACCCTTGTAGCTTTAGAGCCATACACATACAGCAAGGGGGAGATTTTTATATTTTCAATTATATCATTTTCATTCCTATTCATCAATATTCACAATTCCTTCAACGTAAAACTCACCGTCCAAAGTCCCTTATAACTGGTATCCTTTTTCAGTTTCGCCTTATACCCTGTCACATACATCTTCGCCAGTTTCAGCTCCGCCATCTCCACATCAAAATACTGCACGCTGATCTTATCCAGTTTCGCATACCCCGCCAGCTTCTTAAGCCACTTCGCCGTAACAGAAAACGACACTGGGATCCGCGCAACACCATGCCGCACCACATCCCTCTGTGTCGTCCCTGCCTCCGTCTCACCACCGGAATCCGCTTCCACATCCTCCAGTTCCACCTCATAAGAATCCGGAAGCGGCAGGTTCTCCCCGTCAAACACAAGATACTGAAAAAAAGCCATCCTATCTACCTCCGCTCCTCAGACTCATTCTCTGCTGTGCTGTCACGATCACCTCATCCAGCAGCTGGTTCCCCAGATAAACCGGAATCACCAGATCCCCCTGCTGTCCTTTCTGATCACCCAGCACATCTTTCAGCGCCGCCACAATACCGGCTGTCAGATCCGCACCGCCGGACGGTCCTGTACCGGTCATCACACCGCCATCTGCCACAGCCATCTGCGGCGAAACCACCATATCCGCAGCCACACTGTTCACAGCCGCCTTTACCATGCCCCTGCTCTTCTCAATGCCCTCAGCCAGACCACTCATAAAGTCCGGCATCCAGCTTTCAAAATCCGTCAGAGGTCCTTCATCCGGAACAGAGAAATGCAGATGGGAACGGATTGTATTGGCCACATCCGTCACTGCATTGGCAACTGCACCAATACAGCTCCGGATACCATTCACAATGCCGTTGATGATATCCGCGCCCCACCGCCATCCGGCAGACGCAAGACCCGTAATATAATTCACCGCATTTCCCAGACCGTCCCTGATCGTATTATTGATTCCGGAAATCGTACTCCGGATACCGGACCACATGGCATGAAAAGCGCCGGAAACTGTATTCTTAATCCCGTTCGCCACAGAAGAAATCGTGTTCCTGATTCCATTCCACACAGAATTGACAGTTCCCCTGATTCCATTCAGCACCGTGGAAATAATTGTCCGGATTCCATTCCATACCGTAGAGATCACCATCCGGATCGCATTCATCACCGTAGTAATGACTGTGCGGATACCGTTCCATGCACTCTGCAAAAATGTCCGGATCCCGTTCACCACATTCGTAATGACAGACCTAATCCCATTCCAGACAGAACCCAGAAATGCTGAAATCGCATTCCACACCGCCATAACCGTTGCCCGGATCCCATTCCACGCTCCCACAAGGAAAGTAGAAATTGCAGTGACAACCGTTGTGAACAGTGTCTTAATCCCAGCCCACAGACCGGAAAAGAAATCTCGGATCCCATTCCAGACAGCCACCACCGTATTCCGGATCCCGTTCCATGCAGAAAACAGAAACTGGGAAACCGCCGTCCATGCCTGGACAGCTACTTCCTTAATCTCATTCCACAGCCTGATCCAGAACTGCCGGAACTCCTCATTGGTATTCCAGAGATAAATAAACGCAGCCACTAAAGCTGCAATGGCAGCGATCACAATGGCGATCGGATTTGCCATCATCGTTGCACTCAGTGCCGCAAAAGCACCCTTCACCGCACTGATCGCACCGGCAAGCTTCGGTGCCCATGTCATAATCGTGCCAATGACCGAAAGGATCTTGCCTATGATGATCAGCACAGGACCCAAAGCCGCAGCCAGAAGTGCAACGATCATGATCACACGTTTCACCCCGTCCGGCATGGCATTCAGCACATCCACCATCCCCTGCAGTCCGGAAACAATACTCCGCACCGCAGGCATCAGCAGATCCCCGAAAGAGATCGCCAGCTCCTGAAGCTGTGACTTCAAAATGGTCAGCTGTCCTTCCAGATTATCCTGCATGGTATCTGCCATGTTCTTTGCGGCATCCTTACAGTTATTCACTGCCCCGGACACCTTTTCAATATCCTCCGGAGCCGCATTCATCAGTGCCAGGAACCCGGACATGGCATTCTTTCCAACCAGAGCCTCCGCATTGTTCGCCTTCTCAGCTTCTGTCATTCCTGCAAAAGCTCCCCTGCAGTCAGCCAGAATTGCAGACAGGCTCCGCATGGATCCGTCTGCATTCGTGGTAGCAATGGTCACATCCCCGATCGCCGCACCCGACAGCTTCACATCCCCAGTCAGGTTCGTCATGATGGAACGCATGGAAGTACCGGCCTGGGAAGCCTTGATACCCGCATTCCCCATCAGACCGATCGCTTCTGCCGTATCCTCAACTGAAAATCCCAGCGCCCCCGCAACCGGCGCACAATACTTGAACGTCTCGCCCATCATGGACACATTGGTATTGGCATTACTGGAAGCAGCCGCTAGGACATCCGCAAAATGTCCGGAATCCCCGGCAGACAGTCCGAACGCTGTGAGCGCATCCGTCACAATATCAGAAGTCGTTGCAAGATCCTCCCCTGATGCCGCAGCCAGATACATAACGCCTTCAATACCGGACAGCATATCCTCCGTCTTCCATCCGGCCATTGCCATATAGTTCATGGCATCCGCCGCCTCAGTCGCAGAGAACTTTGTCTTGGCACCCATCTCCCTGGCCTTATCCCGGAGGCTGTCAAAATCAGATCCCGTCGCCCCGGACACAGCCGCCACCTTACTCATCGCAGAGTCAAAATCAGCGGCAGTTTTCACCGCCGCCGTTCCAAGCCCTGTCACCACTCCCGTCACCGGAAGCAGCTTCTGCCCCACAGAAGAAATCTTGTTTCCAACCGTCTGCAGCTTCTCACCGGTTGCCCCGATCTTCTGCAGGGCAGTCGCAGACTGGTTCGCCTGCTCTTCCAGACTCCGCAGTCTCTGCTCCGTCTCAATGATCTCCCTCTGCAGCGCATCATACTGGTCCTGGGAAATCGTCCCGTTCCGCAGTGCCTCATCCGCCTGCTGCTGTGCAGTCTTCAAAGTCTCCAGCTTCTCCCTTGTTTCAGAAACCGCCTGTGCCAGCAGCCTGTGCTTCTGCGCAATCAGCTCCGTATTCCCCGGATCCAGCTTCAGAAGCTTCTCCACATCCTTCAGCTGGCTCTGCGTATTCCTGATCTCCGTATTAACCCCTTTCAGGGCAGTCTGCAATTTCGTGGTATCGCCGCCAATCTCGACAGTGATCCCCCTGATTCTGTTCCCTGCCATACGGCTCACCCCCTAGATCCCATAAAAAAGGCACAAAAATACCCGGATCTCTCCGGGCACAAAAAAAGCACCTGCCATCCTGACAAATGCTTTGCGTAATATCAACATATTTTACTTAAAAATTGCTTTTCCTACAAAAATGAAGTCTGTAATTTCATTTTCATCCCTTTTCATACTCAAACATGATAATCTACATTTTGTTTCAAACCAATCTGGTACATCAAACGTAATATGTGGATATGTATTTCTATACCAATCAATCTGGTTCCTTGCAAATTCTATAAATCTAGGATCAGAATGAAGTCTGCTCAATTCCTTCTTTTTCAATTTTCCTATGATTTTGACACGATCATTCCCCGCTTGATATATTTCGCCAGTCCACGCATTCAGCCTTTCTCCACTTCCTCTTGCATGAGCATGTGGTATTGATGGATGGTCATCCGCATCTCCAATCGTAAACTCCCATATTCGGTTTTGCAATTTTTCCCGTGGCGCATACATTCGAGGTCCAAACTGGCTCTGCTGCCTACGTCTGGACTTTATCAAAGAAGACTTTCTATAAGATTTACCTTTTCTGTACATAATATTTTCACCTCTGCTTAGTAAAACTATTATACACTTCTCTCCACCAGCTGTCACCGGCAAACTGATAATCAGAACCTGTCGAAATCCTCCTGTGTGGCAACCTGTCTCCATCCCTTATACTCATCGTTCCTGCTCTCCACAAACATATCGTTCACCATCCCGATAGTCAGCAGATCCAGATCCCGGATGGAAATCCCCAGCTGCACACACCGGAGAAGAAACAAAGGAGTTGTCATTTCACGGTCTGTTGCATGAAGTTTTTTTTAGCCTCCACATCCGTCCTGATGTTCATTCCCCACAGCTCGATCAGCTTCGGCAAAATCTGGTAAATACTGAATGTATTAAACTCATCCAGCCATTCCTCCGGATTATCCGGAATCGACGGATCCGCATGCTTCGCCATCACATACGCAATGTTCTCGAACATCTCAAGGGAAAACAGATCCAGGGAAGACTTTTCCGGATCCCCATCCCCGATACTCTTTTCCAGAACAGATAAATCCTTGTAGATATCCCTCTGAAATTTAATCCTGTAAATACGCGGAATGGCGGCAGATGCCTTAAAAGCAACCGCCTTCCCGTCAATCTCAATCTTCTTCATCATGCTCATATCCGAATCCCCCTCAGCTCAGTGCTTTTTCATTTCCTGCAGCATCCACAACAGACTTTCCACCATTATCAGCCTGCAAAGAAGCCGGATCCGCAGCCGGCAGATACACCGCCTTGTACCAGTCTGCATAAACAGTCGCATCCGTAGTATTCCCTGTTTTTGCCTTTACCTTTCCATCCGACAATGGCGTGGCTTTAATGGTCAGCGTTTCCGTCTGCACTTCCTTCTTCTCCTCGTTGGTCTTGCCCTCGATCTTCGGACGGGAGGCCGAACAGTTATACATCACGTGGCGGATATGGCGCACATCCCCGTCGAACTCAAAAAGCAGGGCAAACAGTGCCAGTTCTGCATCCGAGTTTTCAATCAGAACGCCCTTGGCATCCAGCTTCTCTCTCAGCACATCCGTTCGGAAGCTCTCCGGAATCAGTGCAAGCTCCAGATCCCCGTCATAGCCCATATTGTTGTTGATCACATAATACGCAATACCGTCCGCATAAAAATTCTCCGGTTCCCCGTTGGCATCTAGGGACAGTGATACAGAGCCCGGAAGCGGCACCGGCGCTGCATAGGACACCGCCCCGTCCTCCCCGACCGTCATTAAAGCGTAATGCGCATTTTTCAGGTTATACTTCACCTTGTTATTCTTATCAGACATAATATCCCTCCATCACTAAACAAATCATTACAGTTTCATACTGTACAGCACCTCATACAGCTTTTCGCTCTGGATCCAGACCTCCGACTTATTATAAAAAATCCCGGCATCATCCAGAACTGTTTCCACCAGAGCTTCTGCCACGGGATCCTTCCTGTCCGTGTAAAGCTCTATTCTTACTTCACTGATCCGGAAATATACCCGCCCGTCTGCCGCAAAATTATCACTTCCTGGAAGCAGATAACAGATAAACGGCGGATCCGGGCTTTCCCCTTCCGCAAAATGGTCATAAGCAAAAGGAAATCCCGTCTCTTCCAACATCCCTGCCAGTTCTTCCAGTGTCATATGCTTTCACCTCCTGCCATCACCTCAGTGCCTTCTCCACTTCCCGTTCCAGAGTCTGTGCAGCCCTTTCCTCAGCAGGCGCAATATGCGGAAATGCCCTTGTCCTGCCGCCTTTTCTCAGCGCATGGCCAAACTCCAGCAGATGTGCCAGCTGGTACCTGTTCCTGGAATACACCACGATCTCCATTGCATTGGCAGTTTCCTTCGTGGTCTTCGCCGCCCAGCTCTTTGCATAGGCACCGGTCTTCACAGGGGCATTCTCCTGGATATCCTTCCTTGCCTGTGTCCCTGCCTTCTTTACCGCTTTTTTCATATCATCCGCAGCAAACTGTGCATACTCTTCCAGTCCTTCCATGATCACATCTGCCATCTGGCTGACTGTACACCTATCCCCTGCCATACTCTCACCTCCGGACCTTCCTGCATGTGAATTTCAGACACTTTTTCTTATAATTCAGATGATCCACACTCACAATGTCATACACCTGATCCCGAAACAGGATCCTGTGGGTAACAGACTGGATACCTGCAGTCTTTTTACAGTACCGCACCGTCACAGTCATTCCCACATCCTCCACCACAGTCCCTGCAGCTTCCGCTTCCCTGGAACTGGCAAGCCCCTCACCGCCTATCGTTGCAAAACAGCAGTAATCCTCTGTCCACTCATTCCTGTGATTCCCGATCCCGTCCTTCACAACAGAACATTTCTGGAAAATCACCTTTTCATTCATCAATCCAACATTCAAAACAACCACCTCAGAATCCCGGTTTCCTCACTCCAAACAGCAGGCTCCGCAGATCCAGCACCAGCTGATGGTGATCCGCTTCCTCCCTGTGTTCATACAGATAGGCAGCCGCATACTGCACGGCAATCTTTGTCCCCTGCAGATCTTCAAACTCATCCTCATCCGTGATCCTTGCCACATCCATGCAGATCTGCTGCCCCTGCTCGATCAGATCAGAAAGCAGCACATCATCATCGTCGAAATCCACCCGCAGGTAATTCTTCATTTCCTTCACTGTCACGATCACGGAACATCACCTTCCATTTCTACCATATAAGAAGCATAGCTGCTCCAGCTTTCCGCATTCTGGTAAACATCCAGCCTTCCTTTTGGGACATAGAACTTACAGTCCTTTGGAAGTCCAAGAAAAGTACCTGTCGTTGTAAGCTCCGGCGGCGAATCTGGAAGGAAATAATATCTTTTCATGCACTGGCAGTTCTCAAAACAATATCTGGAAACCGTCGTCACACTTTCAGGAATTACAATTTCTGTTAATGTATAACAGCCTGAAAACAAGGAATCCACAACCTCATCAATTCCATCCGGAAGCACTGCTTTTTCCAGCATCCGGCATCCCTGAAAAGCCCCGTTCCCGATCTTTCTGAGTCCTTTCGGAGGAATCATTTCTGTTATACAGCAGCAGGACTCGAACACATGCCTTCCGATATCTGTTACACCATCCGGCAGAGTCACTTCCTGTAAGGTAGTGCATTTATCAAAAACATAATCCCAAAGCCGGACGATTGTATTCGGAACAGATATATGTTCCAGCTGTACGCATCCATCACAAAAATAGCCGGGCAGCATCCCTTTTCCTTCCGGAAGCCCAAGAAATTTCAGACTGCAGCATTCTTTTACAACACCATTTCCCCATTCGACGGCATTTCCCATCGTAATGCTTTCCGTCCTGAAAAAGCTGCAGAAACAATAATCGCCCAGTTCCCTGACCTGGCTTCCCACTTCTATTTTCCGCACAGCTGACAGGTATTTCATATTTTCCCGCACACTGCTTTTCCCTGCTGTAAAAGTATATGAACCGGCATTATAGTTTCCAAAGAAACAGACCTGGTTTTCTCCCTGGGGAAGGAAACGTATCACATACTCTCCCGGTTCACTGTACCTGTGTGTCAGCGTGATCTTCGTGTAATTCCATCCTTCTGCAGTCTCTGGTTCACTTCCGTCTCCCCAGTCCACCTTTACGCCATGATCCTCACTCTGGCCAAAAGAAACCTGCGGCTCCAGCATATCCTTATCCAGACTTACATAGATTCTTGTTGCCCCGTCATCCGTAACATACTGTGCAGCTACATTCATCTCCCGGTTTGTTACTTTCAGATCCTCCAGTGTCCAGTTCCAGCCCGTACACACCAGACCTTCGTGAAACGGCAGATCCGGCAGGCGTTCCAGCCCGGCAAGCTCCTCAAGGGAAAAGCTGTACAGCAGGGTTCCCTCATAATCAAAGAACCGGACCGGCAGGGACATATCCGCACCACTTCCGCCTGACGGGATCCTGCTCACTGCATCCGGGATCTCCCCCGGTTTCATCAGGGCAGAAGTACCGCCCCTGGCACGCACTGCATCTGCAATAGTTTTCAGTGTTTTCTCATTTACAAGCACATTTGCCATCAGTACGCCACCTCATTTCCATCCGTCAGTTCATCTATCCGCCTGCCCAGTTCCTTCACAGTTTTCCTTATCTCCTGTACCTGTTCCTCGGTCTGGAATTTACTGTCATTTTCCAGTTCACTTACCTTTGACGGTACCGGCACATTCTTCTGTGCACCTTCCTCAATTCCCTCCAGCTTGGATTTTTCACTGTTCCCAAAATCATTACTGGAAAGTCCTTTCCCAGTTTCCTTATCCACCTTATTCCTTAAGGCATCTTCCAGTTCCTGCCTGGTCACTTCACCGCCGCCAAGCCCCAGCTCTTCCGAAGTTTTATTTCCGGTCAGCTCCACACCATTGATCTGTGGCTTATGGCTCATATTTTCATAATTATTCGAATTAGGAACACTGCTCATGGTTCCCGTCAGCTGCTCCATCACGCCACCTCCACCGTCAGTTTCAAAACCTTATTTGCAATAAAAGTACACCTGTAACCATTTGCCTTATTCAAAGACAGTTCCCAGATATACCTTCCCAGTTCCAGACGCTTTGTGTCTTCCTCGGCAAACCGGATCACCTTCTCCTTCACATCAGCTTCAATCCTGACTGCAGGTTCCTGATCTGCTTTATTCCGTTTCGCCGCAAAGATCACAGAATCCCCTTCCTCAAACTGATACTCCGTCCCGTCCGGCAGAAATGCCTGGAACGCAAAAGAAGGCGTATCCCCCTTTGTCATCTCAATCTTCATATCCTCATGAACCACCCAGGACATCCCGTCACCTCCCGCAGATTTTCCTGTTTCCATTCCGCTTATCATTCTTCATGCTCGCCGCTTAACTGATCTGATTTTCAAACCGACGAACATTCCACCACTGCTTTTTTCACAATTGAAACCTTCCCTGATTCGGTCAAAGCAGGGGACAGCTTACACCATCCCCTGTCATTCCTTCACATTAGTCAGCTTTCAGTTTCATGATCTGCACGGCTTCCGGAAGAACCAGTTTTCCGTCCACACGTTCCTTTGCAACAAAACCGATCATTCCGTTGCCTGCAAACAGTTCATTCAGCTGCTTAAAGGATCTGTTTCCACGGTCCCCAATGTTGTAATAGCTGTAATCCCCAAAAGCGATGCCGTCCTTCGGTGCATAGGCAGAAGTCTCCACCTTATATCCCAGGATTCTGTCCGGTTCCCCTGCCTGGTAAGCCGGCTGCCAGATATAAGCACCGTTATTGTCCTTCAGTTTTCTAAGGGAAGGCAGTGTTGCATCATTCATGATAAAGGACGCATTTTTACGGTACGGACGTTTCAGGCCATACACCAGATCCAGCATGTCGTCTGATTTCAAAGCCGCAGCCAGTGTATTCATCAGATGCCCGCCGCCTGTTCCGTCAAAAATACCGGTCGGCTTCCCTGTTCCGTTTCCATTCAGGAAGGCATCCTCTTCCGCATTGGCAAGTGCCTTTCCAAACTGGACAATGATGTAATTTTCCAGATTAAACGCATTGTCATAAAGCAGTTCCTCAGTTACCTTGATTGCCACATGAAGCTTATGTGCATCCAGGATCTTCTGGTCAAAGGTCGCATCCCCGAAAGTCAGCGCCCCGCCTTCCTCAATCCAGCTTGCTGCCGGCTTGGTAGCCGCAATATTGATCTTGTGTTCCCCGGAAGTCACGATTCTTGTGGCAAGACGGCGCATGATATTCTCTTCATTCAGAACATCAACCAGTCTTCTGTCATACTCCTCCGGAACCAGATAACCGCCGTCGGCATCCACGCCCTCCTGAAGGGTATTGGAAACCTGGCGGAAGTTGCTTCTCAGTGCATTCAGCATTGCCCTGCGGTATTCATCAGAAGCACGTCCTGTCTTTGGCTCACCCTGACCGCCTGCATAAGGCTTTCCCGTCAGCGGCTGGTTTACCGGCTGGTTCAGGTTCTTTTCCATTTCCTCAGCCTTGCGGTGGCGGTCAATCGCCTTTGTCAGATCCTCAATCTCCGCTTCCATTCTCTCATAGGTTGCACTGTCCTCCGCAGACAGAACACCATTTTCATTCTCATGGGTATCCACAAAATTCTTTGCAGCTTCCCAAACCTTAGCTCTCTTCTCCATTAATTCCTGAATCGTCATAATCCGTATCCTCCTCAGATATATTTTTTGATAAAATTTAAGCGTTCACGCAGATCATCCGCAGAACGCCCTGTAACATTCGTATTCACTTTCTTCTTTTCACACTTCTGGCAGGCATTCTCCGCCGCCCCGAAACATCCATTACAGGGATCGTCCCCCTCAGCACCATTTCCATTCAAGCCGATCCCCGCCTGATCTTTCACGGATTTTCTAGTCTTTCCATAATGCTTCTCCAGCTTATTCATCAGGGCATTATTCACTGCCCGTCTGGAAAACATTACGGAATCAGACGTCCCGTTTTCTGTACGGTTAGCACCTGAATCTCCATTTTCACCTTCACTGCCCTGTTCCTCTTTCTGGAACAGAATGTCATCCGCAAACCCAAGCTCCACAGCCTTATTCGCATCCATCCATGTTTCCGCATCCATCAGATGAGAAAGCTTCGCCCTGCTCTGTCCCGTTTTCCGTACATAAGCATTGATAATGGATTCCTTCACGGCATCCAGAAGTTCCATTGCCTTCTTCATCTCTGCATGGTCACCCCACGCAACCGTGGCTGGATTATGGATCATCATCATGCTCACCGGACTCATCCATACCTCAGTTCCGGCCATTGCAATGACAGACGCAGCAGATGCCGCAAGCCCGTCAATCTTCACCGTAACCTTTCCCGGATACTCCGACAGCATGTTAAAAATCTGCGCTGCGGCAACACAGTCCCCGCCCGGACTGTTGATCCACAGGGTAATATCCCCTGTCCCTGCATTCAGTTCATCCTTAAAAAGAGCCGGCGTGACATCATCGTCAAACCAGCTGTCCTCAGCGATAACTCCGTTCATGAACAGGATTCTTTCCTCAGCTTCCTGTCCGTTTTCCAGATTTATCACTTTCTTTTCCAGTTCCAAAACTTCTTCACCAGTATCCTTCCCCTTTCCAGATCCGGCAAAGATACCGGCATCCTGTAATTTTGTCATATTTCCATTGATCAGATACAGATCACCGCCAAGTTCTTCCGGAATCCGGTCCATATTTTCCAGCTCCCGGATGTCATTGGCACTCATCCATCCGTTCTGTCTTGCCGTAGCATAACCAGTCATCCTTGACTGGTAATCTCCCCTGAGCAGCCCGTCCACGTTAAACTTAAAGAAATACTTCTTCTTTTCCTCCGCAGACAGCAGAGCTCTGACCATTGCCTGTTCCCACCGGCTCACCCAGGGATCCAGTGTATACTTTACAAACTCCAAAGACTGCTGCTCAATGTTGCTGAAACTGGATTTGTCCAGATCCCCCACCATATGCGGCGGCACCCTGAAAATCCTGGCAATCTCATCAATCTGAAACTTCCTGGTTTCCAGGAACTGGGCTTCATTCGGTGCAATGGAAATCGGCGTATACTTCATTCCCTCTTCCAGGACAGCAACCTTATTGGCATTGCTGCTTCCCCCGAAAGTAGACTGCCAGCTCTCCCGCACCCTGCCCGGATCCTTCAAAGTCCCCGGATGCTCCAGCACTCCTGACGGAGCGGCACCGTTGGCATAGAACTTACTTCCATACTCCTCGGCAGCAATGGCAAGCCCGATTGCATTCTTCGCCATGGCAATAGGTGAATATCCGACCAGCCCGTCAAACCCAAGTCCCGGAATATGCAGTACATCCGCCGGATGCAGGCGCACAATCTTTCCATTCGCTTTCGGATCCGTCCCGGTTCTTCCGTCCACATCATCTCCGTCATACACCAGGTACTCATAATAAAGCCTTCCATGCTCATCCCTGTCCACCGTCATCCGGTCAGGCATCAGCGGATAAAGTGCCACGATCTCACCCTTTCCATTCCGGATGATCTGACTGTACGCATTCCCCCACAAAAGCAGGTGCGTCATCAGAGTCTCCCGGAATACAAAAGAAGTCATCTCCGGATTCGGCTCATCATGCAGCAGAAAATAAAGCGGGTGATCCACAGCCTTTTCCTTACCGCCATTATCGTTATACCTGTAAAATTGCAGTGGCAGACCCGCCACCGCCTCAGAAAGAATCCTCACACAGGAATATACAGCAGTCATCTGCATAGCACTCCGTGCGTTCACTCTCTTCCCAGAAGCTGTGCTCCCCATAAAAAATCCATACCCGCTTCCAGCTGTGCTATTAGAAGGAGCATCCCTTCCCCGAAACAGCTTTCCAAACAACTTCATTCTCATCATCCTTTCAAAAAAGAGCATAAGAAAAGCACCTACCATTTACGATAGATGCTCAACAATCACTTCTATTATTTTCTCAAAAATTTATACTTCTCACTTGGTGAAAGAACACTGTTATTCACTTCTTTAGTCCTTCCTTTATAATGAGAATTTATACTTTTTAGATCGACAATTTCTTTAGATACTACAACCGTGATACTTTCTTTTTTTATCTCCTGCCCATCAAAATATGCCTCAAAAAATCTATTAAAATTATTTCCATTTGAAAGCAATAAGTCAAATAGAACAAATCCTTCTTTCAAAGAATTATGTTTCATTTCATTGTTAATTTCCTTTATACTGTCAAATGGATTTATAT
>SAMEA3387495__coassemble_1331_pt1 | contig 26311 bp, 18 predicted proteins | sample SAMEA3387495__metabat2_high_PE_036 | metagenome-assembled genome bin SAMEA3387495 (sample SAMEA3387495) | Felis catus | biome: Faeces | place: United Kingdom | collected 2012
TTACAACTACCTACACAGCATCTCAGGGTCTTCTTCTGATGATCCCGAACCTTTATAAGATCGCAGGTGAGCAGCTTCCGGGCGTTATCAATGTATCTGCCCGTGCACTTGCTTCTCACGCACTTTCTATCTTTGGAGATCACTCTGACGTTATGGCATGCCGTCAGACAGGATGTGCTATGCTGTGTGAATCTTCCGTACAGGAAGTAATGGACCTGACACCGGTTGCTCACCTTGCAGCAATCAAGGGAAAAGTTCCGTTCATCAACTTCTTTGATGGATTCCGTACTTCTCATGAGATCCAGAAGATCGAGACATGGGATTATGAAGATCTGAAAGATATGGCTGATATGGATGCTATCGCAGAGTTCCGTAAACACGCTCTGAACCCGAACCATCCATGCCAGAGAGGTTCTGCACAGAACCCGGATATCTTCTTCCAGGCAAGAGAAGCATGTAACCCGTATTACGATGCTCTTCCGGCAGTTGTACAGGAGTACATGGACAAAGTCAATGAGAAGATCGGAACAGACTACAAACTGTTCAACTACTATGGTGCTGAGGATGCAGAACATGTAGTTGTTGCTATGGGTTCTGTAAACGATACCATTGAAGAAACTATTGATTATCTTGCAGCAGCAGGCAAAAAAGTTGGTGTTGTTAAGGTTCGCCTTTACAGACCATTCAGCGCAGAAGCTCTGATCGCAGCATTCCCTGCATCTGTAAAACAGATTACTGTTCTTGACAGAACAAAAGAGCCTGGTGCTCTTGGCGAGCCGCTGTGGTTAGACGTTGTTGCAGCTCTGAAGAACAGCCAGTTCAAGGATGTTCCGGTATTCTCCGGACGTTATGGCCTTGGCTCTAAAGATACAACTCCGGCACAGATCGTAGCTGTATTTGAGAACACAACAAAAGAGAAATTTACTCTTGGTATCGTTGATGACGTTACAAATCTTTCTCTTGAGACAGGCGCAGCACTTGTTACTACTCCGGAAGGAACAACAAACTGTAAATTCTGGGGTCTTGGCGCTGACGGTACTGTAGGAGCAAACAAAAACTCCATCAAGATCATCGGTGACAACACAGACATGTATGCACAGGCTTACTTTGATTATGACTCCAAGAAGTCAGGCGGTGTTACCATGTCTCACCTGCGTTTCGGTAAGAAACCGATCAAATCCACATACCTGATCCATACAGCAGACTTTGTTGCATGTCACAATCCTTCTTATGTGAACAAATACAACATGGTTCAGGAACTGGTAGACGGCGGTACATTCCTTCTGAACTGCCCATGGGATATGGAAGGACTTGAGAAACACCTTCCAGGTCAGGTGAAAGCATTCATCGCAAACCATGATATTAAATTCTACACCATCGACGGTGTTAAGATCGGTATCGAGACAGGCATGGGACCGACACGTATCAATACAATTCTTCAGTCCGCATTCTTCAAGCTTACAGGAATCATTCCTGAGGAGCAGGCAATCGACCTTATGAAAGCAGCAGCAAAAGCTACTTACGGACGTAAGGGTGATGACGTTGTTCAGAAGAACTGGGCAGCTATCGATGCAGGTGCAAAACAGGTTGTTGAGATCCAGGTTCCGGAAAGCTGGAAAGATGCTGAGGATGAAGGTCTTCATATGACTCATGCAGAAGAAGGAAGAGCAGACGTTGTTGATTTCGTTAACAACATCCAGGCTAAGGTAAATGCTCAGGAAGGTAATTCCCTGCCTGTATCTGCATTCAAAGATTATGTAGATGGTACTACTCCGTCCGGTTCATCCGCATACGAGAAACGTGGTATCGCTGTAAATATTCCGGTATGGCAGCCAGAGAATTGTATCCAGTGTAACCGTTGTGCATATGTATGTCCGCATGCAGTTATCCGTCCGGTAGCTCTTACTGAGGAAGAAGCTGCAAATGCACCGGAAGGTATGGTTACTCTGCCGATGACCGGTATGAAAGATTACAAGTTCACAATGACTGTTTCCGCTTATGACTGTACAGGCTGCGGTTCCTGTGCAAATGTATGTCCTGGCAAGAAGGGCGCTAAGGCTCTCGTTATGGAAAACATGGAAGCAAACGCAGGCGCACAGAAATTCTTTGATTATGGCGTACAGCTTCCGGTTAAAGAAGATGTGATCGAGAAATTCAAAGAGACAACTGTTAAGGGAAGCCAGTTTAAACAGCCGCTGCTTGAGTTCTCCGGAGCTTGTGCAGGATGTGGTGAGACACCATATGCGAAGCTGATCACTCAGCTTTTCGGTGACAGAATGTACATTGCAAACGCAACAGGATGCTCATCTATCTGGGGTAACTCTTCACCGTCTACACCATATACTGTAAATGCTAAGGGACAGGGTCCGGCATGGTCCAACTCTCTGTTCGAGGATAACGCTGAGTTTGGTTATGGTATGCTTCTTGCACAGAAAGCAATCCGTGACGGTCTGAAAGATAAAGTTGAGGCTCTTGCTGCAGCTACAGATAAAGACGATGTGAAAGCAGCTGCTCAGGAATGGCTGGATACATTCTCTGTAGGCGCTACAAACGGAACAGCTACAGATAAACTGGTAGCAGCTCTGGAAGCATGCGGATGTGATGCAGCTCAGGAAATTCTTGCACAGAAAGATTATCTGTCCAAGAAATCCCAGTGGATCTTCGGTGGTGACGGATGGGCTTACGATATCGGATTCGGCGGTGTTGACCATGTTCTTGCAAGCGGACGTGACATCAACGTTATGGTATTCGATACAGAGGTTTATTCCAACACTGGCGGACAGTCCTCCAAGTCTACACCGACAGGTGCAATCGCTCAGTTTGCTGCAGGCGGTAAAGAAGTGAAGAAGAAAGATATGGCTTCTATCGCTATGAGCTATGGCTATGTATATGTAGCACAGATCTCTATGGGCGCTGACTTCAACCAGACTGTAAAAGCAATTGCTGAGGCTGAGGCATATCCGGGACCGTCTCTGATCATTGCATACGCTCCATGTATCAACCATGGTATCAAGAAGGGTATGTCCAAGGCTCAGACCGAGGAAGAACTGGCAGTTAAGTGCGGATACTGGCACAACTTCCGCTTCAACCCGGCAGCAGAGAACAAGTTCACACTTGATTCCAAAGCTCCGAATATGGAAGACTATCAGGCATTCCTTGACGGTGAGGTTCGTTACAACTCTCTGAAACGTCAGAATCCTGAAAAGGCTGAAAGACTGTTTGCTAAGAATGAGGCAGAGGCTAAAGCTAGATATGAATATCTGAACAAACTCATCACTCTTTATGGAGCAGATGCTGAATAATTTCAGATCAGGGGCCGCGGTACAATATTGTACCGCGGCTTTTTTAGAGGAAATATTATTATGAAAATGAAAAAAAAGATTTCTACGGAAAGAAGAACAACATATTATCTGGTTTATACTCTTGCATTTGGCATTATTGCATTAATCCTTTATATGCATTTTTTTCTCAATGGAAAATCACTGATCTGGAGTCATGACGGAGTTCCTCAGCATTTAAATTCTCTGGCATATTATGGAGATTATCTGAGAGAGATACTGCAGCAGCTGTTTATAGAACACAAACTGGAAATCCCCATGTGGGATATGCATATAGGATATGGATCTGACATTCTGACAACGCTTCACTACTATGTAATTGGAGATCCGCTGACTTTATTGTCTGTGCTGGTGCCGGCAGACAAGACAGAGTATCTGTATGCTTTTTTGATATTTTTGCGGATTTATCTGGCAGGGATTACGTTTAGCAGATATTGCTTTTATCATAAAAATTCAAGCCAGGCGACCTTACTGGGATCTCTTGTTTATATTTTTGCAGGCTGGACAATTTATGCATCTATGAAGCATCCGTATTTTGCCAATCCCATGATCTATCTGCCGTTGATACTTCTTGGAATTGATAAGATATACAGGAAAGAAAAGCCCTATGTATTTATCTGGTCGGTGGCTCTTGCCGGAGTATCAAATTTTTATTTCTTTTATATGCTGGGAATCTTTATGGTGCTTTATGCAGCATTTGATTATTTTGTAGTATTTACTGATAAACAGGAAAGAAAACTTTTATGTATTGGTAAATGGCTGGCTGTTTTTGCAGGATATTCGATGATCGCAGTACTGTTGGCTGCTGTGATCCTTCTTCCAGTGGTCCTTCCGGTTTTTGGAACAGGGCGTTTCCAGGCAGAAAACTATGTCCCTGTATTTTATGACAGAATCTATTATGAAAAATACCTGACGTGCCTGATTGGTGAAAATATGATCCAGTGGGGAGTTGCCGGATATACGGCAATTGCTATGACAGGCGTTTTTGTTCTGTTTTCAAAACGAAAGAAAAATACAGCTCTGAAATGGGGCTTTGTACTTTTAAATATATTTTTGCTCTTGCCTTTTGCAGGACATGTATTAAATGGTTTTTCTTATGTATCCAATCGATGGATCTGGGCATATGGTATGATGATCGCCTATATTTTTGTAAAGGCATATCCTGAATTCTATCTTTTAGACAGAATAGAAAAAAGGCGGGTATTTGTTTTCCTTATGATTTATTGCTGTATGGCTTTGTTTCCAGAAGCTGCACGGACAGAAAGAAATATGTCTGCAATGATTCTGCTTGTATTTTCTACAGCAGTGATCCTTTTGTACGGTTCTATATTTGTAAGAAAAAGAAACCTTTGTATGATGGTCAGTGTCCTGCTGACTGCCGGGATTGTTTTTAACATTTATTATCAGTATTCTTATGAAAAGGATTACCTTTCTGAGTTTACAGACAGAGGAAAAGCTATGGAAAAACTGGAGTCCGGCACAGATCTTGCAGTTCTGGATACAGATGATCCGTCAGTTTTCAGATATGATCAGCAGGATGCGCTTTCTTACGATAACTCAGCCATGCAGATGGGGACAAACAGTACGGCATATTACTTCAGTGTAGCCAGCGGCAGTATTGGAAAATATTTTGATGAAATGTATCTGAATACTCCCTGGGAGCAGCATTATGATAATCTGGATGGAAGAACTATTCTTGACAGGCTTGCTTCTGTAAAATATTTTGTGACAAAAAACGGGGAATACCGTTATCTTCCTTATAGTTATTACTGGCTGACCGGAAGTGCTAAGAAAAACAGCAGTATTTATGAGGCATTTGAAAGCCGGGAAGCGCTGCCTCTGGGATATACTTATAACTCTTTTATCCCAAGAGAAAAATACGATAAGATGAATGTGACAGAAAAACAGCAGGCACTTCTTCAGGGAGTTGTTGTGGAAGAAGCTTCGCTTTCAGAAGCGGATCTGGAATTTACAGATCAGGAGATTCCGTTTGAGATAAAAAAAGGAAAAGGCTGTAGTCTGAAGGATGGAAAGATTAAAGTAACAAAAGAAGGGGCAGAGCTGGAACTGGTCTTTCAGGGACTGGATAACAGTGAAACCTATCTGATTGCAGAAGGTCTTGATTACGATGGGCTTTCTCCCCGCGAGACGGTCAGTGAGAAAAAATGGGAAAAAATGTCCCGATATGAAAAAAATCAGGTTATTCATCAGGACAGCCACTGGAGATACTGGAAAGAAAGCCAGAAGGCATCTGTAAAGGTGGGAGGCCGGTTTCCAGATAAAACTATTCGTATTTTTACAGATAAATATAATGCTTACAGTGGAAAACATAATTTTCTCTGTAATACGGGATATGGGAAAAAAGCAAAAACCTCGATGACGCTTACGTTTGAAAAAACCGGAGTCTATACATTTGATGACCTTCGCATTGTCTGCCAGCCTATGGATAAGCTTGCAGAACAGACAGAAAAGCTGAAAGAGGATATCCTTACAGATATTTCTATAGATACAAATAGAATAACCGGAAAAATTTCTTTATCAGAACCCAAAGCTTTGGTGCTGTCACTTCCATACAGTAAAGGTTTCCGTGCCTATGTAGATGGAAAAGAGACAGATTTGATCCAGGCAAATACTATGTATATGGGATTAATGCTGGATGCAGGAGAACATGAGATTCAGCTGGTGTACTGTACACCGTTTTTGATCCCGGGGCTGTGCTTGACTTTAGCAGGGGCTCTGTGTTACATTTGTCTGGTATTTTTTAGAAGAAATAAAAAGAAGGTACAGAAACTATGAGCGTTTTATCAGTAGTGCTTCCGGCATATAACGAAGAGCTTATGATTCAAAAAACCTGCAGTGTTTTACGTCAGATACTTACGGAAGCAGAAATTGAGTATGAACTGGTGCTGGTGGATGATGGTTCCCGAGACCGTACCTGGAATGAGATTGAAAAAGCAGGGAAAGAGGACACGCATATCCTGGGTGTTCACTTTTCCAGAAATTTTGGTAAGGAAGCGGCTGTTTTCGCAGGCCTTGCCCAGGCATCCGGCGATGCGGTGGCAGTGATGGACTGTGATCTTCAGCATCCGCCGCAGACATTGGTAGAAATGTATCATCTCTGGAAGCAGGGATATGAGGTGATTGAAGGTGTAAAATCCACCAGAGGGAAGGAAAGTCTGATCCACAAAAAATGTGCAGGTTTTTTTTACGGGATCATGTCAAAGGCGACCAAAGTAAATATGCAGAATGCCTCAGACTTTAAACTGATGGACCGGAAAGCTGTTAACAGTATTCTTTCCATGCCGGAGAGAAATATGTTTTTCCGTGCGACTTCCTCCTGGGTGGGATATAAAACAACATCTGTTCGATTTGAGGTGCAGGAGAGAGAGGCAGGAGAATCTAAATGGTCTGCCTGGTCTCTGGTGAAATATGCTTTTACCAATATAGTAGCATTTACTACAGTTCCCCTGCAGTTTGTAACCGTAGGAGGAGGTATCTGCTTTCTCTTGTCTCTGGCGCTGATCATATACTCACTGATCCAGTATTTTACCGGTCATGCAGTAGAAGGATACACAACGATCATGATGGTGCTGCTTTTAATAGGAAGCGCGATCATGCTCAGCCTGGGGATCATTGGATATTATATTGCCAAGATCTATGAGGAAATAAAACGGCGCCCCCGCTATATTATTTCACAGATCATCAGAGGGAGTCAGGACGTATCGGAACATGCTCGGCATGATTCTGTGTAATTATCCGGAAATGTGAAGCATACAGAATTTTTGGATAAATGAAAATACAGAGCTGCTGCGAACAGAATGAGCAGTGACAGGACAGGAGCAGAAGATGGATAAGTTAAAGAAAATAATCGCCCGGTTTTATGGGAATGATGTGATAAGATATGTGTTTTTTGGCGGATGCACGACGCTGGTGAACCTGGTATGCTTTTATGTTCTCAGAAAGCTGAAGGTACAGCTGACAGCAGCCAATGTAATATCGATCATTACAGCAATCCTGTTTGCCTATGTGGTGAATTCGAAGTTTGTTTTTCAGGACAAGTGTAAAACCATAAAAGATCATGTGCAGCCTTTTATAAAGTTTATCAGTGCCCGTCTTGTGACTATGATCATAGAGGTGGGCGGCGTATGGCTGCTGGTGGAGATCATGCATATGAATGATATGCTGGGAAAATTTGTGACGCAGTTTATTGTTCTTGCCCTGAATTATATATTCAGTAAATTTTTTGTTTTTACAACAGGAAGATAAATGCGGCTGTAAACAGAGCAGACAGCAGTAAATACAGCACAGAAGGGAAGGAAACAGACAATGACACTTGAGGAAGTAAAGGAACAGATTCAGCCCATCGACGATAAAGCAGTTTCAGCGGCTCAGAAAAGATGGGACAGTATTGCAAAGCCTCTTCATTCTCTGGGAAAAATGGAAGACCTGGTCATGCAGATTGCCGGAATTACAGGTTCTCCTGATATCAATATCAAAAAAAGAGCCCTGGTGGCAATGTGTGCGGATAATGGCGTAGTAGAAGAAGGCGTGACCCAGACAGGACAGGAAGTGACAGCTATTGTTGCAGAGAACTTTCTGCAGGGAGATACGTCTGCCTGCGTCATGTGCAGACAGTGTGGAACGGATGTTTTTCCGGTGGATATAGGCATGGCGTTTGATACGAAGGTACCGATGGATCTGAAGGTTATGAAAGGCACCAGAAATATGGCAAAAGAGCCTGCCATGACAAGGGAAGAGGCTGTGCAGGGAATCGAGGCCGGTATTGAAATGGTAAGGCGTCTGAAAGCGCAGGGATATGCTCTGATCGCAACCGGGGAGATGGGAATTGGAAATACCACTACCAGCAGCGCAGTAGCCTCTGTTCTTCTGGATCAGCCGGTTGAAACAATGACCGGACGTGGAGCAGGTCTTTCCAGCGAAGGTCTGAAACGGAAAGTAGCAGCCATCAAAAAAGCGGTGGATCTGAACCGCCCGGATCCTCAGGATCCCATAGATGTGCTTGCGAAGGTAGGCGGATTGGATATTGCAGGAATGACAGGCGTGTTCCTTGGCGGAGCAGCCATGCACATCCCGGTGGTAATTGACGGATTTATTTCCTGTGTGGCAGCTCTTGTAGCACAGCAGATCTGTCCTCTTACCAGAGATTATATGATTGCTTCTCATGTGTCTAAGGAGCCTGCGGCAGTTTTGATCCTGAAAGCGCTGAAGAAAGAGGCGGTGATCCACGGGGATCTGTGCCTTGGAGAAGGAAGCGGAGCAGTAGCTTTATTCCCGTTTATGGACATGGGAATAGCAGTATATGAATCTATGAGTACCTTTGAGGAAATCAAAGTAGAGCAGTATGAGGAGTTTATTTAAATGATGATTCTTGTAACCGGTGGAAGCGGAAGCGGAAAATCGGCTTTTGCTGAAGACTGTGTACTTGCCTGCGGAGAAAAAAAACGTATCTATATTGCCACGATGTACCCCTTTGACCAGGAAAGCAAAAAAAGGGTGCTTCGCCACAGGAAAATGCGTGCAGGTAAGGGCTTTGATACAGAAGAGTGTTATGTGGGCCTGAAAAATGTACAGATTCCTTCCGGCTGTACAGTTCTTTTGGAATGTATGTCCAATCTGACTGCCAATGAGATCTTTCGGGAAGATGGCGCCGGAGAAAAAACAGAGGATGAGATTCTCCAGGGAGTGGAACGTCTGAAAAACCAGGCGGAAGACCTGATCATTGTAACAAATGAGATTTTTTCTGAAGGGGCTTCCTACGAAGAAGAGACAGAAAACTACAGACGTGTACTGGGAAATATCAACCGGAGACTTGCCCGGATGGCAGATACGGTGGCAGAGGTTGTCTACGGAATCCCCGTATATCATAAGAAGGGAGAGGATTTTTGTGAAAAGTCTGTGGAATAGTTTTAAAATCGCATTTTCCATGTTTTCCAAGATCCCCATGCCTCAGGCAGAGTGGACAAAAGAAAATATGAAGTATATGTTCTGTTTTTTTCCGTTTATTGGTACAGCCATTGGAGCATTGACTCTTGTGGTATCCTGGGCAGCGGGATATCTGGGACTGAACGTTCTGTTCCTGTCTGTGATCCTGACGGTGGTCCCTGTGCTGGTAACAGGAGGAATCCATGTAGACGGACTTCTGGATACGGCAGATGCTTTAAGCTCCTGGCAGGAAAGGAAAAGACGGCTGGAAATCCTGAAGGATTCCCACGCAGGGGCTTTTGCGGTGATTACTGCCTGCGTCTATTTTCTCTGCTGGCTGGGAGCCTGGAGTGAAATCTGTTTTGATGTTCGTTTGACAATGATCATGGCGCTGGGATTTATGGTATCACGCTGTTTTTCCGGAATTGGCGTGCTTACCCTTCCAAAGGCAAAAGAAGAGGGAACGGTGGCAGAGTTTTCCAGAAAGTCGGAAAATGTGGCAGTACGGAATACACTAGTGGTATATCTGGTGCTTCTTTGCGGACTGATGATCTGGATTTATCCGGTGATCGGAGGTGCAGCGTTTCTGACTGCCTGTCTGGTGTTTTTTTATTACAGATATATGGCTATGAAGTATTTTGGAGGTACTACGGGAGATCTTTCCGGTTGGTTTCTCTGTCTCTGTGAGGTGGGGATGGCTCTGGTGATCGCAGTGGTATCTGCTTTTCCGGTATAAAGGAGTTTGTTATGGAAATGATGATCGGAGGCGCTTTTCAGGGGAAAGCGGATCTTGCAAAAAAAACATATCCCGGAATCCAATGGATCCGGGGAGAGAAAATGACAGAAGAAGAACTGATGAACGCCCAGGGAGTTCTGGGGTTCCATCAATTCATAAAAAAAGAACTGGAGCAGGGCAGAGAAGTGCAACACTTGGCAGCTGCGCTGATCCGGAACAATCCTGATATTATTCTGGTATCTGACGAGGTTGGTTACGGTGTGGTTCCGGTAGATGCCTTTGATCGTGCATATCGGGAAGCTGTAGGAAGAGTCTGTACAGATCTGGCTGCTTATAGTAAAAAAGTAATCAGGGTAGTCTGTGGTATAGGGACGGTGATCAAGGATGCCTGATATTTATCTGATCCGCCACGGAATGACAGAAGGCAATAAATACCAAAGGTATATTGGAACTACAGACGAGCCGCTTTGTCCGGAGGGACGGGAAGAGATAAAAAAAATTTCCTATGGCGTTCCGGATGAGGTGTTTGTAAGTCCTATGATCCGGTGCCGGGAAACAGCAGAACTGCTGTTTCCTCAAAAAAGACTGCGGATCATAGACCAGCTTGCAGAGTGTGACTTTGGAGCTTTTGAAAATAAAAATTATCAGGAGCTGTCCGGAAACAGGGATTATCAGGCCTGGGTGGACAGCGGCGGAGCGCTGCCTTTTCCTGAAGGAGAAAGCAGGGAGCAGTTCCGGAGAAGGACGCTGGAAGGTTTTTCGCGGGTTGTAACAGCCTGTATCTGGGAAAAGATAAATACAGCTGCTGTTGTAGTCCATGGAGGTACTATTATGAATATCATGGAAGCTTACGGACAGCCGGAAAGAAGTTTTTATGACTGGCATGTAAAAAACGGCCATGGATATCTGATACAGGCGGATAATTCATTATGGATGAGAAACCGGAAGCTTCTGGAATTAAAAAAAGAGCTGTAAAAGAAAAATAAAAAACTGTGTGCAGAGAGCATCTGAAAAAAGAGATCGTTTTCTGGCACAGTTTTTTTATTAAAAACAGATACAAAAATTTTTAGAATAAAAAAATATTTTTAAGATTAACTATTGAAATGACAGGAAAAGTATGATACATTAATAGTATAAAATTCCTAAAAGAACTGAACGATAACAAAAAGTAGTTGGAAGAATTATACAAGTTAAGGAGGGTTATATTATGCTTATTATTGGTAATGGCAGAATGATTACAAGAGATGCATCCAATCCTTTTATTGAAAATGGTGCGGTTGCTATGGACGGAAATACTATTGCTATGGTAGGAGAGCTTGAAGCGGTAAAAGCCGCGTATCCGGATGCAGAATTTATTGATGCAAAGGGCGGAGTGATCATGCCTGCGTATATTAACGCTCATGAGCATATTTACAGCGCGTTTGCAAGAGGACTGAGCATCAAGGGCTACAATCCGCAGGGATTTTTGGATATTCTGGACGGACAGTGGTGGACCATTGACCGTCATCTGACACTGGAACAGACAAAGCTGTCTGCATATGCCACATACATTGATTCTATTAAAAATGGTGTGACAACAGTGTTCGATCACCATGCAAGTTTCGGACATATCACAGGTTCCCTGTTTGCAATTGAGGAGGCTGCAAAGGATCTGGGAATCCGTACCTGTCTCTGCTATGAGATCTCAGACCGCGACGGTATGGACAAATCCAGAGAATCTGTAATGGAAAACGTAAACTTTATCAAACATGCCCTTGCAGATGACAGTGATATGATCGCAGGAATGATGGGTATGCATGCTTCCTTTACTATTTCTGATGAAACTATGGCTCTGTGCAATGAGCTGAAACCGGAAGGCGTTGGCTATCATATTCATGTGGCAGAAGGAATCTACGATCTTCATCAGTGTCTGAAAGAGCACAGCAAACGGATCGTTGACCGTCTTTATGACTGGAATATTCTTGGACCGAAAACTCTTCTGGGTCACTGCATCTATATCAATGAGCATGAAATGGATCTGATTAAAGATACAGACACCATGGTGGTACATAATCCGGAATCTAATATGGGTAATGCCTGCGGATGTCCTCCTACTATGGCGCTGGTTCATAAGGGAGTTCTTACCGGTCTTGGAACAGACGGCTACACCCATGATATGACAGAATCCTGGAAGGTGGCAAACATTCTCCACAAACATCATCTCTGTGATCCGAATGCAGCGTGGGGCGAGGTTCCGCAGATGCTGTTTGAGGGAAATGCAAAGATCGCAAACCGTTACTTTAAGAAAGAACTGGGCGTTCTGAAAAACGGTGCGGCAGCAGATGTGATTGTTGTTGATTATGATCCGCTGACACCAATGCGTGCAGATAATGTAAACGGACATCTTCTTTTCGGTACTACAGGAGCGATGGTACAGACGACCGTATGTAACGGAAAGGTTCTGATGAAAGACCGTGAAGTCCTTGTCTGTGATGAGGCTAAGATGATGGCGGACTGCCGTCAGGCTGCAAAAGAGCTTGCTGACGACATCAACGCTGGCAAATAAATATAGAACTATCATGGGAGGTAAAAACTATGAGTGAAAAAATGACCTGTATGTCCTTCGGACAGTTAATGGACTGGGTTTTAACTGAGCATAAAGAAAAAAACACCGTATTTGGCGTACACAGAGCATATCAGGCAGATACAGCCAAAGATATGGAGATTTTTGGCAGAAATATGGAAACACCGATTGGACCTGCAGCAGGTCCGAATACCCAGCTTGCACAGAATATTGTTGCTTCCTATTATGCAGGAGCAAGATTCTTTGAACTGAAGACTGTTCAGAAAATGGACGGAGACGAACTGGCTGCATGTATTAACAGACCCTGTATCCTTGCAGAAGACGAATGCTATAACTGTGAGTGGTCTACGGAGCTTTATGTTCCGCAGGCGATGGGAGAGTACATCAAGGCATGGTTCATCCTTCATGTAATGGCGAAGGAATTCGGCCTTGGAGGAACAGACGGATTTCAGTTTAACATTTCTGTAGGCTATGACCTTGCAGGAATCAAAGAGAAAAAAATCGATACCTTTATCGACAGTATGAAAGATGCAAAAGATACGGAAGTATTTAAAGAATGCAGACAGTGGCTTCTTGATCATGCAGATAGATTTGAAAAGGTAACAAAAGAAGATATTGAAGCAATTCCTTCAGAAATCTGCAACTCCGCTACAATCTCTACACTTCATGGATGTCCTCCTAATGAGATCGAGAGTATTGCAAATCATCTTTTTAAAGAAAAACACCTGAATACATTTATTAAGTGCAATCCTACTCTTCTTGGTTATGAGTTTGCAAGAAAGACCATGGATGACATGGGCTACGATTACATGATGTTCGGTGATTTCCACTTTAAGGATGACCTTCAGTATAAGGATGCTATTCCAATGTTCAAACGCCTTCAGGCTCTGGCAGATGAACTTAACCTTGCCTTTGGTGTTAAGATCACAAATACCTTCCCGGTAGACGTGACCAGAAATGAGCTTCCAAGTGAAGAAATGTATATGTCCGGAAAAGCTTTATTCCCGCTTTCTATTTCTCTGGCCGCCATGCTTTCCAGAGAATTTGACGGAAAACTGCGTATTGCTTATTCCGGAGGTGCGGATTTCTATAATATTGACAGAATTGTAGGCTGCGGCGTATGGCCTGTAACAGTTGCTACAACAATCCTTAAGACCGGAGGATACCAGAGATTCACCCAGATGGCAGAAAAGGTTATGGCTGACGGTGTGAAGCCATGGACAGGCATTGATGTAGAAGCTCTGGAAAAACTTGCTGAGGATGCTAAAAAAGATCCTCATCATGTAAAAAATATCAAACCTCTTCCAAACAGAAAGAGCGATGAGACAGTTCCGCTTCTGAACTGCTACTTTGCTCCATGTCAGGAAGGATGTCCGATCCATCAGGATATTCCAGAGTACATTGCTCTTGCAGGAGAAGAGAAATACGCGGAAGCTCTCCGCGTAATCCTTGACAAAAACGCACTTCCGTTTATTACAGGAACTTTGTGTGCACATAACTGCATGTATAAATGTACCAGAAACTTCTATGAAGAATCTGTCAACATCCGTGGAACCAAACTTCTTGCAGCAGAAAAAGGTTATGATGAAGTGATCGGCGAGATCCATGCAGGAGAGAGCAATGGTAAGAAAGTTGCTATTGTAGGCGGAGGCCCTGCAGGTATTGCAGCAGCTTATTTCCTTGCAAGAGCAGGCGCTTCTGTTACAATTTTTGAAAAAGAAGCCAAACTGGGCGGCGTGATCCGCTATGTGATCCCAGGCTTCCGTATTTCCGCAGATGCCATTGATAAAGACATTTCCTTTATTGAAAAAATGGGTGTGGAGATCCGTACAAATACAGAGATCACATCTGTAGCTGATGTAAAAGCGCAGGGTTATGATGCAGTGATCCTTGCAGCAGGCGCCAACAAACCGGGTACATTAAGACTGGAAAAGGGAGAAACAGTAAATGCACTGAAATTCCTGGCAGACTTTAATGCAAACAACGGTAAGGTTGACCTTGGAAAGAATGTCGTAGTGATCGGCGGCGGCAACACTGCTATGGATACTGCGAGAGCAGCCAAACGTACCGAAGGCGTAGAGCATGTTTATCTGGTATACAGAAGAACCAAACGTTATATGCCTGCTGCAGAGGAAGAGCTTCTGGAGGTACTGGAGGATGGAGTGGAATTCAGAGAACTTCTTTCTCCTGTAAGCCTGGAAAACGGAACTCTGATCTGTAAGAAGATGGAACTGGGAGCTATGGATGCTTCCGGAAGAGCCGGTGTGACAGAGACAGACGAGATTGTTGAGGTACCTGCAGATACTGTGATCGTGGCAGTTGGAGAGAAGGTACCTACAGAGTTTTACGAGGCAAACGGCATTAATGTAAATGAAAGAGGAAAAGCAAAACTGAATCAGGAAACATTGGAAACCAGCGTAAAAGATGTATATCTGGCAGGTGACGGTGCGAAAGGTGCTGCTACTATCGTTGAAGCGATCCGTGACGCACAGCTTGTTGCAAAAGCAATTCTTGGAACTTCTGTTGTTTCTGACAGAGCAGTTACCGGTGTTGAAACCGAATGCTATGAAAAGAAAGGTATCCTGAAAGAAGAAAAGGAAACAGAAAAAGAAAGCCAGAGATGTCTTTCCTGCAGCAAAGTCTGCGAGAACTGTGTAGATGTATGTCCAAACAGAGCAAATATTTCCATTAAGGTTCCCGGAATGGAAATGGCACAGGTGATCCATGTAGATTATATGTGTAATGAATGCGGAAACTGCAAGACCTTCTGTCCTTATGCAAGTGCTCCTTATAAGGATAAATTCACATTGTTTGCAAAGGCTGAGGATATGGACGACAGTACAAATGACGGTTTTGCTGTATTAAATGCAGAAACAAAGGAATGCAGAGTAAGGTTCCTTGGAAATATCACAAACTGCAAAGCTGACGATCCGGCAGATGCTGTTCCGGCAGGAATCCGTAATCTGATCCTGGCTGTGATCAATGATTATTCCTATCTGTTATACAAATAAATAATCAGACAGAAAGTAAAGAAAAATGAGCGCGTCTCTGTGTTCTGCACAGGGATGCGCTTATACTGAATATATGTAAGGAGGAATTCTATGTTCAGTTTTTATGTAAATGGAAAAGAATATAAGGAAGAGCAGGATATGAAGCTTCTCCGTTTCCTTCGAGACAGACTCCATCTTACATCAGTAAAAGACGGATGCAGTGAAGGCGCCTGCGGAACCTGTCATGTACTGATCGATGGAAAACCGCAAAAAGCCTGTATCCCTTCTCTTTCTATGATGGAAGGCCGGCATATACTTACTGTAGAAGGTTTTTCGGAAGAAGAAAAAGAGATTTATGACCGCGCCTTTGGAGAGGCAGGTGCGGTGCAGTGCGGTTTCTGTATCCCGGGTATGGTCATCAGTGCAAAAGGGCTGATCGATCAGAAGCCGGATCCCACCCGTGCTCAGGCAGCGCATGCGATCCGAAATAATATCTGCCGCTGTACAGGGTATAAAAAGATTATTGACGGTATCCTGCTTGCTGCAAAATATAAACGGGAGGGACTTCCTGAAAAAAAAGAATATACCTGGAAACTGGGAGATCGTGCGCCCAGAGTGGATGTCCGCGAAAAGGTTCTGGGATACGGACAGTATCCGGACGATGTTTATGAGGAGGGCATGATCTACGGAAGCGCCCTTCGTTCCGCTTATCCAAGAGCTCTTGTAAAATCTATCGATACAGAAAAGGCAAAAACTCTTCCGGGAGTGGTTGGTATTTTTACTGCAGAGGATATTCCGGGAAGCGTAAAGGTAGGTCATCTGAAACAGGACTGGGACGGTCTGATCCCGGTTGGTAAGATTACTCATTATCTGGGAGATGCCATTGCACTTGTGGCGGCAGAGACTCCGGAAATTGTAGAAAAAGCAAAGAAACTTATCAAGGTAGAATATGAAGAGCTTCCGATGGTGCGCGACCCGTATGAAGCTATGAAGGAAGACGCTCCTCTGGTACATGGGGACGGAAATCTTCTTGCTCACTGGCATGTACATCGTGGAGATGCAGATAAAGCGATCGCAGAATCCAAATACGTTCTTACCGAAAAATTCCACACCCCATGGACAGAACATGCCTTTCTGGAGCCGGAGTGCGCGGTGGCAAAACCGGACGGAGAAGACGGTGTGATCATTTATTCCACAGACCAGGGTGTTTATGATACACAGCATGAATGTATGGCGCTTCTGGGACTTCCTGCAGAAAAAGTAAAGGTACGCAATAAACTGGTAGGAGGAGGATTTGGAGGAAAAGAAGATGTGACCGTTCAGCATCATGCCGGAATGATCGCTTATCTTACCAAGCGTCCGGTGAAGGTGAAACTTACCAGAGAGGAAAGCATCCTGATCCATCCCAAACGCCATCCTATGGATATGGAATTTACCATGGGCTGTGATGAAAACGGAATCATCCGGGGAGTAAAAGCCACAGTTATTGCTGATACCGGAGCTTATGCATCTCTTGGAGGCCCTGTGCTCCAGAGAGCCTGCACACATGCCTCAGGCCCTTACAATTACCAGAATTTTGATATCGACGGAAAAGCATATTATACAAATAATCCGCCGGCAGGCGCCTTTCGTGGGTTTGGGGTGACGCAGACCTGCTTTGGAGTGGAAATGCTATTGACAAAAATGGCGGAGAAAGTGGGAATTTCTCCATGGGAGATCCGTTACCGTAATGCTATTCGTCCGGGACAGGAACTTCCTAACGGTCAGCTGGTAGATGCTTCCACCGGACTTGCAGAAACGCTGGAAGCAGTGAAAGATGTTTACGAAAGTCATCCATATGCCGGAATTGCCTGTGCTATGAAAAATGCCGGAGTGGGTGTAGGACTTCCGGACTGGGGACGCTGTAAATTATATGTTCATGACGGAAGGGTAGAAATCCATTCCGGAGCCTCCTGCATCGGTCAGGGACTTGGAACGGTACTGGTACAGATGGTAACAGAACAGCTCGGACTGAAACGGGATCAGATTTACTATGATGCTTCTAATACCTATAACGCACCGGATTCCGGAACCACTTCCGGATCCCGTCAGACCCTTGTTACCGGTGAAGCGTGCCGTCGGGCATGTGAGAAGCTTCGCGAAGATCTGAAAGAAAAAAGCCTTCAGGAACTGGAAGGCTGTGAGTATCTGGGAGAATATCTGGCAAAGACAGATGCAATGGGATCTGATGTCAAAAATCCGGTTTCTCATGTAGCTTACGGTTATGCAACGCAGGTATGTATACTGGATAAAAATGGAAAGATTGAAAAAATCGTTGCAGCTCATGATGTGGGACGGGCGGTGAATCCTCTTTCGGTGGAAGGACAGATCGAGGGCGGCGTTGTAATGTCAGCAGGCTTTGCTCTCACAGAGGAATATGGTCTGAAGGACTGCAAGCCTCAGAATAAATATGGTACACTTGGCCTTTTCCGTGCCAATCAGGCGCCGGAAGTAGAAAGCATTATTGTGGAAAAGGCAGGACTGAATGTGGCAGAGGGAGCTATCGGTATCGGTGAGATCACTTCGATTCCTACAGCGCCGGCTATTGCAGGAGCATATTATAAATATGACGGACAGTACCGTACCAGCCTTCCTCTTGCAAACACACCATATGAAAGAAAAAAGTAGAAGGGGGAATGATTCATGGCTAGATTTCCAAAAAAAACGGCTTATGTTGCATGTAATGGCGGGGAACGCTGCCAGAGCTGTTCCTATGGCTGTATGACTTGTTCATCCTGTATAGAGGTCTGCAGAAAAGATGCTGTTTTTTATAATGCGTATGGGGTGGCTGAAATCAATGAAACCAAATGTATTGGCTGCGGTCTCTGTGTGAAGGCATGTCCTCAGGATATTATCCATATCCATCTTACGGATAATCCGTTTCTGGTAAAATGCTCCAATAAGGATAAGGGAGCGGCAGCAAGGAAAGCCTGTGAAGTCAGCTGTATCGGCTGCGGAATCTGTGCAAAGAACTGCCCGGCAGACGCGGTTGCAGTTACAGACAATGTGGCGGCAATTAATGACGAACTTTGTCTTGCCTGCGGAAATTGTGCGGTGAAGTGCCCGCGTAATGTGATTGCAGATACACGGGGAATTATTTCAAAATAAGTTAATAAAAAATTCACAAAAATCAATGGAAAAAAAACTTATAATATGGTAAAATGAATAAAAGTCAAATGTTCCTGAAGTTATGAACAAACTCAGGAGACGTATTATAAGAAAGTAGCATGGTTCGGAGCCGGACGATCGTCCTGAGGGGAACACACACTCCTGGGATGTAGTCCGGCTTTTTCTATATCCGAACGGAGATAAAAGGTATTTGGACAGTCCGTCAGAATTTATGTACAAAAAAGAAAAGAAGGTGAAGAGATGGTTGGAAAGAGTATTCCAAGAGTAGATGCTTATGAGAAAGTTACAGGAAGGGCGAAGTTTACAGACGATTTGATATTAGACAGATGTTTAGTTGCCAAGATTCTCCATTCTACAATCGGAAATGGGATTGTTACATCCATTGATACCAGTGAGGCGGAAGCACTTCCGGGAGTGGTAAAGGTAGTCACCTTTAAAGACGTACCGGATCACTGCTATCCGACACCGGGACATCCGTGGTCTGTAGAACCGGCTCATCAGGACATAGCAGACAGAAATATTCTTACCGGACGTATCCGCTATTACGGAGACGATATCGCAGCAGTAGTGGCAGAGGATGAAGTGACCGCATCCCGTGCGCTGAAGCTGATCAGGGTGGAATACGAAGAATATCCGGTAGAGATCCATCCGCGGAAATCCATGTATGGAAGCAATCCGCCCATTCACTTTGATAAGAAAGACAACGTACTGGCGCGGTCAAACTTTTTTATCGGAGATGTGGATAAGGGTCTGGAAGAATCGGAAACCGTTATAAAAAGGAGCTATAAGACTCCGATTGTACAGCACTGTCATATTGAAAATCCGATTTCCTTTGCTTATATGGAAAAGGGAAGGGTTGTGGTAGTTACTTCCACTCAGATTCCCCATATTGTAAGGCGCGTGATCGGTCAGGCTCTGGGTATTCCCTGGGGCAAGGTAAGAGTGATAAAACCTTATATCGGCGGAGGTTTCGGAAATAAGCAGGATGTGCTGTATGAGCCGCTGAATGCTTTTTTGACGATGCAGGTGGGAGGCCGTCCGGTGAAACTGGATATTTCCAGAGAAGAAACCTTCCGAAATACCAGAACTCGTCATTCCATTGAATACGACCTGACTGCAGGAGTTGATAAGGAAGGACGTCTTCTTGCAAAAGAGATGAATGCATACTCTAATCAGGGAGCCTATGCATCTCATGGACATGCCATTGCTGCAAATGGACTGACTGCATGGAGACTGCAGTACGCCTGTCCGAATATAAGAGGGGAAGCCTATACCATTTATACCAACAGCCCCACAGCAGGCGCTATGCGTGCTTATGGAATTCCACAGGCTGCTTTTGCCATCGAGTGCTTTATGGATGATATAGCAAAAGAGATCCATATGGATCCGCTGGAATTCCGAAAGAAAAACCTGATCCATGGATATTATGAAGATGCATACCTGAAGCCCATTGCTGCAAACACAAATGGTATTTTTGAATGTCTGGAAAAGGGCGCCCAATATATACACTGGGATGAGAAAAGAAAAGAATATGCAGATCAGACCGGACATATCCGAAGAGGCGTGGGTGTCGCTGTCTTTTCTTACAAGACAGGAGTATGGCCGATTTCTCTGGAGATTGCAGGCTGCCGTCTGTCCATGAATCAGGATGGAAGCGTACAGATGCAGATCGGCGCTACAGAAATCGGCCAGGGAGCAGATACGGTATTTTCTCAGATGGCTGCCGAAACGCTTCATATGGATGTGGAGAATATCCATATTGTAACTGTGCAGGATACAGATGTAACGCCGTTCGACACAGGAGCCTATGCATCCAGACAGTCCTTTGTTACCGGAACTGCAGTAAAACAGTGCGCAGAACAGCTTTATGATAAGATCCTTGCCTATGCAAAGACACTTCTTCCGGAGCAGGAGACCAGAGAACTGTCTATGGATCACGGCTGGATCTATGCAGGGGACGAGGCGGCGATCTCTCTGGAGGCAGTTGCCCAGGAGGCATACTACAGCCTTTCCAATTCCTCGGTGCTTACCGCAGAGGTTTCTACTCAGGTAAAGAAAAATACACTTGCTTCCGGCTGCTGTTTCGCAGAGGTGGAAGTGGATATGAAACTGGGAACCATTAAGATCCTCCATATCATTAATGTCCATGACAGTGGAAAGCTTTTGAATCCTCAGCTGGCAGAAATGCAGGTGCATGGAGGAATGTCCATGGGTATGGGCTATGGAATCAGTGAGCAGATCGTACTGGATGAAAAAACAGGAAGAATGTTAAACGGAAATCTTCTTGATTATAAACTTATGACAGCTCTGGACACACCGGACATCAAAGCAGACTTTGTGGAGCTTGAAGATCCTGAGGGACCATATGGAAATAAGGCTCTTGGAGAACCGCCTGCGATTCCGGGAGCACCTGCCATCCGAAATGCAGTTCTTCATGCAACAGGCGTGGCGTTTAATGAGAATCCTCTCACACCTCAGAAACTGATCGATGGATTCAAAAAAGCCGGACTGATCTGAAAGGGGGAACTGTTTTATGTATGATATTGAAAATTATTATAATGCAAAATCCGTTGGCGAGGCGGCGGCTCTTCTGAAGGAGCATCCGGATACCCGTATCATTTCCGGGGGAAGCGATGTTCTGATTAAGATCCGGGAAGGAAAAATGGCGGGAACTTCTCTTGTCTGTATCCGTGATATTAAAGAAATACAGGGTGTAAGCAAAAAAGATAACGGAGATATTTATATTGGAGCGGGAACGACCTTTTCCCATATTACAAACGATCCCATTATACAGGAGTGTATTCCGGTTCTTGGAGAAGCAGTAGACCAGGTTGGAGGTCCTCAGATCCGCAATATCGGTACTATTGGAGGAAATATCTGCAATGGTGCAGTCAGCGCAGACAGCGCGCCTACAGTATTTTCTCTGAATGCCCTTCTTTGTATCGAAGATGGAAACGGCGGAAGAACGGTTCCGGTAAAAGAGTTTTATCTGGGACCGGGTCGTGTGGATCTGAAACGGGGTGAGATTCTCACACATGTGATTATTCCGGCGAAAGAATATCAGGGATATCATGGTCATTACATTAAGTATTCTATGCGTAAAGCTATGGATATCGCTACCCTCAGCTGTTCTGTAGTAAGCAGGGTGGATACAGAAAAAAATGTCCTGGAAGATGTACGCATTACCTTTGGCGTAGCAGCTCCGGTACCCTTCCGATGTGAAAAAACAGAAGCTGCGTTAAAGGGTATGTCTGTCAGTGAAGAACTGTATCAGACAATAGAAGAAAGCGTCCGTCAGGAAATCAGTCCCAGAGATTCCTGGAGAGCCTCCAGAGAATTCCGTCTTCAGATTGGCGGAGAGATTGCGAAAAGGGCGCTGATCCGTACCGTAGAACTTGCAGGAGGTGACAGGAAATGATCAGGGATAAAGTTCTGGTAACATGTATTGTAAACGGAAAAGAAGTGGCGGAGTATGTAGATCCAAGAGAATCTCTTCTTGATATGCTGAGAAACCGTCTGGGACTTACTTCCGTCAAAAAAGGCTGTGAGGTTGGAGAATGTGGAGCATGTACAGTCATCATTGACGGCGAAACCGTAGATTCCTGTATTTATCTGGCTGTATGGGCAGAGGGAAAAAATATCCGTACCTTGGAAGGGCTTGAGAAAAATGGAGATCTGACACGTATTCAGGAGGCCTTTATTGAGGAGGGCGCTATCCAGTGCGGCTTCTGCACTCCGGGGTTTGTAATGTCAGCCACCGTACTTCTGGAAAGAGGAGAAGTCCTTACAAGAGAGGCAATCAAAAAACATATGTCAGGTAATCTGTGCCGCTGTACGGGATATCAGAATATCGTAAATGCCGTAGAGAAAGTTATGAAAGAAAATGCGGCGGAAAATGAAGGAGCTTAAGCTATGCCGCAGAACAGTATACTGGTTGTCCGGGGCGGAGGGGATCTTGCCAGTGGAGTGATCCATCGGCTTTTCCGCTGCGGCTATCGGGTTCTTATATTAGAAAGCAGAAAACCAAGCGCCATCCGCAGAGAGGTATCTTTCTGTGAAGCCGTTTATGACGGAGAAGCGTTTGTGGAGGGAGTCCTGAGCCATCGTATCCATCATGTGGATCAGTGTGAAGAGATCTGGAAGCTGGGAGAAATCCCTCTTCTGGTGGACGAAGAAGGAACTGCGATCCGTACTTTAAAGCCGGATGCAGTGATCGACGGGATTCTGGCCAAAAAAAATATGGGTACCAGCCGGGAAATGGCGCCTTTGACCATTGCCCTCGGACCGGGATTTCTGGCCGGGGCAGACGCCGATTATGTGATCGAGACAAAAAGAGGACATGATCTTGGCAGGATCATCGAGGAAGGCTGGGCCATTCCTAATACCGGGATTCCAGGTGAGATCGGCGGTTATGGAAAAGAGCGAGTGATCCATTCTCCGGCAGCCGGAGTGATCCATAATAAGGCAAAAATCAGTGATCTGGTAGAGAAGGGTCAGGAGATTGCTGTGATCCGGACAGAAGAAGGTCATGAAATTCCGGTAACTGCATCTCTGACCGGGGTGCTGCGCGGCATTATCCGGGAAGGCTATGAAGTATTCCAGGGAATGAAGATTGCGGATATCGACCCCAGAAAAGAACAGAAAAAAAACTGCAATACCATTTCGGACAAGGCGAGATGCATTGCAGGAAGCGTGGTGGAAATCCTTTTATCAGAGGGAATTCTTCCATAAGTTACAGCTGATGGATGGAGGCAGAGATGAGTATTCTGGAGCTTCTGGATATTGATCCCCAAAATAACAAAGTGATCTCTGTTGTGGGAGGAGGAGGCAAGACAAGCCTGATTTTCCGGCTGACAGAGGAGCTGGTCTCACTTGGGAAAAAGGTGATTGTTACCACTACAACTCATATGAAGTATGAGCCGGAACGACCCTTTTCCGAAAACGGAGAGCTGGAGAAGGTGAGAGAAGATCTCAGGGGAACCGGATATACGGTAGCAGGAATCCCTGAAGAACGAAAAAATGGAAGAAGTCAGAGAAGTTTCGGTGCAGGCGGCGATGCTTCCTATATCAGAACCGGAAGAGAGGAAACTTCTGTCTGTAAGATACAGGGACTTCCGACGGAAAGACTTCAGATTCTTCAAAAAGAGTGTGATATTCTTCTGATTGAAGCAGACGGCGCAAAACGCCTTCCTTTAAAGGTTCCTGCAGACTGGGAACCGGTGATACCGGAAATGACAGATCTGGTTGTTGGAGTAACAGGTTTGGACTGTCTGGGAAAAAGAATTCTGGATACCTGTCACAGACCGGAATTAACGTCAGAGTTTCTTGGAAAGGATATCCGGGAAAAGGTGACAGAAGAGGATGTGGCAAAAATTGCAGGCTCCTCCTCAGGACTTCGTAAAAATGTGGGAAACCGGGAATACAGAGTGTTTTTGAATAAGACGGATGTTCCGGAGGATCCAAAAGCAGCAGACCGGATCATAGAAAAGCTGAAAAAAGAAAAAATTTATGCAGCTGCCGGAAGCCTGAAACACAAAAGGGCGTACAAGCTTGCAATCGTGATCCTTGCTGCAGGAAACAGCCGGAGATTTGGAGAAGAAAATAAGCTTATGTATCCTGTTGAAGGAATTCCTATGTATCAAAGAGCTTTTCATAAGACACTTCTGGTACAGAACAAAATGAAAGAGCAGATTCTTTCGGTTGCAGTGGTTACTCAGTATCCGGAGATCATGGCTGAAGCAGAGAAAGTTGGTATAAAAACTGTATTAAATCCTCATCCGGAGGAGGGGATTTCTTCTTCCATGAAACTTGGACTTTTTCCGGAAGCGGATGCCTGCCTTTTTATGGTGGCAGATCAGCCCTGGTTAAGGGTGGAAACTCTGGAGGGACTGATCCGCAGATTTCTGGGCAGCAGCAAAGGCATGGCAGCAGTGGCAAAAAATGGCGAACCGGGAAATCCCTGTATTTTCAGCAGGAAGTATTATGACAGACTGATGGAGCTTACCGGGGACAAAGGGGGAAAAAGAGTGCTGAAAGCCCATCCGGAGGATGTGGTCTTATATGAAATTGAAAATGAAAAAGAGCTTACAGATGTGGACCTGCCTCTGTAGGCTCTTCTTTTTTGTCAGGATTAAGTCGGTGTCTGAAACCGTCTGGATTACTTCGTTTTAGCAGTTTTATTCAGTTCCGGAAGAATTGTCAGCAGCATGGTCAGGAAGCAGGCGCAGCCGCCGATGAGGTTAGAGACAGGCTCTGCCCAGAATACACCGTCTACGCCTAAATTTCCAACATTAGGAAGAAGTACGGTAAGGGGAACCACAATGATCACTTTACGGAAAATAGAGAAAAAGGTGGCGTACCGGGCCTTTCCCAGAGCTACGAATACACTTTGGCCGGCAAACTGCAAAGCCATAAAGCAAAATCCGAAAAAGTAGATGTGAAGAGCCGGAACGCCTTTGGCGATAAGCTCCGGCTGGTTGTTAAAGATCCGGATAAAAAATTCCGGAAATAACTTCAGGATTCCCCATATGGCCAGAGTATAGGTTACGCAGAGCCCTGTAACAAAACCAATGGCCTTTTTTACCCTCTGATAAGCCTTCTCGCCGTAGTTAAAACTCATGACAGGGGAAGCTCCGCTTGTAAGGCCGTTAACAGGAGTTGTGGTGATCTCCCGGATAGAATTCAACACGGTCATGATTCCCACATAAAGATCTCCTCCCCAGGTCTGCAGGGTGGCATTGCAGAAAATCTGTACCAGACTGTTGGTGAAAGCCATCATGAATCCGGAAATCCCCAGAGACATGATATTTCTAACACGCGCCCATTTTAATCGCATAGCGTCTTTTTTTAAGTGAAGGACAGCTCTCTTTCCGGTAAGAAATTTCAGAACCCACAGAGCAGAACACATCTGAGAAAGAACGGTTGCCGTGGCGGCTCCCTTCACACCCATGTGAAACACAAAAATAAACAGAGGATCCAGAATAATATTCAGAACCGCTCCGATCAGAATGGTCAGCATCCCCATGTTTCCGAAGCCCTGGCTGTTAATAAAGGGGTTCATTCCCAGAGTGATCATTACAAAAAGAGTTCCAAGAAGATAAATCTGTATATAGTCCCGGGCATAGGGATAGGTAATGTCACTGGCGCCAAAGGCATAGAGAACCGGACGGTAAAACAGGTATCCGAGAAGCATAAGAATCGCTCCTGTCAGGATCAGCATGGAAAAGGTATTTCCCATAAGGCATTCAGCCTCTTTTTTGTTTCCCCGTCCCCGTTCCATGGAGCATAGAGGACTTCCGCCATTTCCGAAAAGATAAGTGAAAGCGGTGATCAGTGTGATCACAGGAAAACAGATCCCCACACCGGTCAGGGCTGTTGTACCCACGTGTGGTATTCGCCCGATATAGATTCGGTCTACAATATTATAAAGGAGGTTCAGAAGCTGAGCCAGTGTCATGGGAACAGCAACTTCTAAAATATTTCGATATACATTTCCTTTGGAAAAATCAGTTTGATGTACGTTCATAAGTTCACCTCGGGTAAAATTTCTCTTTTCTATTATATACCATATAAA
>SAMEA3387495__coassemble_1365_pt1 | contig 24099 bp, 24 predicted proteins | sample SAMEA3387495__metabat2_high_PE_036 | metagenome-assembled genome bin SAMEA3387495 (sample SAMEA3387495) | Felis catus | biome: Faeces | place: United Kingdom | collected 2012
TAAGAAGATGAATATATAACTGCCAAATATTTATTATGCTTGCGATATTCAATGCTATAATTCATTATGGCAACACCTCCTTTTTAGCCCTATTTTATCTCAGAATACCATCTATACCACGATTTCATAGAAGCAAGTACTTCTTTTAATTTCTCCTCTGCAATATCTCTGTTTTCAATAATAGATGTACTATAATCATATGCTGTTGCATGCATATACGGATGTCTATATATACTATAAAATTTAAACATGGATGTAAAACCTTTTAAAATTTCTTCATCCAATGTATCCGCATACTGACTTTTCATTTCGGGATGAGAATCATCTGGCCAATCATAAAATCTTCCCAACTGTTTCTCACCATCACATTCTAACCCCTCTTGTGCATATATTTTTTTTACAAATCCCTCATAAACCCGGTTTGCTGGTTGCAATAGCACTGAGTTATCACCTAAATTACCTTCTAATTTGCTTAAAATAAAAGATGTAGATAAAATTATTTTTTGAGATTTTGAAAGGAATCTATAAAGATCTGAACCTAATACTTCTTCCATCTCTTCATAAATATCTTGTTCTTTCATATCTATATTACAATATTTTAAGCTTGCATCAACAACTTCATCCTGCTTATCACCGTTTTCACTTAACATAGAGACAACTTCGTTAAATATAAATAACGGTTTTCCCTGCATCTGCATTCTCGATGTGTTTGTATAGTATTTTATAACAATTGTATCGCCTGCTGGCCCCACAAATCTGTACAACCTATACTTTGCCTGATTTTCTTGATCACTTACGGAATAATTTTTTAACGTTACTCCGTCCATTTCCTTCAACAATTCAATTATAACATCAAAGTTCTCTTCATCTAAAAGTATTGAGTAACCATTTGCAAAAGGTGAATCCTTCAGAACATTTCCTACCCTTTTATATATGCTTTCTGCGATTTCCATTGATATCGGAACATTATTACCTACCTTAGGGCATATTGTTAATAATCCTCCTGCACATTTTTGGAAATCTATTTTTATAATATTTCCCTCATTATCAATAGTATATTGAATCCTGTTGTTTTTATCCGAGTTGCTGATGTTATACTCACCTGTAATATTTTCTTCACACCAAAGCTGAATCCAATTATGTAATTTTTCTTTATCTATACTTAATTTTGGATACTTATTCGCCAAAATTTTCCCTCCTCTGTTGGATAGTATTTCAGTGTAGCATAATCAGACTTTCTAGTCAATAGTGTTCAAAAAACAATCAGTCCCCTGGTATCATAAACAGACTCACTGGTATCATTTCCGCACCGGATAGCCCTGTCCAGCCCCATGATCGTTGCAATAGCACCGTCAATCTTCTCCGTGGACTTTTCCTTATCAGCTTTGATATTTCCCGCCGGATCCGTCCGGATAAAAATATTATCCATCATCCACCGCAGAACCGGATGCCCACCATGTGCCAGTTTCTGTTCCAGTGTCAGCTTCATCAGTTCCTTTGTCGGCGGGCTCATATCCTTAAATCCCTGTCCAAACGGAACCACCGTAAATCCCATGCCTTCCAGGTTCTGAACCATCTGCACGGCACCCCAACGGTCAAAAGCAATCTCCCGGATATTGAACCTTTCACCCAGTCTTTCAATGAACTTCTCAATATATCCGTAATGCACCACATTTCCCTCAGTCGTCTGCAAAAAGCCCTGCCTCTCCCAGACATCATAGGGCACATGGTCACGCCTTACCCTTAAATCCAGTGTTTCTTCCGGAATCCAGAAATACGGCAGAACCTGAAACTTATCATCCTCATCCTGCGGCGGAAACACCAGTACAAATGCCGTGATATCCGTAGTGGAAGAAAGATCCAGACCGCCATAGCAGACACGTCCTTCCAGTTCTTCCTCATTCACTGCAAAAGAGCAACCGTCCCATTTTTCCATCGGCATCCATCGTACTGCCTGCTTTACCCACTGGTTCAGTCTCAACTGCCGGAAACTATTCTCCTCGCCCGGATTCTGTTTGGCAGACTCACAGGCTGCCTTAACCTTATCCAGCCCGACTGTAATTCCAAGACTTGGGTTCGCCTTCTTCCAGACCTTCGGATTCGTCCAGTCGTCTGCCTCATCCGCACCATAAATCACCGGATAAAAAGTCGGATCAATCTTCCTTCCCTCCAGAATGTCCTTAGCCTTCTGGTGCGTCTCATAGCAGATGGAATTGGTATCTGTCCCGGCAGTCGTAATCAGGAAATACAAAGGCTGCATTCTGGCATCACCAGATCCCTTTGTCATAACATCAAAAAGTTTCCGGTTCGGCTGGGTATGCAGTTCATCAAACACAACTCCATGAATGTTGAATCCATGCTTGCTGTACGCCTCCGCAGACAATACCTGATAAAAGGAATTGGTCGGCAGATAAATAATCCTCTTCTGGGATGCCAGGATCTTCACACGCTTGTTCAGAGCCGGACACATCCTGACCATATCAGCGGCAACCTCAAAAACAATGGATGCCTGCTGCCGGTCTGCCGCACAGCCATAAACTTCTGCACGTTCTTCCCCATCCCCGCAGGTCAGCAGAAGTGCAACCGCTGCCGCAAGCTCTGACTTTCCCTGTTTCTTCGGAATCTCAATGTACGCCGTATTGAACTGCCGGTACCCGTTCGGTTTCAAAGTCCCGAACAGATCCCGGATGATCTGTTCCTGCCAGTCAATCAGCTCAAACTTCTTCCCCGCCCAGGTTCCCTTCGTATGGCAAAGACTCTCAATAAACGCCACCGCAAAATCTGCAGCATCCTTGTTGTACTTGCTTCCCCTTGCCCGGAATTTCGTCGGTTTATACTTTTTCAGTTTTCTCATTGCCATAGAACCAGCCCCTTACAGCCATTTCAGCCACTGCTCATAAACTGCACTGGAAATCTGCGCCATCATCACCGGCGGCACACTCATCCCGCAGACATAAGCGGCAGACTGGTCCATAAAGTCATAATCCTGTGGAAATGTCTGCGTGGCAACATAATCCGCATCGGAATACTTCTTCCCGTCACAGAATCTTGCCAGTGTGGCATTCGCAACATTGGTCGGTGCCACCCTGCTGTCATCCACAATCGCATTGTTGAACATGGACAGTTTTCCACGCTCCCTCAGGGAAATATCCGCAAAGCAGGTATCTCCCTTTTTTCTTTTGCCGATCAGTTCTGCCATCAGTGCCTTCTGAAACGGAATCCCGTGTTCACTGCGGACTTCCCCAAACCGGATCGGCTTTTCATGAAACTCCAGTTTCAGTTTCGGCAAATCCAGGTCATTCCTGTGTGCAATAAAAAAGACACGGTTTCTTTTCTGCGGCACTCCCATTGTCCGGGCATCCAGCAGAAAAATCTGTGTCACATAACCAGCTTCCTTAAATGCTTTCAGCAGTTCATTCACATATCCCCTGGCATTGCCTTTCAAAAGCCCTGCCACATTTTCCGCAATCACAACTTTTGGTCTCAGAATTTCAGCAGTCCGGATGAAATGCAGGAACAGATCATCCAGTCTCTGTTTCTTCTGTCCTTCACGGAATACCTTTTCTTTTCCCCATGCTTTCTCCCTGTCACCGGCAACACTGAATACAGAGCATGGCGGCGATCCGTCCAGGATATCAATATTTTTCAGCTCCTCCGGATAATCCTTCCGCTCATTAAAATCCCTGATATCCATCAGATACGAATACTGGGGATGATGGTTTTCCCGGTAAAGTTTCATCATGGCTTCATCAATCTCACAGTTGCCCAGAACCTTATATCCGGCCAGCTTATATCCCATAGAGGATCCGCCCCCACAAGAGAAGCAGCTGAACACCGTCCTCCCGTTCTTCGGTACATCCCCAAGATCAGCCAGTCTCCATTTCCACGGGAATCTGTGGTCAGTTGAATTTGAATCCGCATCTTGGACATTCATGTTTGAACTCTTCATCCCCAAATTCCCCCTCATCAAACTCTTTGTTGCTTCCGGTATCATCCGGATCTTCTTTCACTGCAAACAGATCCGCAATCTCATCTTCCCTGAAGCCCGTCAGCCCCATATCAAAATCAGCCGCCTGCAGTTCTTCCATCTCAATTTTCAGAAGTTCCTCATCCCATCCAGCATCCATTGCCATACGGTTGTCTGCCAGAATATATGCTTTCTTCTGTGCCTCTGTCAGATTATCCGCAAACACACAGGGCACCTTCGTATATTCTTCTTCCTTTGCAGCTTCCAGTCTTCCATGTCCCACCAGCACATTAAAATCCCTGTCAATGACCAGTGGACTGATAAATCCAAACTCCCGGATGCTTGCCCTCAGCTTATTGATCTGTGCCGGGGAATGTGTCCTTGCATTGTTGATGTATGGCACCAGCTTCTCCACTTCCACCAACTGAAAATCTTTTACAACCTTAATCTCCATTCTGCCTAACCTCCGTTTCTTGTCCTGAGCAGACGTTCCATCACGTCATCCTGCGGCGTGTTTCCCTGCCATTCCACAGAACAGTTTTCTTTCACGATCTGGAAAATCTGATACCAGATCTGATTAACCTGTTTCATGTACTGCTGCGACATGGAAACATACGGGGATGCAATCGCATTTTTTGTTGTCGGATGCTTTGCAAGCATTCCATATTCCGAAATGGCTTCCTCACACTGCACCCATCTGGCAACGCTCATGGCGTACTGTTCTATCAGCTGCACACTGACCAAGCGTTCACAGCCTCTTTCTTTCAGCCACTTCCATGTTTCCGTATAAACTTCTTCCGCACACAGGTCTTTCCCGTTTTTCTGTTTTGCTTTCAGGAACTCTTTGACCGGCGGCATCTCCGATCCTTCCAGGTCAGAAGGTTCCGGCAGGTCACAGACCATTGCCGTTTTGCCCGCAGAGATTTTCTCCGTCAGAGCCTTCCGTTTTGGTCCGCTTCCTGGTCTCGCACCGCCCCTGGCAGTCCCGTCCTTCGCCATATTTCCCACCTCTTTTCTGTCACAGGGACAATTCCCCGTTTGAATACCAAATTTTGTGCGTAACACCCACCCGCCGTTCTAGCGTCACAGCCGTCACAGGGATTTGCACCGCCCCTCCCCCTCACAGGAAAATCTCACCTGCGGTTCCAGCGGTCACCCCTCTGTGCGTGAATCCTCGAATGGCACGGCCTGCACAGTGCGATCAGATTGTTCCTGTCATGTGTCCCGCCTTCACTCAGCGGAAGTTTGTGGTGAATCTGTTCAGTTTTAGCCATCACACCCTTCGCATAACACAGTTCACAGAAAGGATGCTCTGCTGCATACCTGTCACGGATCCGTTTCCATGCACGCCCGTACTTTCTCTTTGCAGCCTTATCCCTGCCGTACTTCTCATAATCACTGTTCACCTTACTCCTGTGTTCGTCACAGTACCGTTCCCCTGCAGGTACAAGCCTGCTGCATCCCGGATACCTGCACGGCACATCTGGTTTCCTCGGCATCTTTCCCACCTCCGGACATGACAAAAGCCCTGAAAGAAATTCATCTTCCAAGGCTTCCGTCTCATTCTGCTTTACGCATTCTAACAATATCACAGGATGATACTGCCATTCCATAGCATTTACTGCCAGATTTCAGGAATTGTGATTTTTTTCAACATTTCATCATGGATCCGGAATACTTTCCTCGTGCTCATATTCAGGATCACGGCTATCTGTTCCCATTTCATCATTTTCAGGTATCGTTCTTCCAGAATAACCTGCTCCTCTGGTTCTTCCAGCTGCCGTCCGCATCTGCGAATGCTTTGTTTCAGATCCAGAAGTTCACTGATATCAGACTGGATTTCCTCCTGCAGTTCCAGTATCTTCACAATGATATCCTCCGTTTTGTGAATGTTCCTGTTCGGGCTTCCAGGCATATCACTCACGGCTGAGGTTGCCTTCCTTGCCAGTTCATTCAGGGATGCCATCTGCTCCAGCTTACTGTCAATCCTCTGATCCATGTAATATGCCTTCATCAGAAAATTCTTTACTTCCATCTGCTGCTTATCCATAAGCCACCTCCAGATATTTTTTCCCTTGGATTGACTCTGATTGCCATGAATTTTCATTCAGCATCCATCCCGATCTCAGCCTTCACCGCCTCGATCAGTGCCGCCTGTGTTCCGTCCTTCATTTCCAGTGCCTTCATGATACGCTCATCCACAGTCCCGTCCGCCACGATATGTATCACGGAAACTGTCCCGGATTCCTGTCCCTGCCTCCACAGCCTTGCCACTGTCTGCTGGTACAGTTCCAAACTCCATGTCAGCCCGAACCATACAAGGATATTCCCTCCGGACTGCAGGTTCAGCCCATGCCCTGCACTTGCCGGATGGATCAGCCCCACCAGGATCTTCCCTGCGTTCCATTCCCGGATGCTCTCATCCGAATCCAGTTTCCGGCAGTCCGCTTTCAGCTTTTTAAGCCGCTCCATGATCCGTGTCAGGTCATGCTTAAACCAGTACGCTACAAGCACCGGCCTGCCATTTGCTGATTCCACCAGGTCTTCCAGTGCATCCAGCTTTTTCCCGTGAAACGCATTTACCACACCGTCATCACCGTAGACTGCACCGTTTGCCAGCTGTGACAGTTTTCCGGAAAGGCTTGCCGCATTCGCCGCAGTAATCTCTCCCTCAGGAAGCTGCATCACCAGCTGCTCTTTCATTTCCCTGTACTGCTGTTTTTCTTTTTCATCCAGATAAACCTTATGCTCCGTGCTGACCAGTTCCGGCATGTTCAGGTAATCTGCCGCTTTCATGGAAATCGTGATGTCCGAGATCTTCTCATAAATGGCTTCCTCCGCTCCCGGAACCAGCCGGTAACTGTAAACCACAGGTCCGTTTATCCTGTCTGGCCGGAAATAACATTCCCGGTACTGCCCGATAAACCTTCCCAGGCGTTTTCCCATATCTAGCACCTTAAACTCCGCAAACAGATCCATCAGCCCGTTGCTAGAAGGAGTGCCGGTCAGCCCCACGATCCTTTTCACAAATGGCCTCACCTTCATCAGTGCCTTAAACCTTTTGGTCTGCCAGGACTTAAAGCTGGAAAGCTCATCGATCACAACCATGTCAAAACCAAATGCAGATCCGCACTGGTCCACCAGCCACGGAACATTCTCCCTGTTGATGATGTAAATATCAGCATCCTCATCCAGTGCCGCCCTGCGCTCTGCGGCACTTCCCACCATCACGGAATACCGGATGCCTTTTAAGTGGTCCCATTTCTTAATCTCCTCCGGCCATGTAGTGCGTGCAACCCTTAAAGGCCCGATGATCAGAACCCGGTTCACTTCAAAGCGTTCATACATCAGCTCCACAATGGCAGTCAGCACAATGCTGGTCTTTCCCATTCCCATATCCAGAAGGACTGCCGCCACCGGGTTCTCCTCAATAAACCGGACTGCATACTCCTGATATTCATGCGGACTGTATTTCATCCAGAATCCCTCCAATCTGCCCCGGATCATCCAGGACAAAAACCTTAAATCCAAGCCTTCCCATCAGTCTGTGCCTGGAAGCCTGCAAAGGCCTCGGCACCTCCCCCGGTGCCTTGACCTCCACAAACCCGAAATGCCTTCCCGGAAGAAGCACGATCCTGTCCGGCATCCCGTCAAATCCGGGTGACACGAACTTTGGGCAGATGCCGCCCCTTTTCCTTACTTCTGCCACCAGCTTCTTCTCCACCTGTTTCTCTCTCATACTTCCTCCATGCCTTTTCAAATGCAGCCAGACATCCGCTGCAAGCATCATTGTCCTCCAGATACTTCCGGATGGATGCCCTGTCCCCATCCTTCGGAAACTGCCTGTCCCGTTCCATGTCCCTGGCAAGATCCCCCACCGGTGCCTTTGTCCTTAAATGTTTTCTCATCATCCATGTATAAAACTTCATAGCCATCCCTCCATCATAAATTTCTGCTGTGACGGCTGTGATGACTGGGTCTATACCTTCTATATAGAGAATTTTCATTAAAAAAATCCCTATACGTGTAATATGTATACAGGCATCACAGCCGTCACACTCAGGTTAAAAAGATTCTTCCACACCTTTGTACCTGTCCGTCACAGCCGTCACATCAGTCCTCAAAATCAAGGACAGCTTCATCTTTAAGCGTCACACCCATCACAAAAGCACCTTTCCGCGTTTTCTTTTTCAGAAATCCCCTCTTTTCCAGTTCCGCAGAAAAATCCGAATTGTGGCGGGTATATTCCCCAGTCCTCTGGCAGAAGTTCCTGTACTCCTGATAAAACTCCCCTGCCTTCTGTTCCAGCCCGTCACCCACGTCACAGCATTCTTCCAGAAAGATTCCCATCCAGTCATTCATTCCCCTGTACTGTTCAATGGCCTTCTCAACCACAGCCGGCTTTTTCAGCTTGTGGTTCGTAGCGATCACCTTTCTGGCCCCTTCAATGATCCAGGCCATGATGGAAGGCGCGGCATGTTCATAAAGATAATCCGCATAGTTCTTCACATCCGAACTGCCCTCTATCTTCGCATGGAACGGAATGACGATCAGACGCCGCCAGGTACCGTCATCCGATGCCCCGACCTTCGGCAGATGGTTTGTATAGAGCACAACTGTATGGGAAGGCGTGAAATCAAAAGGATCCTTGAACTTCTTTTCACCCCGCACCTGGTCCGTGGAACACAGCTGTTTCAGGATAGACGTTGACAGGCGCACGCCCTCTTCCAACTCTGCAGCAATGATCAGACGCTTGCCTTTCAGCTCCGCAATCTCCGGCTTCACGTTTCTCCGGCATCCCACAGTCAGGGCATCCGCAGAAATCGTTCCTGCATAAGTCCCCATCACCCTTGAAATGGCATTCCAGAACGTGGACTTTCCGTTCCGTCCTTCGCCATAGGCAATGATGAGAGCTTCCTCATAAACCTTGCCGATCGCCGCCAGTCCCACAGTCTCCTGCACGTACTCCATCAGTTCCTGATCACCGCAGAAAAACGTATTCAGGGCATCTTCCCAGATTTCCTTTCCCTTCTCACCCGGGGAAGCATTGGTGATCTTTGTCATCAGATCCGAAGACCTGTGGGGCATCACGCCTGCCACACCCTTTTCCAGGTCATACGCCGCATCCGGCGTATTCAGGTAATTCTCCTGCGCATCAAACATACTGATATCTGCCGCCACCATAGGCTTTGCCGCATTCTGTGTATTCACGATGTTCTTATAATTCCGGTACTTCATGACAAAGGCATAATAAGATTTCGCAGACAGAAACTCCTTATAAGCATCCATCAGCTCCGCCCCGATCTGCTTCTCCAGCGTCTTCCCGCCAGTCCGCACGGCAGATTCCTCAATGCCATTCTCCGTCAGTGCCTTTGTCGCTGCCGCCAGCTGTTCCCTTGCATCTGCCAGCTGCATGTCCAGAAATTCCTCCACTGCACCCACAGCCTTCTGCTTATTCTCCCGCCAGCACACGCCGTCATAACTCAGGAAATCCGTTGCATCCGTATAAAGCAGTTCTCCCTTATACTCCTGCACCAGCACCTTTGCCTCGCCAATGTCGGAATAGTCCTCCGGCTTCAGCGAACCGAATTCCGCATTATATTCATCCGGCGGCAAATATCCAGGCTGTGACATGACGGTATTCCGGTAAAAACGCACCGCACTCCCCCAGATGGTATCCAGCTCCTCTTCCGGAAGCGGCGGATCACACCGTCTGGAATGTTCCAGAAAAGCATCCTTTGCTTTCTGGCAGATGCCATATTTCTTGAGCACACGCCCTGCAAAATGGCTCATGGAATTATTCCTGCTTCCTTCCAGGATCGGACCGGCTCCCGGATCCGCACCTGACGGCAGCTCCCCTGCATCCACTTCCTCATCGATGTTCGTCCATCCCTCATGCCAGATACATTTCCCCGCATCCGCACCAAAAATAAACCTGGCAGCATCCAGTGCATTCCCGTCAAAAAACGGGTAAATCTCTTTCACTGCCATTTTCAGTGCCGCATAATACCCGGCATCCGAAGTCCTTTCAATGGGAAAATACACATGGAACTTCGGTCTTGCCTTCCTGCCGTCCTTCACCTTCATATGGTTCCTGCTGAATGCAATGGCATAGGAAATATCCGGCATCAGCTCATCCAGCTTTTTCACCGTGATCCACTCCCCCTGATCCTCCGTATGGTCATTGTCACAATCCATGACCAGCACATCCGAACCAAGGAAATTTCCCACACTGCGGTAATCCTTCCTGTAGCTCCCGCACACATGATCCTTCTTCACTGCTTCCTGCAGGTCTTCTGCACATCCCACTTCCACCCTGTTTGGATAAAAGCAGTTCCTCGCATCCCCCGTAGCATCCGCTGTCTGCAAAACAAACTTCATCTTCTTACGCCTCCTTCAGGTCTTCCGTAAAATAACGCACCGTCATCCTTCTCTTCTTCGCCTTTCCAATCTCCAGCTTCATCCCGTCCGTGATCTCAGATCCGAACACCCAGACCTCCGAACATTTTCCCAGCAGCACCAGATCCATGAACAGGATCAGATCCCGTTCCTTTTCCTCTTTCATGTACTGGGGAAGCAGAAGACGCGGTGCCAGCGGGATCATTCCCTGATCCACGGCAAACCTGCTGTATCTGCGTGCCTTCTCCACATTTCGTTCCGGATCTCCCCGGTACGGCGAACAGATATAAACCAGCGGACGGTACTTCTTTGCTTCCCTTTCCACATTTGCAGCCGCCGCAAACGGCACCGGATCCCAGTACCCTTCTGAATTTCTGTAACCTACGCCCATCAGATATTTCTCCTTTCCTGTCAGTAAGGCAGACTTCCGCCTTCTACTGATCCAAGGAGTCTTCTCCCCTGATTTTTTGACCTGATTTCCACTTTCCTGAAAAAAATTTAAAAACTGCTCAAAAAATCCACTTCCAAAACTCCATGAACCATTAGGAAGCACATGACTGCTCCCCAAATTCACAGAAAGGAGAACTGACAATATGAGTAAAATGAGTGAACTGTCCATGATGCTGGATGACCTGATCGCCTGCGGGACAAAACTGGCAGAAACCGCCAGGGCGCTGAAAGATTTTTATTCTTCGGATGAACAGGAACAGCCGGCTCCTGACAAAAAGACATCCGGCAAAAAAACATCAAAGAAGCAGGAATCCCCTGCACAGACACCGGATCCGGCACCACAGCCAGAACCTGCAAAAGAATATTCCAAGGAAGATGTCCGCAGAATCCTTGCCGCAAAAGCAAACGAAGCGGAGGGCATCTACAAAGCCCAGGTCAAGGCACTGATCCAGAAATACGGAAACGGCGGCAGCCTTACAGACGTAAAGCCGGAGGACTATGCCGCACTTGCACAGAAAGCGGAGGGAATCGGACATGCCTGATAAACACGCCTTTCTCTCTGCTTCGTCCAGCCACCGCTGGATAAACTGCCCTCCAAGCGCAGCACTCTGTGCAAAGGAGCCGAATAAAAGCAGTCCCTATGCACAGCAGGGAACCGATGCACACAGCTTATGCGAACACAAAGTCCTGACAGCACTGGGACAGGCATCTCAGGATCCCACCGAATCCCTTACCTGGTTTGATGAGGAAATGGCAGACTGCACGGACCAGTATTGCACCTATGTCATGGAACAGCTGCAGGAAGCAAAGAAACTCTGCGGCGACCCGCAGGTTCTTGTGGAACAGCGCCTGGACTTCTCCAGATGGGTTACGGATGCCTTCGGTACCGGCGACTGCCTGATCGTTGCAGACCAGATCCTGCACATCATCGACTTCAAATACGGACTCGGCATCCTTGTGGAAGCAGAAAACAATCCGCAGATGATGTGCTACGCTCTCGGCGCACTGGACACCTATGACGGCATCTACGACATCAAAGCCGTCCGCATGACCATCTTCCAGCCACGCCGCAGCAACATCAGCACCTTCACCATGAAAAAAGAAGACCTGCTGTCATGGGCGGAAAACACCCTGAAACCTGCGGCACAGCTTGCCATCAGGGGAGAAGGAGACTTCAAAGCCGGCGCACACTGCCAGTTCTGTACAGTCAAGGCCACCTGCCGGAAACGTGCAGAGTACAATCTGGAACTCGCCAGATACGACTTCGAAATGCCGGAGCATCTGGAACCTGCAGAAATCTCTGCCATCCTGCCCCGCATTGACGAACTGGTCTCCTGGGCCGGCGACATCAAGGACTATGCCCTGCAGTCCGCACTCAGCGGCACGGACTACCCCGGCTACAAAGTCGTGGAAGGCAGATCCACCCGGAAATACACAGATGAAGCCGCCGTAGCCAGTGCAGTAGAAACAAACGGATTTGATCCCTATGAGAAAAAACTGCTGGGAATCACAGCCATGACTTCCCTTCTGGGAAAAAAGAAATTTGAAAAGGTCCTTGGCGGACTGATCGCAAAGCCGCCCGGAAAACCGGTGCTTGTACCGGAAACAGATAAACGTCCGGCAATGAACACTGCCAGTAACGATTTCAAAGAAAAATAAGGAGGACATACCATGTCAAAATTTGTAAACCCGACAAAAGTAATCACAGGAGTTAACACCAGATGGTCCTACGCAAACGTATGGGATCCGAAAAGCATCAACGGCGGCGCCCCGAAATACAGCGTCAGCCTGATCATCCCCAAATCCGATACCGCAACCGTGAACAAAATCAAATCCGCCATCCAGGCAGCCTACGAGGAGGGAGAAGCCAAGCTGAAAGGAAACGGCAAAACCGTACCTGCCCTCTCCATCCTCAAGACACCTCTCAGGGACGGAGACCTGGAACGCCCGGATGACGAGGCATACAAAAACGCCTACTTCATCAACGCAAACTCTGGCACTGCCCCTGGCATCGTGGATGCAGACAGACAGCCGATCCTTGACCGCTCGGAAGTCTATTCCGGCGTATACGGCAGGGCATCCATCAACATGTACGCCTTCAACTCCAATGGAAACAAAGGCATTGCCTGCGGCTTAAACAACCTGCAGAAGATCCGTGACGGCGAACCCCTCGGCGGAAAATCCCGCGCAGAGGATGATTTTGCCACAGAGGAAGATGACGACTTCCTGAACTGATCCTGACAGACAGCACCACAGGGATGGACAATGCTCCATCCCTCTTTTAAAAGAAACGGAGGAACTATCATGTGTTTATTATGCAGTCTCAGAGCATTTACAGAAAAACAGCCGCCAGAAGGCACAGACCTTTTTGTCTGTGAAAATCCTGCGGATCCGCAGAAGCGCACCTACGGGATCATGCGTTTTTTCAAAAAAGGATCCTTATTCCCGGAATTAATGCACATAGAAAAAACCAGCAGGGAAGAACGCCTGATGGATGCCCTCTTCCACCTGAACAGAAGCGGAATCCCGGCACCGGAAACAGGCTATTACTTTCTGGAAACCGGAAACCAGGATGGAACCGACACGGCAGTCTGGCTCCAGTCAGCCATCAACCCACTGGATTCTGTCTATGCAGTCATCAATCCGGAAGAACAGGTATAACAGACAGCGGCGGCAGTGCCCTTCATGCTCACTGCTGCCGCTTTTATACCGGAAAGGAAAATACATGGAAATAAAAGAAATGTCGATTGACCTTGAAACTTACAGTGACCGGGATATCCAGAAATGCGGTGTCTACAAATATGCGGAATCGGATCAGTTTGAGATCCTGCTGTTCGGTGTATCCATAAACAGCGGGCCTGTTGCCATCTATGACCTTGCCTGCGGCGATACCATCCCGGAAGAAATCCTTAAAGCCCTGACAGACGAATCTGTTACCAAGTGGGCATTCAACGCTTCCTTTGAGCGGATCTGTCTTTCCATCTGGCTCCGCCGCCATTATCCGGAGTACTTCAAAGGGTACGGCATACCGGAAGATCCTGCAGGAAACTATCTGGACCCGTCATCCTGGAAATGCAGCATGGTCTGGTCTGCCTATCTGGGACTGCCGCTTTCCCTTGCCGGAGCCGGTGCTGTCCTCGGTCTGCAGGAACAGAAATTAAAAGAAGGAAAAGAACTGATCCGCTTCTTCTGCACGCCCTGCAAGGCAACCAAGACAAATGGCGGCAGAACCCGCAATCTTCCACAACACGACAGCGAGAAATGGATCCGCTTCAAAGCGTACAATAAACGGGACGTGGAAGTGGAAATGTCCATCCAGAAACGCCTGTCCCGCTTTCCTGTCCCGGATCAGATATGGAACGAATACCATCTGGATCAGGAAATCAATGACCGCGGCATCCTGCTTGACATGGAAATGGTCAGAAATGCCCTTGCCTTTGATGAAAAATCAAAAGCAGACCTCCTGTCCGCCATGCAGTCCATCACCCTCCTGGATAATCCCAACAGCGTCCAGCAGCTGAAAACCTGGCTTTCCGAAAACGGACTGGAAGCAGAATCCCTTGGAAAGAAAGACGTAGCAAAACTCATCCAGAACACGGACGGAGACATCCGGCAGGCATTAAAACTCCGCCTGCAGATTGCAAAATCCTCCGTCAAAAAATACCAGGCAATGGAAAACGCAGTCTGCAGGGACGGACGCGCACACGGCATGTTCCAGTTCTACGGAGCCAGCCGTTCCGGACGCTGGGCGGGCAGGCTGATCCAGCTGCAGAACCTTCCCCAGAACCACATGGAAGATCTTGCGGAAGCCCGCGAACTGGTGCGGACCGGCAGCTATGACATGATGGATCTGCTCTATGATGACATTCCGGACACCCTGTCCCAGCTGATCCGTACCGCCTTCATTGCCCGTCCCGGCTATAAATTCATCGTCAGCGACTACTCAGCCATTGAAGCCAGGGTGCTCTCCCATCTTGCAGGAGAAACCTGGCGCACAAAAGTATTCGCAGAAGGAAAAGACATCTACTGTGCATCCGCCAGCCAGATGTTCCACGTCCCTGTTGAAAAACACGGAGTCAACGGACATCTCCGCCAGAAAGGAAAAATTGCAGAACTTGCCTTAGGCTATGGCGGATCCGTCGGTGCCTTGAAATCCATGGGTGCCCTTGACATGGGCCTGACGGAAGAAGAACTGCAGCCCCTTGTCAATGCGTGGCGTACATCCAACCCGAACATCGTACAGTTCTGGTGGGACGTGGATACCGCAGTCAAAAACGTGATCCGCACCCGCACACCTGCAGAAGTCCGCGGCATCCAGTTCTTCTATAAAAGTGGACTTCTCTTCATCCGTCTCCCATCCGGACGCCTGCTCTCCTACGTCAAGCCCCGCATCGGGGAAAACCGTTTCGGCGGGGAATCCGTCACCTATGAAGGCACCGGAACAGACAAAAAATGGCAGCGCATAGACTCCTACGGTCCAAAATTCGTAGAAAATATCGTCCAGGCAGTTTCCAGGGACCTCCTGTGCTTCGCCATGCAGAACCTGTCCTTCTGCTTCATCGTAGGCCATGTCCATGACGAACTCATCATAGAATGTCGCCAGGATGCCTCTGTGGAAAGCATCTGCTCCATCATGAGCCGCACACCGGACTGGATGCCGGACATCCTGATCCGCGGCGACGGATACGAAACACCATTCTACAAAAAAGATTAACTTTTGTTCTATAATCTTTTATTGCAGAGGCATCCTAATTATGATATGATAATGGTCGTTTAAAAGTTTCGCAAAGGAAAGGAATGATATACCCGTGAACAACATCAATGATTTACTAACTATACAAGAAGTTGCAAATAGGTTAAAAGTCACCCCTCAATATGCCCGTAAACTAATCAAAGAAGAAAAATTAACTGCAACAAGAATTGGCACTCAATGGGTCATAAATCCTGATGATTTAGATATGTATATCTCTAAATATGATGTTTCTATTGAGCCTGATGATCACGCTCGCATAAGTACCGATATTCCAGAAATTGTCGCACTTAGCTTCTTTTCTGGTGCGATGGGGCTTGATATTGGAATGCGTAAAGGAGGTATTCCAGCTATTCTTGCATGTGAGTTTAATAAATACTGCAGAATGACTATTGCTGAAAATGAACCTGATATGGCTCTTATTGGAGACATAAATAAATATGAACCTGAACAAATTTTAGAACTGGCAAAACTTCCACCTGATCGTAAAGTAGATGTGATTTTTGGCGGACCTCCATGCCAGGCATTTAGCACTGCTGGCGCAAGACGTGCTTTAGATGATGAGCGTGGTAACGTATTTCTCCGCTATATTAAAGTGGTAGAAGAAATACGTCCTACCTACGTTGTAATCGAAAATGTCCGAGGACTTTTATCCGCACCTTATCCTTATAATGATGTAAGTACCCCTATAAAGGGTGGGGCTCTTTGTGTTATACTTGATCGCCTTAAAGCTGCAGGCTATACAATTTCTTTTGAGCTTTACAACGCAGCAAACTTCGGTGCTCCGCAGATTCGTGAACGTGTTGTAATGATTGGTAAACTTGGAAATGAAAAAGTTTCTTACTTAAGTCCAACCCATGATGAAAACGGGAGCTATGAATTGGAACCTTGGCAGACATTGCGAGATGCCGTAAGTGATATTGAAGATAAAGAGCAACACTATATTGAATTTCCAGAAAAGCGCTTAAAATTTTATCGCATGCTAACAGAAGGACAATATTGGAAAGATCTTCCACCAGAAGCACAAGAAGAAGCAATGGGTGCCAAATTAAAATTAGGTGGTGGAAAAACTGGATTCTTCCGAAGACTAAGTTTTAATCGTCCATCACCAACTTTAGTAACTGACCCAACTATGCCAGCTACAGATCTCTGCCACCCAATTGCTGATCGTCCTCTGAGCGTTGAAGAATATGCGCGAATCCAGGGGTTCCCAGATGATTGGAAAATATGCGGACCAATAAAAGAACAATACAGACAAATTGGAAATGCTGTTCCAATCAGACTCGGTGAAGCTATCGCCAAAACCATTTTAGCTGATATGAAAGGCGAAGTACTGCCTCAAATTCCTGACTTTTCATATTCCAGATACAAAAACACCAGCGATATTTCATGGCGTATCGCAATGGATGAAAAATTAAAGAAAGCAAGAGCTGAACAGGAAAACGAACAACTCTCACTTTCTTTTGATTAATCCTTATTATAATACCAAATACCCAATTTTCCTTTTGTGATAATTGGTTCCACGGGTTCAATGTCTGTAAGCATCCATGCATAACGTCCCGGTGTAAAATTGCCACATAAAAAACAGTTTGGATCACTCTCTTTGATTTTCTGTGCGAATTCTTCTGTTATAAGCACACAATCAGAGAGAGTGCATTTTGCAAAAATTGAACCATAATGCAGCTCTCCCTTCAATAAAGCAGCTGCTTCTGTGGCCTTAGTGTTAGATTTTAATATTTTACTCAATCCAGCATGAATATAAAGTTCTCCATACTGTTTGCATGGCCAACTTCTCGTCTCAATAATCTTTATTCTTTCTCCAATAAGACTGGCCCATGGCTCTTGTATTGTAATTACCCTTATCATTTTTCAGTAATAATCTCCGGATTTTTTTTAATTACTCCTTTTATAAATTTCTGAAATTCTTCCTCTGTCATATTGCAATTTCCTAACGGTTTTCCATACTCATCTACTTTTTTGGTTCCGTATTTATTAACGATTTCATTCAACTGATCCCATTTATATACAGGAAAAAGTTCTCCTCCTCTACTAGACGTCCCAAGCCTAAACCATTTCCTAATAGTAGTTCCATCACGCACTTTTTCTGATGCACTGTTTTCTGAATTACTTTTATTTTTTATTTGTAATAACTCAGTACCTTTTTCATTGCAGAAATCAATAGCACTTAATGTTTTACCAGCACACCAAATCCAGCCGTATGGTTTAACTTTACTTGCAATATATTCTTCTAAAAGATTTCCCAATACATTTTCAGCAGACATAAAAATTATATGCGTTTTTTCCTGTGCATCTATAATTTTATCCTCGACTTGTTTTACTTGTTGAACCATCGCTTTTACAACTGGATCAGAGCAAGAACTTTTGGGATTAGCCTTTCTATCACTTGCCGGATTCTCTATATCCTTGCAATAACACGATACCCAATGGTTCATATATTTTTTTGCTGATGGATCTCTTCCCATCTTAAATCCTGGAAAAAGATCTCTGTCTTTTTTAGCAAGTTCAAAAATAATATCCAATTGTTCAAAATCAAACTTTTTATCTCTACTAGAATTAATATCTTTTTTGATTTCTGCATAAGATTTATTTAATTCTGATTCGTCTACCTTATCAAACCATCTTTGTCCTTTAGCTTCTTTTCCCATGCTTTTTCCTTATTATCTCAATCCACGAATACTTTCCCTAGTTTCTTTTCCAACCTGAGATGCAATTTCAAGTAATTCGTCATAGCAACCCACTCCTCCGATTGTATCCCACATATCCCGTCCAATCAAAACAACCGGATCATGTCGAAAATCAAATATTCCCATCGGTGGATGAAAATTATACAGTTCACGTTTTTCTCCAAACGGATTATAAGGAAGGCCAAAATATACATTGCAATTTTTAACACCAAATGCCAAGTGTAAGCAATCTTCTTTTGCAACAGCGGTCTGATCAATATTTGGTTTTACAGTCTTAAGACTAATAAAATTATCTTGTCCATTTTTATGCCACCATAAATCAGATATCACCCTTATTGTGCGTGTTTTCCCCGTGTTCGGAATAGCACTTATTTTTTGCACCGTTGTGTCCCAATCACGCTCCTGGCAGACATTATCTCTCAACTCTTGTATGTGATTATGAATCGCATTGTTCACTGCTTCATCAATTTTAATATAAGTTTCTCTCTGCTTTGCAGCATCATCTGCGCCATTTGCAAGTGCCACTAATCTGGCCAACTCTTCAATTACTCTTTGCCCAAAAGATGTGCTAAATGAACGTTCAAATGCACTCCAGAAAATAACATCTTCTGAGAGCAGTGCTGTATGAAATGGGCGATACGTTTGCTCATTTCTGGTAATACGATCAATTGTACCTTGCACACAATTCCGAAACTCATTAGCTATCAGCCCTCGATATTCTGCATTCATGACAACTCCTCCTTAATCTTCCACATTTTCAAATAGAGTTGCCATTGATACTGATAATCCGTCTGCAATTTTCTTTATATTCATTAAAGACACATTACGCTTACCAGTTTCTACGGAAGCAAAATACGTTCTGTCCATCCCTATCTTAAGTGCAAATTTTTCCTGACTTAATCCTGTTTCTTGTCGAAGCTCACGAACTCTTCTGCCAAATTTTTTAAGGTATTCTGTTTCCATATGGTTCCTCCTTAGTATAACTACTAGGATACTCGTTAACTGCAAATAAGACAACGGATTATCAGTAACATTTGTATCTATACTTCACTTTAAAAGACCGTCAGAAGCAATGATAATCACTGTTCTGACGATCTTTCATTTAATGAAATCTAGATCTGAAACTTTTCCGATCCTTTTTCTTTTTATATTTGTCTTTCAGCTTCATATACAATTCTTTTGCAGAATAAAACTCCTTCTTAAGCGGAAATGTATCATTTGTCAGCATTTCCAGCGTATCTTCATATATCGAACGGCGGTAAACATCCACCACACGGATCTCATAGCTTTTTCCCACAACTTCCATTTCTTCACCAGTCCATTCCATATAGCTTCTTTCATATCCCTCCGGAAGATCTATCCTGGCAATCAACTGTGTACCAATATCATCTGTATCCTTGTCCCAGTTCCTGTCGTAATAAACATATTCCCTGTCCACCCAGTAATCCATTTCCGGCAGTTCATCCCCGTCAATCATTTCCTTGAAGTTGTATTTATCGGCAATAAACTCATAAATAGAAAATTCCGACGTTCCCATTGAAAATTCAGTCACATCACCCTGTTCATAACAGATGATGGGATAAAAATACTCCAAAAAATGTTCATATGCTTCATCATCATTCTCATCCTTAAATATCTGTTCCAAAAATGGAATAATAATACACAGTTCTGTTTTATTCTGCTCCATATCGAACAGCATTGGCAGAACCACACTGTCATGATCAGCGGAATCCCTTCTCTGAAAAATATCCAGCACAGCACCATACCTCTGCTCCAGCTGCCTTGAAAAGAAATACGCCACAAAATACTCCTGAAAAGACCTATGTATAAAATAATATTTCCCGCCATCCTTATAGATCAGGCATATCTTCCCAGTCACATCTTCAATAAATGCTTCCGGCGTGGTATCCAGTTCATTCGCCTCAATCACTTCCTGAAAATACGAACTGATCTCTTCCGGCGTAAAGTCATACTTCTCCTGCTCATACGTAATCGTGCAGAACTCGCCAAAATAATTCTGAAATTCCCTACTGTTCAGGCCAGTGGCAAATTCTCTGGTCAGCGCTTTTGCCGCATCATGTTTCTTTGCCATCGCATCATAAGCCTGCTCATAAAACAGGTACCGCTCTGTCGGGATATCATGATTTCCCTCATAAGCCAGAAGAAGAATTGTCAGAAACAGCGGATTCCCCAGAAAATCCTTCCTCTCTCTCCAGTCAAATCCAAACCGGTTGTTTCTCAGATCCATAATAAAGTCTTTCTGAATTATCGGATCCACAACACTTTGATCCAGCTTTCCAACCATCTCCACTGCCTGTTCCTGACTGAAAGGCTGCAGGTCATACACAGTAAAGCGGCTCAGTCCCCGGAAGTTCATAGTCGGTCTTGATGAAACAATATAAGAAGCTTCCGGATAACTGTCTGCCAGATTCTCCATTTCCTTATAGAACCGTCTGCAGTTCTCACTCTTAATCTCATCCAGCCCGTCAAACAGGATAACACCCTTGCCACTCTGAAGCAGTTCCACCAGATCCGACAGATGCAGTTCCACATCATGCCGTTTCAGTTCCCCGAAAATAAAATCAATCAAATCTCCTGCTGCCGGATTATAATCCCTCAGCAGAACAAACACCGGAACTTTTCCTGTCTCTTTATTCTTATCAATCGTGTCCAGCATAAAGTGCGTCATCATCATGGATTTACCCATACCGCCAGTCCCAGATAATACAATAAACCGGCGTTCTTCTTCAAAGGAATCTATACAGGCATTCTTAATCACCCTGTCATCTTTTTTGTCGTTCCTGTGCTCGCCCCTGTACACAGTCTCACGCCGTTTCACATCATTACAGACAAAGAAACCATAAAAATCCCTCTGCATCTCATACAGAAACGTTTTCTTTTTACTGTGCTTTTCACGAGCCCTGTTCAAATATGTCCGGTACCTGTTTGATGCTGCCTCTCTGTCAAAAACGGGGGAATGTTCTACTACAAAAGAATAAATATTCTTTGCTTCTTCCGACTTAGTCTTATTCACCGATTCAAAAATATATGATGATATTTCATCATTCATCTTCTTCTCACCCATAAGCATGTGTGCATACATTTCTCTCGCACTAGCCGGCTTCACCTTAACTGGCTTTATCTCCATATCATAAGATACCGTCACATCCTCATGACTCTCAAAACCAATCCTGCTGCGGTCAAACTTTCTCGGTCTGCTCTCCCCTGCAAAATCAGATAGGGCAAAATATGTCTCCTGCCCATTTTCAGTCATTCCATGGGTACAGCAGATATAATGCCATACACTCAGAAGGAAATTATAAATATAAACCACATGCATTTCCGGAAACTCCTGCTTATAAGCCGGAAGCCCTCCCGGAATCGCCATAAACTTTGCATTATCCTGAATCAGATTGTCTTTCTCAACCAGTTCCATCAATGCCCGGACCAGCCACTTTCCATTCACTTCCAAATCCAGATACTGATCCGCGTAATTCTTCACTTCCCCAACAACGGAAGCATAATTCTCTCGCATTCTCCCATTAAATTCTTCAACAACCACAGGATCCCCAAAACGTATGTAATCGCTGTGCAGATCCGGATCACAGTTCCGGAACCTTGACGCAATCGTCACCAGACTGTTTCCAGCCATCTCTTTTGCAGACCTGTCATAAATGTACAGCAATTCTTTCAGGCACTGATTCTGATTTGCCACAGGCTTCTTTCTCGCCGCCAGCATCAGGTTAAAAAACACACCGCCTGAAAGATGTAATGCAACTTCATTCCCCATCCAAATACCTTCTCCCACGTAAGAATTAACACGGCAAAACTAAATAAACTGCCGTAAACGTTGAACTGCAACTAAATAAACTCAATACTCTCTACAACAAATAAATCTGATTGCTTTGATCCAAGCGCGCAAAAGCAGGAGGATGCACATATTTTCTGATCTGTCCTTACAGACCCGTCAGAAATTCCTGTGCCTGCCCTCTTTCTTTGTGCGCTTTTTTCGCCTCTGCTATCCGAGATCCGGCACCGCCATGTGCATCCCCCTTTCGGCAATCGTCACGAAAGGAGTCCCCTATGGCAAAAAAATCCCCGGAAACAGCAGACGAAAAGAAATATTTTGTACTCTTTGAAACAGATGAAGAAGGCATCCGCCAATTTCAGTCCTGTTCTAATCAGGACAGATCCGGCACCATGCTCTCTAAGCTGTGCATAGAAGGCAAAATGGTTCCCGCACTCAAACTGGAAGTCAATAAAAATGCCTATGATGTTTTCAAACGAGAACAATGGATGCAGGAGCATCATTACAGAATAGAAAACCGCTGTATCGTCAGCGGTCAAAACGGAAAAGCAAGATTCTGCCCCATCAGAATCCCCAACCCCACATACACTCCGGACAATGGTCAGCCCAAAACCTTATCTAACAGCTGTACTGCCTGTCCATACAACAATAAGTTCAATCTTCTGAAAGGAAAAACCTGCTTTTCAACATTATCCGTCACAGATAAAGACGGAAACACTGATTCCTACGAGCCAGTGTCCACACGTGACATCAACTATACTGACCACTATCAGGAACTACTCACCGGATGGATCAGCTACATTCAAAAGAACTATCCTCAGTATAACAGATATGTTGAATTAATCAATCTTTTAGGGAATGAATTTACCTTAAAAGAAGCAGCTGCTATTCTGAATAGACCGCAGCGTACCCTTTACGGATGGGTACAGACTCTCCGTCCAATTTTTAAGGAATATATACAAACTGTAGATTATTTCTAATATACTTATAGCTGCATCAAAAAAGAGGGCAAATATACCCTCTTTTTTGATGTATTTTATTAATAATCTCATTTTATTATACTCACTCTTTGAATTTAAATCGATTACGTAACTGCTTTTTGTACTCTTCTGCTTCATCATCCACCCATTTCATTCTCTCCTCATTTTCATTTGACATGAGCGCACGATTTTCATTGAAGTCCCAAAATGAATGATTTGCATATCTATGTATTAAAACTCTGCTATCGCAGAACTTGATTCTATTATGATGGCAGTTAAAAATTGTATAATTTATTCCTCCTGGAGATAGAAAGCTATTATATGCGATTCCGTCTATTCCGGTCTTTCTTAAATAATCAGAAATTATCTGAGTCACCCGATATGTATTTTCCCCTCTGACCGGTTGCATATATCTAAGCATCAACAACGTAAATAACTCGCCTAAACGTAATCCATAGATTTTCATATCCTCCAATTCAAATTTTTTGTCATCTGATGCAAAATCAATAATCTTTAATGGTTGTTGAAGTTCAAATGTTGCTAAAGAAATCAAATCTGCAAATTGTGATTTTACTTCCATACAAGCAGTTTGCGGATTTGATGCCACATATAAATATGATTCTCCCGCTATATTATTACGACCAGCACCACTAATTCCTATCAATGGCTCTCTGGAATTAGTATCATTATACCCTAAAAATTTATCATCATTAATTTTTCCAATTCCCTTATTTAGGTTATCATCATCAGCTGCATCGATAATCCTTGCCCGATATAATTTTTTACCTATTGGCAGTTCTTTATGAAATTGATCTTTTTCCAATACAATTTCATCTATAATTCCAAATATTTTCTGCATTTCAGCAGTAATGCCTTCTTCTTTTTCAATCGACTTAACAAACTTATTAAAAGCAATTCGTGCATTAATTGAAAATCCCCAATAGTTCATTTTTCCTTCAATATCTTTTAATTCAGACATAGATAACTCTCCTTTCCAACCTTTTTATATATTAGGCGTTTGCGAAACGCCACAAGCCGCA
>SAMEA3387495__coassemble_1402_pt1 | contig 22616 bp, 19 predicted proteins | sample SAMEA3387495__metabat2_high_PE_036 | metagenome-assembled genome bin SAMEA3387495 (sample SAMEA3387495) | Felis catus | biome: Faeces | place: United Kingdom | collected 2012
AGGATACAGCTGCGTATACTCACTTCTTAGATGATAATAAAAATAAGAAGGAGTAGAGTAAGAATGAAAGACAAAATTTTCAGTGTGCTTCAGCGTATAGGACGAAGCTTTATGCTTCCTATCGCCATTCTTCCGGTAGCAGGTCTTCTGCTGGGTATCGGAAGTTCATTTACTAACGCAACCACTATTGAAACTTATGGATTAACAAAAATTCTGGGAGACGGAACCATCCTCCACTATCTTCTCATGATCATGAATAAGGTAGGAAGCGCTGTTTTTGACAACCTGCCTTTGATTTTTGCAGTGGGTGTTGCCATTGGTATGGCAAAAAAAGAAAAAGAGGTTTCCGCTCTTTCTGCAGTAATTGCCTATTTTGTTATGAATACAGCAATCAACGCCATGCTGATCAACAACGGACTGATTCTTGAAAACGGAGAGATTGCAGAAACTGTCCTTGAGGGAACCATTACTTCTGTCTGCGGTATTCAGTCTCTTCAGATGGGTGTATTTGGAGGAATTATTGTAGGCCTTGGAGTGGCGGCTCTTCATAACCGTTTTTACAGGATTCAGCTTCCAAATGCTTTGTCTTTCTTTGGGGGCACCAGATTTGTACCGATCATTTCAACAATCGTATATATGCTTGTGGGGATTCTTATGTATTTTGTATGGCCGGCAGTTCAGAATGGCATTTATGCTCTGGGCGGGCTTGTAACAGGCTCCGGTTATGCAGGAACTCTGGTCTTTGGTCTCATTAAAAGAGCGCTGATTCCATTTGGTCTGCATCATGTATTTTATATGCCGTTCTGGCAGACTGCTGTAGGCGGTACCATGGAGGTTGCAGGTCAGATGGTACAGGGCGGACAGAATATCTTTTTTGCACAGCTGGCTGATTCCGCCAATATCGCACATTTCAGTGCAGATGCCACAAGATATTTTTCCGGAGAGTTTATTTTCATGATCTTTGGTCTTCCAGGAGCAGCGCTGGCTATGTATCAGTGCGCGAAACCTGAGAAGAAAAAAGCGGCAGGCGGTCTTCTTCTTTCAGCGGCTCTGGCATGTATGGCCACAGGTATCACTGAGCCTTTGGAATTTTCTTTCCTGTTTGTAGCGCCGGCTCTTTTTGCAGTACAGGTGATTCTTGCAGGATCGGCTTATATGATCGCCCATATGCTGAATGTTGCCGTAGGTCTTACTTTTTCCGGCGGATTTCTTGACTTTTTTCTGTTTGGTATCCTTCAGGGAAATGAAAAGACCAGCTGGCTTCGAGTGATCCCTGTAGGTATTATTTACTTCTTTTTATACTATTTTATTTTTAAATTCATGATCCGGAAATTTAACTTTAAGACTCCTGGACGCGAAGAGGATGATGTAGAAACAAAGCTTTATACAAAGGCAGATGTGAATGCCAGAAAAGCTGCAGCCGGAGAGGTACAGGCTTCAGACAGCGAGGATCCGGTCAGTGAGGCGATTACCAGAGGTCTTGGCGGCAAAAAGAATATCAGTGATGTGGACTGCTGTGCAACAAGGCTTCGCTGTACGGTCCACGATGCTTCCAGGGTCAATGACAGCATTCTGAAAGCAACAGGAGCTTCCGGCATAGTCCATAAGGGAAATGGAGTGCAGGTTATTTACGGACCAAATGTAACGGTGATCAAATCCAATCTGGAGGATTATCTGGAAAAAGCTCTGGATACCTATGCAGAAGCAGAGAAAGCAGGAGAAGCAAGGCAGGAAGAAACTGAGAATACAGAAACAGAGAAGAAAGTAGTAAAACGAATTGTGATCTCCAGCCCCGTGACCGGAAAGGCGGCAGACCTGGGAACGGCTCCTGACGAAGCGTTTGCGCAGAGGATGATGGGCGACGGCGCTGTGGTAACTCCTGAGGAAGCCTTTGTATATGCTCCTGAGGATGGAGAGGTTGCTTTTGTATTTGACACAAAGCATGCTGTTGGATATATGACAGATTCCGGGGTCAGCCTTCTGATCCATGTAGGAATCGACACAGTAAAATTAAATGGAGAGGGATTTGAGGTTCTGGTGGAAAATGGACAGAAGGTAAAAAAAGGTCAGCCTATGCTGAAGCTTGATCTGGATTATCTGAAAGCCAATGCGCCGTCTCTGGCGACGCCGGTTCTCTGTACGGAACTTGGAGACGATCAGAGGATCCGTCTTCTGAAAGAGGGACCGGTGAAAGCAGGAGAGCCGCTGTTTGAGGTGGAAGTGCTGAACTGGAGCTGAATGGGGAAGGATACGGATGGTGTACAGGATAGTAAAGGTTTTAAATCATAATACATTTATTGGGATCCGAAGTAAGGATAAATGTAAATGTCTGATTATGGGAAAAGGAATTGCTTTTGGAAGAAAGGTGAGCGAAAGTGTTTCTGTGGGAGAGAATGCAAAAGTATACACGCTGACGGAGCTTACAGAGAGAGGACCGGCGGAAGAGATCATCCGGTCTGTTCCTCCGGAATGTCTGGAACTTGCCGGAGAAATTCTTGACCATGCAGAAAAAGTATTCGGCCGGATCGACCGTTCCATTTTGTTTCCTATGGCAGATCATCTTGCCTTTGCTGTACAGCGTATCCGGAACCGGGAACAGATCAGCAATCCTCTTACAGAGGACATACGGATCCTGTTCCACCAGGAGTATAAGGTTGCCCAGTGTACCAAACAGCTTCTCAGAGAACGGCTTCATGTGGAAATTGATGAGCATGAGATCGGATATATCGCCCTTCATGTCCATGCGGCCATTGAGGATCAGAAGGTTTCTCAGGCCATGCAGCTGACCAGGGCAGTCAGGGACTGTATTTCCATGGTAGAAAAGCAGACGGGAACCACCATTGACGTAATGTCCCTTTCCTATAACCGCCTGATGAACCATATCCGTTATATGGTGGCCCGCGCTATTGAAGGAGAAAAACTGAAGGTCAATATGAACGATTATATTTCCATCCGGTTTCCAAAAGCCTTTGAGATGGCAGCCCAGGTGTGTGAAGAAATGGAAAAAAATCTGAAAATCTGTCTGCATGATGTGGAGATCGGGTATCTTGCCATGCATCTGGAACGTGTAATGGATACGGAGCGGAAAGAAGATACACAGGAGACTTTTTAAAATAGTATGGTAAATTATATCAAGATGATGTAAAATAAAACAAAAACAATATGGAGGTATATTATGAAATCATTTGAGTACACAATTAAAGATGAACTGGGAATCCACGCAAGACCGGCAGGACTTCTTGCAAAAGAGGCTAAAAAATACAGCTCTGTATGTATGATCGAAAAAGGGGGCAAGAGCGTAAAACTTTCACAGCTTATGATGCTGATGTCTCTTGGCGCTAAACAGGGAGATCTCGTTAAGGTAACTGCAGAGGGCGAGGATGAGGATACTGCTATCGCAGAACTGGAGAAATTCTTTAACGAAAATCTCTAATCAGAAAATAGGTTACTGTTCGCACGGCACTGTCCCGTAAGGTGTGAACAGTAACGAAAATATAAAAGCAACAGGTCAGGGAGGAAAAAAGTATGCAAAGTTTCCAGGGAAAATCCGTATATAAAGGAATTGTAATGGGACCGGTAGTTGTTCTGAAAAAGAACGATTATCAGGTGAAAAGATCCAGGATCGAAGATGCTGATGCTGAGACCGGACGGGTTCAGGAAGCGGTAAAGCGTTCACAGGAACAGCTTCAGAAGCTTTATGACAAGGCGCTGAAAGAAGTCGGAGAGGCAAGTGCAGCTATTTTTGAAGTACATCAGATGATGCTGGAAGATGAGGATTATCTGGAGGCTATTCAGAATATGATCCAGACAGAAATGGTAAATGCAGAGTATGCGGTTGCAGTGACAGGAGATAACTTCTCCCAGATGTTTGCATCTATGGATGATGATTATATGAAAGCACGCGCAGCCGATATTAAGGATATTTCAGAACGTCTGGTACGTAATCTGAGCGGACAGGAGGATGCAGACTTAAGCGATATCGATCCTTCGATTATTGTAGCGGATGATCTGAGTCCAAGTGAAACTGTCCAGATGGACAAGGAAAAGATCCTTGCATTTGTCACGGTTCACGGTTCTACAAATTCTCATACTGCAATCCTTGCCCGTATGATGAATATCCCGGCTCTGATCGGAGTTCCTCTTGATCTCAATGAGCTGAAAAACGGCACAACAGCAGTGGTAGACGGATTTACCGGCCGGGTGACCTTTGATCCGGACGAAGAAACTCAGACAGCCACACTTAAAAGAGTTCAGGAAGAAAAAGAGAAGCTTGCGCTTCTGCAGGAACTGAAAGGGAAAGAAAATATTACACTTGACGGTAAAAAGATCAATATTTATGCAAATATCGGAAGTGTCGGTGATATCGGTTATGTTCTGGAAAATGATGCAGGCGGTATCGGACTTTTCAGAAGCGAATTCCTGTATTTAGGAAGAAATGATTTTCCTACAGAAGAAGAACAGTTCCAGGCATATAAGCAGGCGGTACAGACTATGGCCGGTAAGAAAGTTATCATCCGTACCCTTGATATCGGAGCAGACAAGCAGGTGGATTACTTTAATCTTGGAAATGAAGATAATCCGGCACTGGGGTATCGTGCGATCCGTATCTGCCTGAAGCAGCCTGATATTTTTAAGACTCAGCTGAGAGCTCTTTTCCGTGCAGCTGTATATGGCAACCTTTCTATTATGTATCCCATGATTACTTCTGTTGAGGAAGTGGAAAAAATTTATGAGATAGTAAAAGAAGTTGAGATCGAACTGAAGGCTCAGGAGATCCAGTATAAAATTCCGGAGCAGGGAATTATGATCGAGACTCCGGCGGCTGTTATGATCAGCGACCGCCTGGCTGAGATGGTAGATTTTTTCAGTATCGGAACAAATGACCTGACTCAGTATACGCTGGCCATCGACCGTCAGAACGAAAAACTGGATGATTTTTACAATCCGCATCATGAAGCAGTTCTGCGGATGATCCAGATGGTTGTAGACAACGCACATAAGTGCGGCAAATGGGCTGGTATCTGTGGGGAGCTGGGAGCTGACCTGACTCTGACAGAGAAATTTGTCCGCATGGGACTGGACGAGCTGTCCGTAGCACCGTCTATGATCCTGAAACTCCGCAAGATTGTCCGTGAAATGAAAGTAGAAGAATAAAGTATTGATCCCCTGTATGCTACTGTCTGAGTTGCAGACGAGTTTAGCATACGGGGGATCGTTTTTTTGCGAAGAAGCGGAAGATCAGAAATTTCCAGGACTTGAACCAGCTTGTGTAACAGAAGAATTTATTCCTGCTTTAGATTTTTAGACAGCAAATTTATAATTGTCTGTTATCTGTTTTTTCTATGTAAGCAGATGGCGCAGGCTGTACTCCGCGTTTCCACTCAATGAAGTTTACAATAAAGAAAACCGCAGCGCTGACAGTACATCCGAAAACGACAGGAAGGATGCCGAATTTGAAGCCGCCGCCGCTTAATACCTGCCAGAAGCAGAAGCCGATGGTTCCGCCAAACAGAGAGAGAATACCGGAATTTTTTGTGGCCTTTGGTACGATGAGACCAAGACCGTAGGCTGCAAAGGGACCGGCGCACCGTATACCGAAAGCGAAGGTATTCATGGTTACAATAGGAACACCAAACATGGCGATCAGCATGGCGATTACTGCGGCAATCACATTGCAGGCTCTTGTGTAGGTGATGATTTTTTTATCAGAAAGCTTTTTCCCGCCGTATTCCAGATAGAGATCGTTCATGATCATGGTTGACATACACAAAAGATTGGAGTCTGCGGAGGACATGGTTGCACAGATGATAGCCGCAGAGATCATTCCTACGATAAATGCCGGAGCATGAGCTGTGGTAACTGCCATCATTGCATTTTTGCCGCCGTCAGCAAGGTCAGGCATAGTTGCAAGAGCTGCAAGACCAAGCAGAGTAGGGAAAATGGACATTGCTGCCATCAGGATCGCAGAAACCCAGGATGCCTGTCTGGCAGTTTTTTCATCTTTGGCAGTCTCGAAACGGGATACCATTTCAGGACCGGCCAGGAAGGTACAGAAATAATTAAAAATGTAGCCGATAATCGTAACCCAGCCTATTTTTGTAAAATCCAGCTGTACCGGAGGAAGTGCTGCGGAGATAGCATCCCAGCCGCCGCATCCGTGGATTACAATAGGAGTTGCAACAGCAAGTCCTACCAATATAATAGCAAACTGTACAAGATCTGAAATCTGATCGGCGATCATTCCGCCAAAAGTGGTATACAGGATAACAACTGCGCCTGCAATGACCAGGGCAACGTTGGTAGGAATACCTGTAAGGCCGGCTACAACACTTCCGGATGCTGCAATCTGTGAGGAAGTTAGGCAAAAAAGAGAAAGAATTCCCAAGACTGCGGTAAAGGTGCTGGAAATTTTTCCGAAACGGCGTCCAACAACCTCAGGGATGGTAACAGCCATAGTCTGGCGGATCTTAGGCGCAAAATAGGCAAGTGGAATCATGGCAGCAGATGCTGCAAGAACATACCAGATTGCACTCATTCCCCAGTCTCCAAAAGCTTTTTGTGCCAGACCGGTTGTGGATCCGCCGCCGATGTTGTTGGCAGAAAGTGAAAAAGCCACCATAAACAACCCCATACGACGGCCTGCCAGCATGTAATCACTGCTGTCTTTGATCTTTAATTTGCCGACAATAAAACCGACTACAAGCATACCTATCAGATATGCCACTACAATAATGATTGCCTGGGTTTGTAAAACCATACTCGATCCTCCTTTTAATTGTTAAAAATCACTAAAAAATATAAATAAATTATAACTTAATTTGTGCTGAAAGTAAAATGATTTTCTGTGAAAATAGAAAAATAGCAGATAAGGCCAGAAAACGAAAATAGCAGAAGCATAAAGAAAATCGACATAACTTGACAGGATTCGTCTTATGAAATACAATGTTTTTTAAACTAAACAAGGATCTCAAAGGAGAACATTGATATGTTATATTCGTTTTATCAGCTGCTCTGGCTGTATATGATCTATTCATTTGCAGGATGGTGCGGAGAGGTAATATTGGCGGCAGTAAAAAGGCACCGTTTTGTAAACAGAGGTGCAGTCAGTGGGCCGGTATGTCCTGTATATGGAGTGGGGGCTGCGGCTGTGGCTGTTTTTCTTCCGGAGCTTCGGGGAAATATTTTCTTTTTGTTCCTGGGAGGAATGGTTCTGAATACCTTTGTGGAATATGTCACCGGTCGTTTGATGGAAATGGCTCTTCACAAAAAATGGTGGGATTACTCGGAAGAACGCTTTAATCTTGGAGGTTATATATGTCTGAAAACCTCTATAATCTGGGGACTTTGTTCAGTTCTCATGATTTTGTTTTTGAATCCGCTGTTTCTGAAGCTTATTTCACTGATCCCTGTATTTTGGGGTGAGATTATTCTGTGGGTGTTCTTTGGACTGCTTGCCGTAGACTTCCTTGGCACAGTTCTGGCAGTTTGGGGACTGAAAAAGAAAAAAGGCCGCATGGATCAGATTGTGGAAGGACTGGGACGCACTTCAAAACTCCTTGAGAATACCATGACCAGAAAACTTCAGGCCCGTATGATAAAAGCATATCCGAATCTGGTCAAAGAAGATAAAGAAGAAGTTTTTGCGGCAGGATGTGGATTTTATAAGCTGGTTTCATTGTTTTTTATCGGTGCTTTTCTTGGAGATGTGACAGAAACTGTTTTCTGCCGTTTTACCATGGGAAGATGGATGAGCCGAAGCAGTGTGGTATTTGGACCTTTCAGTATTGTGTGGGGACTGGGCTGCGCCATACTTACCTGGATTCTTTACAGGTATCGTGAGCAAAGCGACAGACGACTGTTTCTCTGCGGAACGATTCTTGGAGGAGCCTACGAATATATCTGCAGTGTATTTACAGAAATAGTATTTGGCACAGTATTCTGGGATTACAGTAAGATTCCTTTTAATCTGGGCGGCAGGATCAATCTTCTTTACTGCTTTTTCTGGGGATTTGCAGCTATTATATGGATGAAGGTGATTTATCCGTTTCTGGCAAAATGGATTGAGAAGATCCCGATCCGTATCGGAAAACCTCTGTGCATGATCATGGTAATATTTATGAGCGTAAATATCCTGCTTTCCGGATTGGCTCTTGACCGTTATTCCAAGCGTCACGATGGTCTTCCGGCAGAGAGCGGGATAGCAGAGCTGATGGATGACTGGTTCCCGGATCCCTATATGGAGCGAGTATATCCCAATATTAAGTTCAGATAACAGAAAGAGAACTTTTTGTGGCAGCAGTAATCTCCGGAGCAGTTTTTACAGTAAATAATTCCAGCGATTTGGGCAGAAAAGGATTGTTCAGCGGAGAATGGCATAAGACATGCTGAAATAAAAATGATAAATATGAAATTGTATTGTCCGGTGTATAAGCGATAACAGATATATAAGTCATGAAAATAAGAGTGATGCATAATTTTTAATAAGCAAATTTCAAGGCGGCGATTATGGCAGATCAGAAGCTGGATAATCTTTTAAATCTTGCTCTTGATGCAACAGGGGAAGAGCGGGAAAAGTCAATAAATCTCAGTGCGGGAAGTGAAAAAGATTCTCAGATATGGGATGTGATCGTAAAATACAGTGGAGATATAGAGGCATTGTCAGGAGATGGAATCCAGGCAGTGCCTCTTTTGGGTGGATTTGCCGTGGTGTCACTTCCCCGGAACAGGATCCGGGATTTTGCAGGACATCCACAGGTGGAATTTATGGAACTTCCCAAAAGACTTTATTTTCAGGTGAGACAGGGGCTGGAGGTTTCATGTTTTCGGCCTGTTCAGGAAGAAGAAGGGCTTTCCGGACAGGGAGTGCTTGTGGGAATTGTGGATTCAGGAATAGATTGGAGACATCCGGATTTTTGCAATGAGGATGGAAGCAGCCGGATTCTGAGCCTGTGGGATCAGAGTGCACAGCCGGAATCCGGGCAAAAACCGCCGAAAGGATACCGGCGAGGAGTGGAGTATACCAGAGAGGAAATCAACCGTGCCCTGTCCCTTTCGGAACAGGAAGGAAATCTTCTGATAAAAGAAAGAGACTTCAGTGGTCATGGTACTTCCGTACTTGGAATTGCGGCAGGAAATGGAAGAGCATCCGGAGGGGTAAACAGGGGAGCGGCCTATGACAGTGATATTATTGCCGTAAAAATGGGAATACCGGGAGAAAATTCCTTTCCAAGAACGGTGGAACTGATGGAGGGAGTGGATTACCTGGTTCGTCAGGCTCAGAGGCTGGGGAAACCTATGGCATTGAATTTAAGTTTTGGAAATAATTATGGATCCCACAGAGGAGATTCTCTTCCGGAAATTTATCTGACGAATGTATCTAATACAGGCAGGACAGTAATCTGTGTGGGAACCGGAAACAATGGAAATGACAGAATTCATACAGCAGGCACTCTGGACAGCGGACAGAAGACAGAAATTCAGTTTAGCGTAAGTTCAAGAGAAAAAACATTGAATGTACAGCTTTGGAAGTCTTATGCAGATCAGATAGAGATTTCACTTGTGATACCTTCCGGGCAGAGGATAGGTCCTTTGTCTGAACAGACAGGAACTCAGAGATATAGGGCAGAGGATACAGAACTGCTTATTTATTATGGAAAGCCGGGACCTTTTCAGGTAACCCAGGAGATTTATTTTGATTTTATACCTCAGAAAGAATACATTATGTCAGGTGTCTGGAGATTGGAACTCAGAGGACGAAAGATTAAGGACGGAGATTATCATTTGTGGCTGCCGGGCGGTCAGGTATTGAATCCGGGAACCGGTTTTTATTATCCGAAAGCAGAAGAAACGCTGACTGTTCCGTCTACTGCTGAGAAAGTGATCACAGTGGGAGCCTATGATTCCAGGCTGAATGCCCCGGCAGACTTTTCCGGACGGGGAGGAGGGGGACTTACTTATTTCAAGCCGGATCTTGTGGCGCCGGGAGTGGGGATCACAGCTCCGGCTCCCGGGGGAGATTATGCTGTGGTAACAGGAACTTCTTTTGCTGTACCTTTTGTGACCGGAGCGGCAGCGCTTTTGATGGAGTGGGGGATCGTAAGGGGGAACGATCCATATCTGTATGGGGAAAAGGTAAAAGCATATTTAAGGAGAGGAGCACAGCCATTGCCAGGGATCGAGAAATATCCTGATCCGGCGGTGGGGTATGGGGTGTTGTGCGTTCGTGACAGCATACCAGTGTGAAAATGGAAAATGCCTTGTTTGTAAAATAGGAACATGTTACAATAAAAACATCTTTAGTTGAGAGGTGACAAAAATGCAAGTAAAATTAAGCTCTCAGAATCGAGAAATAATCAGTTACGGAACTGTGTTTTTATTTGATGAGAATAGTGATCTTACTTTAAATATTAACGGAGATAATTATTTTGAATTGATTTTAACTATTAGTTTTGTTGAAGATATTTCTCAGAAACAAAGGATAGAAACAAATATTTTTGAAAATCATTTTAAGATAATATGTATTAATTTTATGGCAATGGGTACAGGACTGACCACTCCATTGGAAATTGCAGTAATTGATGGAAAAAAAATATATTTGATGTTCTGGGCATATCTGGAGGGAAGCGAGGACAAAAAATCGAAGGTACGTAAAGTTGAATATACTTTGTATCGTGAGTGATTGGAATGGTGACAATATGAATAATGGTTTGTTGCAGCCGAAAACAATAATTGAGCTTAATGATAATAATGCAAGAAACAGATACAATCCTGATATTACGTATTACGATATCATGCATGGTGAACGAAAAGTAGCAGAGATTAATATGCGTGGAGAGGCTGCTATTTTGGACGAAAAGTTTATTCCGTATGATCTTTATTTGGAGAAGGATTGTGATTTTGATACGCTGATCAATAATATGAATAATTTTTATCATTGGTGTGCCTCGCGGGTGTTGTCGTTGGACAGGAAATATGCAAAAGAAATTTTAAACAGTATCGGAATGGCACAGGCAATGACGGATCGAGATCGTGCTAAAATAGCATTATCATATCACTGTGTATCATTGACAGATGTTTATTGGGTAAAAAAGAGTGATGAATGACATGACACTGACATAACATCCTCTCCACCCATCTTGTAACAATAATATCCTCTATACAGAATTATGCGGTTTTAAGCCATTTTCGTGGTGAAAAGCCGCATATTTTTTGTGACAATGACCTGACGTCCTCGGGTATGTTGTGTGGACCGAAGTTTACCAGATTAAAAATAAAATTTTTATGGAGAAAATAACTGTATAATGATAAAATAGATGTACAAATATCTGTTTCAGATGGAGAGAAGCCTATGAAAAAGAAAGAAAAATATGTGTACATTGCGGTATTAGCTTCTGTGGTATTGGTTTTTATCGGTTTTACTTTGACAAAATTTAATAAAGATATTCAAAAAAGGGTTTATAAACTTCAGATTTCATCCATGCAGAACATTTCCAAACAGGGAGGCGCTGTAGTAGAGAAAAATCTGGAGGGGATGGTAAATACACTTTATGCACTGACAAATTTTCTGGTAGAAGATGAAGACTTTGCAAATGATGAGCATATGGAAAAACTGCGTGATTTTGCACAGGAAAGAAATGTAATGTTTCAGAGATTTGGAATAGCGGATGCATCGGGAAATGCTAAGGTGACAAATGGAGAGAAGATCAATATCAGTTCCAGGCAATATTTTCAGGAATGTATGAAAAATAAAAAAGCATCCTCAGAAATCAAGAAATCGGCTCTCATAGAAGAAATGATCTGCATTATTGCAGTACCAATCCTTAAGGATGGCGAAGCGATAGGGGTTCTGTATGGATGTACAGATCTTAAAGTGTTTAATATTTATGAAAATACAATCCTGGAAAATGAGAAAACATATATACAGGTAATCGACCCGGATGGAACGTATATTGTGAAAGAACCATCTGGAATACTGGGAAAAAGAGATAATATTTTTGATGGTCTCAATCGTGTGGAAAGTCAGACAAGCCTTCGGAAAATTCAGGAAAAAGTAAAGAATGAAGAACCTACATATATAGAAATTTCAGATGGAGAATGCAGAGAAACAGTTTGTTTTACTCCGCTGAAGCTGAATCACTGGTGTGTGGTAACTGTCATGGATCAGTCCAGCACTACAAATTCTATAGATTATATACTGGGACATGACGTATATATCATGATAATTCGGGTAACTGTAGGCGTTCTTCTTCTGAGTTTTCTGATTTTATATTTTTCGTGGCAGGAAAAACGACAGATAGAAGAATTTAATGAGAGGCTTTTGATTGACGAAAAGCTGTTCCGTATTGCATCAGAAAAATCCGGAGTTATTATTATGAGCTATATCATAAAGACAAAGCAGCTTCATTTTATAAACCCGGATATGTTTGGTTTGAAATTACCGGATAAAATTGATAACGCACCGGAAAACTTTGTACATTATCTTTCGGATAAAAATAAAAATCTTCATGAGGAACTCCATACGATCCTTAAAAACATGGAAAATGAAGAAGGAAAGAGAACATTTTTTGTTACAGTAAAACATTCTGACCAGGAAGAATTGATTCTGAGAATACAGCTTACCAGCCTTTTCGGAACGAATGGAGAAATACGTCAGTGCATTGGTGTGATCGAGGATGCAACAGAGACACAGCACTTACGTGAAAAGGCGGATCGAGATTCTCTTACAGGGCTGTATAATCGAAGCTATGCTGTTGAAAAAATTAATGGAATGCTGCAGGAATTCAGTCCGGTACCAGAATGTGTTCATGCTTGTGTTTTAATGGATCTGGACAATTTCAAGAAGCTTAATGATACATTGGGTCATCAAAAAGGAGATCAGGCTCTTCAGGATGTTGCAAATATTCTTCGTCAGCATTTTCGTGAGTATGATATTGTCTGCCGCCTGGGGGGAGATGAATTTCTGGTTTTTGTTCAGAATATTCCGAGAAATGTTATTGAAAAGAATATTGGAAGCCTGTTGAAAAAACTTACGCTTACCTATGAAAAAGAAGAAAAAAAGATTTGTATTACAGTATCAGCAGGAATTTATCTGGTACAAGAACCCGGCCATGATTTCAGAGAACTTTATCAAAAAGCAGACGAAATGCTTTATCGGGTGAAGAACAGTTCTAAGAATGGATACAGAATTTATGGTCAGACATTAAACGGAAGCAGCTAATGTGCTAGGAAGGAAACGACAGATGAATCTGGATAAAGAATTGAAAATTTATTTACAGATGATCCGTTTTTTGGATGAAAGTACGGATGATTATTTATATCTCTATGATTTTGCAGGAGAGAAAATCTATTTTACAGAAAAAATTTGCAAAAAATATCTATTATCAAATGTAGAAGAGGGTATTTCTTTTTCCGAATGGTCAAAGACTATGTATTTTAAAGATGTTTCACTTCTGGAAAAAGATATGGAAAAAATGAAGCAGGGGATTACCAGCAGTCATAATCTGGAGTACCGCCTGGTTGATCGTGAGGGAAATCGAATATGGATCAACAGCAGAGGAAAGGTTCAAAAGGATCCTGAGGGAAATCCGTCTGTTATGGTTGGAAGTATATCTGAACTGTCAGAGGGTCGTATGATAGATGGTCTTACTAAATTATGGAATTATGACAGATTTATAGAGGATATGGGAAAATACCTGAAAAATGGAGAAGGTTTTCTCATGATTCTGGGAATTGATAATTTTAAAAATATTAATGTAAAGAACGGCAGACTTTTTGGAAACCATGTTCTGAAAATGGTAACAGATACACTGGAAAAATACGCAGAAAATCATATGACCACGTATCGTCTGGATGGTGACCGTTTTGCTGTGAACATGCCTGGAAGTACCCGGGAAGAAGTGCCTGTATTTTATGAGAGCGTAAAAGAACAGCTGATAAAATACTGCACGGTTTCAGCAGGGGCAGTAGAATACAGAGCAGGGTATGAATCCGATGGAGGAAAATTATACCAGTATGCAGAAAATGCTTTGGATCGTGCCAAAAAGGATGGGAAGAATAAGCTGGTATTCTTTTCGTCAGATGACTATCAGGACAGTCTTAACAGGATTCGACTTCAGGATGAAATGAAAGCTGCTGTTCAGGAGAAATGCAAGGGATTTTACCTTTGCTATCAGCCTCAGGTGGACAGTAAGGAATATACGCTTTATGGAGCAGAAGCTCTGCTTCGATATGAGTCTCCTTCCAGAGGTATTGTAGGACCTGGAGAATTTATACCTATTTTGGAACAGAGCGGTATGATCTGCCAGATTGGAGAATGGGTTCTGAGAACCGCTGTTGCTCAGTGCAGAGAATGGAGAAAAAAGATACCGGACTTTCACATCAGTGTAAATATTTCTTATGTACAGCTGCGTCAGGAATGTATTGCAGAAACGGTTCTGGATGTTCTGGAAGAGTATGGGATTCCGGGAGACGCGCTGACATTGGAAATTACAGAAAGCATACAGCTTCAGGATTATAGCTACTTTAACAAGATTTTTTATGAATGGAAGCAGTATGGGATTAAGATCGCTATTGATGATTTTGGAACAGGATATTCCAGTCTCAGTTATTTGAAGAGTATTGATATAGATGAAACAAAGATCGATCGTTTTTTTGTAAACCGTATCCATTATAATGCTTATAATTACCGCTTGCTTAGTAATATGATCGAGCTGGCTCACAGCGCCCGGATACAGGTGTGCTGTGAAGGCGTGGAGACAGAAGATGAGCTGATGGCTCTTCAGAAGCTTCATCCAGATGTACTTCAGGGATTTTTCTTTGCCAAGCCGTACAAAAAAGACGAATTTGAACGCATTTATATTTATGAGGACTGCAAAGAATATCAGGAAAGAGTAAAAAAAGAAAAAGCTTTACGTCAGAGAGAGAATAGTGCTAATACAGATTTGTCAGAGGATCTTCGTAAGGAAGAACTGGGAAATATTGCGGAAAAGATGGATGAGGTTATCTGTGTCAGTGATATTCAGACCAATGAACTTTATTATATGAATCTTGCAGGCTGCAGAAAGACAGGGATTTATGATTACAAGGGAATGAAATGCTACCAGGTATTCCATGGACGAAGCAGCCCCTGTGAGTTCTGTACGAATAAAAAGCTGGACAGGGAAAAGTTTTATATTAATGATAATGAATCAGAAAATCATTATCTGAAAAAACGCTATATTGTAAGAGGAAAGCAAATTTCCTGGATGCAAAAACCTGCGCATCTGAGTATTGCTTTTGATATAACAGAAACAGAAGCTTCTCCGAAAAAACAGATAGAAAGTAAGTACAATCTTCATAATACAAGAGACAGTCTCAGTTATTTTAGAAACGATATACTTAAAAATACAGAATTGGGATTGTGGCAGATCCGTATTGATCCGGAGCATAATCGATATGAAATGTACACAGATGAGGTAATGGATCAGGTTATGGGTCTGAAAGAACCTCTTCCTCCGGAGGAATGTTACGTTTACTGGTATAACAGGATCAATGAAGGATACTATAATTATGTAAATCAGGCAGTGGAAAATATCATCAGTTCTGACCGGCTTGTTCAGATTGAATATACATGGAAGCATCCGGATAAGGGGGAAGTGACGGTCAGATGTATGGGAATCCATATAGAGGACCAGGATGGCAAAATATGCATAGAAGGATATCACAGAGTGATCAGTAATCTGAAACGTCTCTCATTTTTCCCGGATGGATATGGAAGGGAAATATTTGAATACAATGAAAATAAAAAATCAATATATTTTCATACAGACCGAACAATGCTCAGTGGAACAGAACAAAGAGAGTATGATTTTCCTGAATGCTGGATACGCAGCCAGATTGTCCACCCTCATTTTGTGGACAGTTTCCGTGATGTGTTTACCAATGTACAGAAAAATGGAGACATGTCTCCAAAAGAATTCCTTATTCGTACAAAGAAAGGAAACTACGAGTGGTTTAATCTGACTGCAAGACAGATCAGTGAAAAAGAGAGGGATGCGGATACGGTCATTGTACAGCTTGAATCCGCAGATCAGCAGCGTGCTCTGGAACTGAAATATATGCGTAAAACAGATTTTTATGAGGCAATGCTTTCAGAAACTGTGGCGTATGCAGAGGTAGATGTGGAAAGTGGACACCTGACTAAGTCTGGTGGATTATGGAAACAATATGAAACGGAATGTCTGAAAAATACAGAGGATTTTGTTTGGGTATTCCAGAAATACGGAGACCTTCTGGTCAGTGAGGAAGATAAGGAGCAATATAAACAATATCTGAATATTGATTATATGAGAAAGATGTATGAAAAAGGCATTTCCACTCAAAAATATTCGTTCCGCAGGTATGTGGAAAGAGAATTACGATGGATGCAGCTTGTAATCCATGTATTTCAGGATCGGTATTCTGAGAATATGTATGCTCTTCTTTATCTGAAGGATATAGATGCGGAAAAGAAACGAGAACTGGCGCAGGAATATGCTGCCAAAAGAGATCCTCTTACTAATGTATATAACAGAAGTGTATTTGAACGTGAAGTTACAGATTACATGGAAAAGGATCAATATTCAGAAGGGGCGCTGATCATTCTGGACATCGATGATTTTAAGCTGGTGAACGACCAGTTCGGGCATCTGAAAGGGGATGAAACGCTTAAATTACTTACTTCTGTATTGAAAAGTACCTTCCGGAGCGAAGATATTGTCGGTCGTCTTGGAGGTGATGAATTTCTTGTTTTTGTAAAAGGAGTCAGCCGAAGAGATATTCTGGATCGAAGAATGAAGGAACTGTTCGAAAAGCTGGAAACAAATCAGGACATTCCCATGACCTGCAGTGTAGGAATCAGTCTGATCAGAACAAAGAACTTTCAGTATGAGGAAGAAGTGAAAAAAGCAGATGCAGCCCTTTATATGAGCAAGAAAAAGGGAAAGAATCAATATAGTTATTATATGGAACAATGATCAGAGAAAAGGAAGCCTTAGAGCTTCCTTTTCAGCATTTCAGGATTAGAGGCGTGGACAAGTGCTTCTTCTTTAGAAATTCTGCCTGCCTTATATAGAGAAAGAAGACTGCTGTCCATGGAAAACATAGAATCAGTGGAAGAGGAATAAATCAGACCGTCAATCTGATGGATTTTATTTTCACGGATCATGTTTTTTATAGCAGGAGTTGTGGTCATCAGCTCAAAAGCAGAAACCATGGAAGAGTCGCTGTGGGCTGACGGGATCAGCTGCTGTGAAACAACTGCCTGAAGTACAGAAGCAAGCTGGACAGAAATCTGTCTCTGTTGATTTGGCGGAAAGACGTCGATAATACGGTCAATCGTATTGGCGGCTCCAAGTGTATGCAGGGTAGAAAGAACAAGATGTCCGGTTTCTGCTGCTGTCATGGCAATGGATATTGTTTCAAAATCACGCATTTCACCCAGCAGAATAACATCCGGGCTTTGCCTTAGGGAGGAGCGGAGAGCCACCACATAGCTTTCGGTATCAGAACTTATTTCACGCTGGCTGACAATACTTTTTTTGTGCCGGTGGAGAAATTCCAGAGGATCCTCCAGGGTGATGATGTGCTTTTCATGGTTTTCATTGATGGCATTGATGATGCAGGCAAGGGTTGTGGATTTTCCGCTGCCGGCTGGTCCGGTAACAAGCACAAGTCCTTTTTTGAGATTGCCAAGCTCGATGATCTGAGGCGGAATACCCAGGACTGCCGGATCAGGAAGTTCAAAAGAGATTACACGGATTACGGCTGCAAGAGAACCGCGCTGCATGTAAGCGCTGACACGGTATCGGGAAAGTCCCTGGACTGCAAAGGAAAAGTCATCATCTCCGGAAGCAAGAAAGGGATCCGGATTTCTATGTCCTGCAAGCTCGTAAATTTCGCGGATCATTGTTTCGCATTGTGCCGGCATCATGCGCTCCTCGTTTACCAAGGTAAGTTTTCCGCCTTTTTTGTAGGAAAGCGGACGGCCTGCAACAATAAAAAGATCTGAGGCTCCTTCTTTGGTTGTCTGTGTTAAAAATTCTAAAGCATTCATGCTCATTCCTCCATAAATAGACCTTGCAGAGAATCACTTTCCAGAAGAGGAAGACTCTGGTCGGTTCCCCAGTCATAGTCTGTATAAGTGTTCCAGGCAATGATCCTGTAATGATTTCCGTTTGAAAATGGCTGGAAAGAAATTTGGACTTCTGCCCTTAAATATTGATTCTCAGTAAGGGAAACTGTCCAGGTAAGCGTTTCGTCATCAGTAAAGCGGATTCCATTTTTACCATCCAGTTCTGTGCGGACATTTTTGAAAAAGGTATCCTCATCAGAAATATTAAGGTATTTCTGTACAGCTTCCGTTACCTGTATCAGGATATCTGACGATGCATTTTCTGCTTCGTAGTAAGCGGTTGTGCGGTCAGCGCTTTTTTGGCTGAGACGCATGTTTGCCCTGGCGCTGACAAGAGACAGCACAGAGAAGGTCAGAAGGCACAGAAGAACAAAGATCAGAACAAGGGTAGTAGTTCCGACGCTAATGGCAGACCGTGATGAGGAACGGTCTGAAGAAGAGTCTCTCATAATGTTTCACCTGACCTTTCCCTGTCTGATTCTTTTTCTGGTGCTGAAAATTCAGGATAATGAATATCCAGGCTGTACACAGGATTTTTTCTGTCCGGTGCGGTTATGCGGATGCAGGCGTATATAGCATGGTCTTTTTTCTGCTGAGTAATATGCATGGAAAAAAAGCAATCGCTCTTTGGACATTCCTGGAAAGCCTTGTCATAATAGACAGACAGACCATTTTCATCTTCTGTGATCTGAGGAAAATATTCTTTCATAGCCTCAGCGCTTCCGTTTGTATATTTCAGGGCAGAGGCTGCGCTGGATGCCTGAAGAGAAGCAAAACTCAGACGCCTGGCATCTTCATTTATGGTATATGCTTTGACAAAAACCTGGATGCAGACAGCGCTTCCAAGAGCAAAAAACAAAACCGAGATCATAAGTTCTATGAGAAACAGACTGGATTGGGTATTTCTTCGTGAATTCATAAAACAGTCCTTTCCTTTATTGCCGGATACTGTGGGCTTCACTTCTTAAATGAATAAGAAGGCTCACCGGAGTACCGTCATTGTCGGAAGCGGATATTTCAAGAAATCCGTTTCCCTTTTCAGTGATGCAGAAATTATTTACTTCCAGAATTTTTTCACCAAGTTCAGCAGAAACAGCAGTTCCTTCTTTTACAGAAAGCTCACAGAGATGATTGTCTTCCGGATAGATATAAGTCACATAAGTTTCTTCTCCAATCTGTTCCTTTGTGACAAGAGCAGTCTCTCCGTTTATTTCTGTCAGAGAAACTCCGTTTTCTCTGTCGTGCTGCCGGATTTTTTCAGCCGTATAAGAAAGCGCTGTCCGGGTAGAATAAGTGGAAGAAAGCTGGGAAGCTGAGGAACGGTATATCTGTACGCCGATCAGGATCAGCATAAAAGAACAGACCGAAAATACCCCAAACAGAGACAGACTGAAAAAGAGATCCGTCATATGCCTTTTTTTCAGCTTCATTAATTTTCTCCTTTCTTGCTGTTATTGGAAAAAACTGTGATGTCAGGCATCATATTAGAACCAAAAGCTTCATAAGAGACCAGATATTTTTCTTTATCATAAGAAATACCATAATTTTCTTCCAGATAGTCCATGCTGTCCGGGTAAAATCCCTGAGTGGCATAGCAGTGCACAGCGCTTTGCAGAATGGATTTCTTCAGACTTTCCTCTTCGTTGCTGGATGTGATCCGGGAAACTGAGGAAAGTCCGGACAGGAAAATACAAAGGATGCCACAAAAGATAAGAACATATAAAAACTTTTGCAGTACAGGACGGCGGCTACTTTTTTTAAAACGGTTCATATGTTATCCCTCCTGACTATCCGATGTTGGACATGATACCGATCAGTGGGAGCATAACAGACAGAAGGATCATTCCTACTGCAATAGAAAGGATCGCGACCAGTGTTGGTTCCACTTTAGAGACCAGACTGTCGAGCTGATCCTGTACTTCTTCGTCATATTGAACAGAAATTTGTTTCATTACTTCATCCATGGCTCCTGTTTTAAAGCCGATATAGATCATGCGAAGATAAAGCCCGGAAAAAATCTCAGCCTCCTGTGCAGCTTCTGCAAAGCCTGCTCCTTCTGAAAGCCTCTGACGGATCAGATCGATCTTGGGACTTACGGAAGGATGATCCACAAGGCGGGACACCATATCAAGGCTTTGGTCAATGTCGAGACCGCTGGATAAAGCGAGATACATTCCGCTGGCAAAACGGGAACAGGCTGTTTTTTCAGAGAGCTGTCTGGCTGCGGAAAAGTATCTGGAAATCGCAGCAGCCTTTGTCTGGCCTTTCCGGGTGCATGCAAAATAGAAGAACAGTCCTGCGGCAAGCAGAAGAAGCAGGACGAATATAAGACTGTAGTCTCCAAGTACTCTTCCGAATTTCAGCACAGCTCCGGAGAAGCCGGTAAGCCCTGCTCCCAGCTGACGGTAAACCTGATCAAAAACGGGAAGTACTTTTATAATGAGGACCAGAATGACAGCTGTCATGATCCCAAGCATGACCAGAGGATATGTAACGGCGCTTCGAATACTTTTTGCCAGTATTTCCTCTCTCCTGTAATGTTCAGCAAGACTGTTCATTACATCGTCAAGGCGTCCGGACTGTTCTCCGATCTCAGTCATACTGCACATATAAGCAGGGAAGTATCCTGCAGACTCAAGAGCCATAGAAAGACTTCCGGTAAGCTCCGTTTCGTGAAGAAGATTTTCTAATATTTGCTTTCCTTCCCCTTCCGGAGTATCTTCAATCATAATAGAAAGTCCTTCTACAGAAGAGATTCCGGAACGAAGGATCAGGGCAAGCTGCCCGCAAAAGGTGGTTAATTCAGAATTTGATAACTTTTTCATAAATCTCCTTTCTGCTCAGCGGATATATTGAGTGGTATAATTAGCGCCGTCGCCGATATATTTCAATATTTTTTTTGAGTTTTTATTTCCAGAAGCAAAAGTAGGATCCATACGTGTCCATGAATTTCCGGAAAACTCAATGATCTTGTCGATCCATCCGGTTTCTTCTGTATAGACACTGATCCAGGCATGATAAACCTCGCCGGAATATCCGATTTCCAGACGGGCAGGGATAGCCTGGGAGCGCAGCATGGCAGCTGTAAGGGACGCATAGTCAAAACAGATTCCTGTGCCGGTTTCCAGAGTAGCGTCAATATCCGGAAGGTAGCCCTTTTGAATGGAAGCTGCTTTTACATCGTCATAGGTAATGTTTTCTATTACATAATGATAGATGTCTGCCACAGCGTCCAGATCGTTTTTGGATTTGCTGACTACCTGGGCTGCTGTCTTTACTGCATTCATGTCTTCGGTAAAGTATACATACTGGTTGGGATACAGAAAAGGAAGCAGAGGATCTGCCAGAGCAACCTGCAGTGTTTCTTTAAAAAGGGAAATATATTTGGTATCTACAATATTTTCGTAGCCCTCGATTTGGTAATCTCCATCTCCGCTGGTAAGCGGCAAAGTGGTATAGGACTCGGAAGGCTGGATAAAATATTTGTAATTGACCTGATCTGGTCCGGTGATCTGGATATTTGCTTTGGCAGCAGTGCCCGTATATCTGGCCATGATATATCCCTGATCGATATGAGAGATGTCTATGGTAAGAGGGTCTGCGCCAAGGATCGAATTCCCGGATGCCTGTGGAATCAATACCTGCGGTGTGCTGGACCGTGTTTCCTTGTCTTTTTTTCCCGCGTTGACAGTCTGAACAGAAAAAAACGAGGTACACAGAAGGAGAAGAATCCCCCATAGACAGAAAAGTGAATATCTGCACTTCATGGTAAAGCTCCTTGTGTTCGATAAAATATATTTTAAGTATATCACTGGAAAAAAAACGGTACAAGGAATTTTGTAAGAAAAGTCGAAAGGATCATAAAAAGGATTGTAAAATTTATGCTTATAGTATAAAATCATAATAAGTATAAATGTTTTGATTGTAAAACTTTTTCGGATATGGGAAAAGGAGAAGGGAAATGAGCATAAGATCAGACCATACAGCGTCTACCCTTAGAATATGTATAGATGAGATTCACAATGATGGGGCAGAGATCAGCGGCAGGATCAGCGGTATAGCGGTACAAGATGAGAAACAGTTTTCAGACAGTTCACAGCTGCTGCTTCTGATCGATCGGATACTTGATGAGATAGGCAGACCGCAGCCTACCAGAAAGTCCAGAAGCTTCAGAGAAACTTCTGAAAAAGCAATCACTTCCTATTGCGGAGAACCGAAGATTTATCACAGCATTGAGGAAGTACGGAAGAATGAAGGAAAAATTCTGACCAGGGACGTTTTTTTTGTATCACGTTTAAGAAGTTCCTGGCAGGGTATTATGAAGGATGTTCATGGACAGACTACCGGAAAATTTGACAGTGATCTTGAGTTTATTAATCTTTTGTATGACCGCGGTGTGACCAGGTGAGCTTATAATAGGTAATTGCGAAACAAGTCCGCAATTCTGATTGAAAACAGGCGAAGGCTC